>CAJDTV010000107.1_pt1 | contig 18112 bp, 17 predicted proteins | sample 7389921 | NCBI WGS metagenome assembly CAJDTV01 (sample SAMEA7055654, study PRJEB34461) | soil metagenome | biome: terrestrial ecosystem; feature: Peninsula; material: soil | place: Antarctica | collected 2016 | reverse complement strand
CATGAAGTCCTTGGGCAAGGTCTGCAGCGGGCCGAAGTACGGCAGCTCCTGCTGCGTGCGCGCGCCGAAGAACAGCATCAGCTTGCCGCCTTCGAACTTACCGCTTTTGCGCAGGCGCCGGCGCCACTCGGTCATGGCGCGCATCGGCGCACTGCCGGTGCCGGTGCAGATCATCACGATGTTCGACTTCGGGTGGTTGGGCATCAGGAACGAGGCGCCGAACGGGCCGACGACCTGCACGGTGTCGCCAACCTTCAGGTCGCACATGTAGTTGCTCGCCACGCCGCGCACGGGCTTGCCCTGGTGGTCGGCCGTCACGCGCTTCACCGTGAGCGAGATGTTGTTGTAGCCCGGGCGCTCGCCGTTGCGCGCACTCGCAATGGAATACTGGCGCGCGAAATGCGACTTGCCATTGGCATCCACGCCCGGTGGGATGATGCCGATCGACTGGCCTTCCAGCACCGGGAACGGCATGGCGCCGAAGTCGAGCACGATATGGTGCGTCTCGTTCTCGAAGCCCGCTTCAGTGCAGTTGAAGTTGCCCACCACAGCGGCGCTGGTGGGCTTCTTCGGTGGATGAAGGTTGGTGTAGGCGTGCGCGGCCGACCACGGCGGCGTCGTGGCACCGTACTGCGCCGAGTCGAACACCTCCTCGCCCGGAGCGGCCTGTGGCTGCGGCACGGCGGCCGGCGCCGGCGCCAGCGACTCGGCGGGCGAAACCGCCCCTTCAGCTTCGAGCTGCTCGGTCGTGAGTTCGGCCGGCAACTCGTCCCAACCCAGCTGCTCATCGAGCGTGTAGGCCTTGTGCCTAGGCACGGTGCGCCAGCTGTCGATCGCACCGGTCGGGCAGACGACGTAGTTGCGGTCGTCGTGCGTGATCGCATGGACCGGGCACGTGACTTCGCAGGTGTTGCAGCGGATGCAGATTTCGGGGTCGATCAGGTGCTGCTTGATCACCTCGACGTCAGTGGCCGTATCCATCGTGTATCTCCTTGTTGTCTCAGCAAACTGGTCACTGCATGCCGTCATGCCCTCGCCGCGCCTTCGCAAGACACCGCGGAGCCGGTTTTGTCGGGCCGAACGGCCGCCGCCTCTGGCAGCGACTCGCGGCGCTGGTATGACCTGAGCGCAAGCCTGGGGCTTGCCCCTCTCAGCCGAACCTCACATACTCGAAATCGATTGGCTGGCGGTTGATGCCCATCACCGGCGGGGCAATCCAGCCGGCGAACTTGCCCGGCTCGATCACCTGGCCCATCAACGATGCCACGAAGGCAAAGTCTTCGGGTGTCGGCAGCCATTCGTTCTTTCTCGCAGCCCACTCGGTTTCGTTTACCACTCGGCCATCGGGCGCCATCCGGATGCCCGCAAGCGCACCGATCTGGCGGTTGAACGCCTTGTGCGGCACCACCAGGCGGGTCGCGATGCCGGCCTTTTCCAGCACCCGGTTCCATCGGCCGACGCCGGCCACCGAATCCTTGATGAAGTCGTCGCGCAGCACTTCGTTGAGCGCGTTGAGCATCGGCACGTCTTTTTCAACCAGCTGGCCATCCTTGACTTCGAGCACCTTGTAGGTCTGGCCCTTGAGCACGTGGTCGTCGGTCCGCTTGCCTTCCTCATAGCGGCCCTTCAGGCCCGAGCTGTAGAAGATGGCGGCGTTGCTCGACTGGTCGGCGCCGAACAGGTCGATGGTCACGCTGTAGTGGAAGTTCAGGTAGCGCTGGATGGTGCCGAGGTCGATGGCGCCGGCGGCGCGCACCTTTTGGGCGTCGTCGGTCTGGAGTTCGTTCATGACCTGCGCCGTGCGCGCCAGCACGCGCGAGACGCCGCTCTCGCCCACAAACATGTGGTGCGCTTCCTCGGTCAGCATGAACTTGGTGGTGCGCGCCAGCGGATCGAACGCGCTTTCGGCCAGGGCTGACAACTGGAACTTGCCGTCGCGGTCGGTGAAATAGGTGAACATGAAGAACGCCAACCAGTCAGGCGTTTTCTCGTTGAAGGCGCCCAGGATGCGCGGGTTGTTCTGGTCGCCCGACTGGCGCTGCAGCAGGGCCTCGGCTTCCTCGCGCCCGTCACGGCCGAAATGCTTGTGCAGCAGGTAGACCATCGCCCACAGGTGGCGCCCCTCCTCCACGTTGACCTGGAACAGGTTGCGCAGGTCGTACATGCTGGGTGCCGTCAGCCCCAGGTGGCGCTGCTGCTCGACCGAGGCCGGCTCGGTGTCGCCCTGCGTCACGATGATGCGGCGCAGGTTGGCGCGGTGCTCGCCGGGCACGTCCTGCCAGGCCTTTTCGCCCTTGTGATCACCAAAGTGGACTTCGCGGTCGGCATCGCCGGGGTTCAGGAAGATGCCCCAGCGGTAGTCGCGCATCTTCACGTGACCGAACTCGGCCCAGCCCTTCGGGTCAACGCTGACCGCCGTGCGCAGGTACACGTCGTAGTTGGTCGAGCCGTCGGGGCCGACCTCGTCCCACCACCGGATGAAGTTCGGCTGCCAGCCCTCGAGCGCACGCTGCAAGGTGCGGTCTCCGGCCAGGTCGACGTTGTTGGGAATCTTCTCGCTGTAGTTGATCGTGCTCATGATGGGACCTTTATCGATGGTTGCGAACGGACGGGGCCATTACGTGGCGAGCGAAGCTTGGGGCAAGTCATACCCTGTTCATGTCGAAACCGGCTTTCTCGCCGGTGCCATAGACCTTCAGCGCACCCTTTTCGCCGACGGCGTTGGGCCGCTGGAAGATCCAGTTCTGCCACGCGGTCAGGCGCCCGAAAATGCGCGTGTTCATGTTCTCCTTGCTGGCGAAGCGCAGGTTCGCTTCGAGGCCGGTGAGCGCGTCGGGCGACATCGCCGCCCGCTCTTCGACGGCGATGCGGATTTCGTCGGCCCAGTCAATGTCGTCCGGTGCGGCTGTGATGAGGCCCAGCGCGAGCGCAGCAGCGGCGTCCAGCGGGCGCCCGGCAGCGGTGCGCGCGGCCTCGAGCGGCGCCGCCTCTTCATAAAATCGCCGTTGCAGACGGCTCTGCCCGTTCACCAGCGGCAGCAAGCCAAAGTTGAATTCGTCCAGCGTCAGCGTGGGAGCGCGCTCGGCCTCATCGGGCAACGCCTGCATGTAGGCCCGGTCGGCGGCAAACGCCAGCTCGGCCAGCAGGCCTGCGAAGCACGAGCCTGGCTCGATGAGTGCGAACAGGCTGCGCGACGAGACGTCCAGCCGTGCGAAGGTGCGGCGCAGCGCGCCGATGGTCTCGCGCACCAGCCAGTGGCCCTGGTGCTCGAGCAGTGTGGCGTCGGTGGCGAGCACCGTCTTGGCGTCGCCCTCGGTCTTGAGCAGCCAAGTCCCGATGTCGAGCTCGTTGGTGCGCAGCGTGAGGATCGCGTCGTCCAGCTGGCGCGCCATGGCGAGCGGCCACCAGGCGGCGCCAGCCGCCTCGATCGACGCGATGTCAGCGGGCTGCGCGCCCAAGGGCGCCTTGACGGTGATCGAAGCGGTGCGCCTGACGCGGTCAATTTCCACCGTCACATGGCCGTAACGCACGCTGTCGGCGCTTTCCTCGCGCTCGATGCGCGGGAGGGCGACTCCCTTGGCACCGGCCGGGCGATCGCTGCCTGCGGCCAACCGCGCGGCGCGCTGCTGGATCTCGGCCTCGAATTGTGCTGGCTTGGCAATGGCATCGACCAGCCGCCAGTCAACGGCGCGCTGCCCGCGCACGCCTTCGACGCTGGTGCAAAAAATGTCAGCGAGGTCATGGCGCACGCGGCGCTTGTCGGTCACGCGGGTCAGGCCGCCGGTGCCCGGCAGCACGCCGAGCAACGGCACCTCGGGGAGCGAAACCGATGACGAGCGGTCATCCACCAGCAGGATTTCGTCACAGGCCAGCGCCATCTCGTAGCCGCCACCGGCGCAGGCGCCGTTGACCGCCGCCAAGAACTTGAGGCCGGAGTGCTGTGACGAGTCTTCGATGCCGTTGCGCGTCTCATTGGTGAACTTGCAGAAGTTCACCTTCCAGGCGTGGCTGGAAACGCCCAGCATGAAGATATTGGCGCCGGAGCAAAAGATGCGGTCCTTGCTGCTGGTCACCACCACGGTACGCACTTCGGGGTGCTCGAAGCGCACCCGATTGAGCGCGTCGTTGAGTTCGATGTCGACGCCCAGGTCATAGCTGTTGAGCTTGAGTTTGTAGCCGGGTCGGATGCCAGCATCTTCGGCAATGTCCAGCGCAAGCCGGGCCACGGCGCCGTCTACGCTGAGCTTCCAGTGGCGGTATTGCGCCGGATCGGTGCGGTAGTCGACACGGGGCGGTTTAGCGGTAACGGTCATTCTTCAAGTCTCCTTAGGGGTGACGGACAGGCGGCAAAATACTGCATGTTTCGGCGTGGTGGGCATGCAGTATGCTGCATATTTGACTGCGAGTCAACTGAATTCCACCTGTTTTGCGACGGGGCGCTGGAAACGCGTGTGGCCGATGGCTTCTCGCGCGACCGCGCTCAGCGTTTCGAAGCTCTGGGCCAGGCTGTGGCCGCTGGTGTCGACCTCGACATCGGCTTTGGAGTAGAACGCCGCACGGGTGGTCAGGATGCGGCGCAAATCACCCATTGCCTCGGGGCTGCTGCGCAGGCGCGTGTCGCCTTGCTCGGCCACGCGTCCCATGTGCTCCTCAGGCGACGCCTGCAGCCAAATGGTGGTGCAGTGCGTCAGAAGTTCGCTGAAAGTGGCCGGGTCCGACACGATGCCGCCGGGCGTGGCGATCACGACTTCATCGTAGATTTGCACCGCTTCTTCGAGTGCGCGCCGTTCGTAGCGGCGATACGCATGAACACCATAAAGATCGTAGATCTCGCGCACGCTGCAGCCGGCGAGAGCTTCGATCTCGCGGCTCAGTTCGACAAAGGGAAAGCCCAGCTCGTTCGCCAGCAGTCGGCCGAGGGTCGACTTGCCCACCCCGCGCAACCCGACCAGCGCGATACGCCGATGGCGCGCCGCATCGGCTACGCCGGTTCCCAGCAACTCACCCAAAGCCAAACGGGCTCGGCGCAAATCGGCCTCGCTTCGATGCTCGAGCAACTCGCGGATCAGCAGCCATTCCGGCGAACTGGTGGTGGTGTCACCCACAAGCTCGGCCATCGGGCAATGCAGGGCGCCGGCCACCTGCTGCAGCACCAGGAACGACGCGTTCCCGATGCCGTATTCCAGGTTCGCCAGATGACGCTCCGACACCTCGGCCGCCAACGCCACCGCTTTGCGCGTCAGGCCGCGGCGCGCGCGCAGGTTGCGCACCCGCTCGCCCAGCGCAACCAGCACCGGGTTCTTGGCCTCTTCGGGTCGCAACGACACCATCGGCTCATCGATGGCGACGCCGACGGCGCCGGCGGATTCATTCATGAATGACTTTCGGAAACGGCGGTTTCTACGCGCACAGGGTAAACGCTATATATGCACTATATTGCTTGACGTCACAACTGTCTACCAGTATCGTCCTGCCACACGCAACATTCTGCACGAAACAAGGGTTTGCAAGCCAGGCTTTGCCCACGCTGACGCGAAACACACGATGAGCCCATCCAGTCCTTTTAATTTTGCCAAGCATCTGTTCGACCTCAACCGGGATCGTGCCGACAAGACCGCCTACATCGACGATGTCGGAACGCTCAGCTATGGGCAGCTCGAAACACGCTCGCGTCAGCTCGCCGCCGCACTCCTTGCGGCCGGCATCCGACGTGAAGAGCGCGTGTTGCTGCTGATGCTCGACAGCGCCGACTGGCCGGTCAGTTTTCTCGGCTGCTTGTACGCCGGTGTTGTTCCGGTCGCCGTCAATACGCTCCTGACCGCCGACGACTACGCCTACATGCTCGAACACAGCCGGGCGCAAGCCGCGCTGGTATCGGGCGCGCTGCTGCCCGTGCTGCAGCAGGCCATGGCCACGGCGCAGCACGAATTGGGGGCGGTGCTGGTGGCGCGTCCGGTCGCCGCGCTGGCCCAGGGCACCGCTGACTTCGAGGCCGCGCTGGCGGCCCAGCCGGCCCTGGGCGCGCCAGCCCGCACCGCGCCCGACGACCCCGGCTTCTGGCTCTACTCGTCGGGCTCGACCGGCAAGCCCAAGGGCACCGTCCACACGCACGCCAACCTGTGGTGGACGCAAGAGCTGTTTGGCAAGCCGGTGCTCGGCCTGACCGAGAGCGACGTCTGCTTTTCGGCTGCCAAGATGTATTTCGCCTACGGCCTGGGCAATGCCATGACCTTCCCACTCTCGGTCGGCGCCACGGTGCTGCTGATGGCCGGGCGGCCAACGCCCGAGGCGACGTTCGCGCGCTGGACCGGCAACGCAGAGCATCAGGGCGCGGCGCACCGGCCCACGGTGTTCTTTGGCGCTCCGACCGGCTTTGCCGCCATGCTCGCTTCGCCGCGGTTGCCGCCGCGCGAGGCGGTCGCACTGCGCATGTGCTCGTCCGCCGGCGAAGCGCTGCCGGGTGAACTGGCGCAGCGTTTCAAGGCGCACTTCGGCTGCGACATCGTCGACGGCATTGGCTCGACCGAGATGCTGCATGTGTTTCTGTCGAACCGGCCCGGCGACATCCGCTATGGCACGACCGGCAAGCCGGTCGAGGGTTACGAGATCGAACTGCGCGGCGAAGACAGCCAGCCGGTGGCCGTTGGCGAAGTGGGCGACCTCTACATCAAGGGCCCGAGCGCCGCGCTCATGTACTGGGGCAACCGCGAGAAAACGCGCGAAACTTTCCTGGGCGGCTGGACCAAGAGCGGCGACAAATACTCGCGCGACGCCGACGGCTACTACACCTATGCCGGGCGCAGCGACGACATGCTCAAGGTCAGTGGCATCTACGTCTCGCCGTTCGAGGTCGAATCGACGTTGATGCTGCATCCGTCGGTGCTTGAGGCCGCCGTGATCGGCACGCCCGACGCCGATGGGCTGACCCGAACCAAGGCCTACGTCGTGCTCAAGGCCGGGCACAGCGCCAGCGCGGATGAGCTCAAGGCGTTCGTGAAGGAACGTCTGGCGCCCTACAAATATCCGCGACTCATTGAGTTTCTGGAAGCCTTGCCCAAGACTGCGACTGGCAAGATCCAGCGCTTTCGGCTGCGTGAGCGCGAACGATCGGCATGAGAAATCCTCTGGTCTCCCTGTCCCTTTGCGGCGATGAAGCAGCCTCATGAGCGAACCCATCACCGAGTTCGCCCCCATTGACTGGCGCGGCCGCGAGGTGCGCATCGAGTACCAATGGGTCGGCGCGCAGCCGACCGATGCGCCTCTGCTGGTGTTCCTGCACGAAGGCCTGGGTTCGGTCGCGATGTGGAAAGACTTTCCGGCACAGCTGTGCGAGGCCGTCGGCTTTCGCGGGCTCGTGTTCTCGCGGCCCGGCTACGGCGCTTCGACGCCGCGCGGCGCCGACGAGGAATGGGACGTGGATTACATGCACCGCCAGGCGCTCGAGGTCTTGCCGGCTTTCTTCGAAGCACTTGGCCTGGATCAGCCCCTGTGGTTGTTCGGTCATAGCGACGGCGCGTCGATCGCGCTGCTCTACGCGGCCCATTTTCCGGCCCGGGTCGCCGGCCTGATCGTGCTGGCACCGCACATCTTCGTCGAGGACCTCACGCTCGAAAGCATCGAACTGGCACGTCAGGCCTATCTCACAAGCGACCTGCCACAAAAACTCGGGCGTTATCACGACGATGTCGATTCGACTTTCTGGGGCTGGAACCACATCTGGCTCGATCCCCGCTTCAAGGCGTGGAACATCGAGTCCGAACTGGCCGCAATCACCTGCCCGGTGCTCGCGGTGCAAGGTCTCGGCGACGAATACGGCACACTCGCGCAGATCCGGGGCATTGCGGCGCACACGCCACGGACGGAACTGCTCGAACTGGCCGAGTGCAGCCATTCGCCGCACCGCGATCAGCCCCAGCAGGTCATTGCCGCAACCCTTTCATTCATCAAAAAACGGAGACAACCATGACAACTTCCACCTTTCGCACCCTGCTCGCCGGCCTGGCGCTGGTCGGCCTTGCAACCGTTACGCAGGCCCAGACCGGCAAGCTCAAGGTTGGCCTGATGCTGCCCTACAGCGGCACCTACACGGCGCTCGGTGTGGCCATCGAGAACGGCTTCAAGCTGTACGCCAGCGAGCACGGCGACAAGTTCGGCGGACGCGAGATCGAGTACTTCAAGGTCGATGACGAATCGGATCCGGCCAAGGCCACCGACAACGTGAACAAGCTGATCAAGCGCGACCACGTCGACGTGATCATCGGCACCGTGCACTCGGGCGTCGCCATGGCCATGGCCAAGGCGGCCAAGGAAAGCGGCACCGTGCTGATCGTGCCGAACGCCGGCGCCGACGCCGTGACCGGCCCGATGTGCGGGCAGAACATCTTCCGCAGCTCGTTCTCGAACTGGCAGCCGGCTTATGCCATGGGTGAAGTGGCGGCCAAGCAGCAGCACAAGAAAAATGCCATGACGATCACCTGGAAGTACGCCGCCGGCGAAGAAGCGGTCAACGGCTTCAAGGAAGGTTTCGAGAAGAATGGCGGCAAGGTCACCAAGCAGATGACGGTGCCGTTTCCGAACGTCGAGTTCCAGGCGCTGTTGACCGAAATAGCGGCCGCCAAGCCTGACGCTGTGTTTGCCTTTTTCGCCGGCGGCGGCGCCGTGAAGTTCGTCAAGGACTACGCTGCAGCCGGGCTCAACAAGACCATTCCGCTGTACGGCCCCGGCTTCCTGACCGACGGCACGCTCGACGCGCAAGGCGAAGCGGCCCAGGGCATGCTGACCACGCTGCACTACGCTGACGGCCTGAACACGCCGCGCGACAATGCCTTCCGCACCGCCTATGCCAAGACCTACAAGATGCAGCCCGACGTGTATGCCGTGCAAGGCTACGACGCGGCGCAGATGCTGGCGATCGGGCTCAACGCGGTGAAGGGGGACATCGGCAAGAAGGCCGAGTTTGCCGCCGCCATCGAGAAGGCGAAGATCGATAGCCCACGCGGTACCTTCACGATCAGCAAGGCGCACAACCCGGTGCAGGACATTTACCTGCGCAAGGTCGAGGGCAAGGAAAACAAGGTGATTGGCGTCGCTGCCAAGGCGCTGGCCGATCCGGCGCGCGGCTGCAAGATGTAACTCGCCTTTAGGCTGCGCGCACTGCGTGCCGCTTCGCCAGCCCCCTGCCGGGGGCAACACCAGCGGCGCGGCAGAGCCGGTTCAGCGGTGTTTCACGAGGGGGCGGGTCTTGGCCGGCCGACGAAAAGATGTGAAGCGCGCGGGCTTGTCTGGCTCTCCTTGCGGGAGAGCGACCAAGTGACGCCGCCCTCAGTCCCATAACCAGTCACGCAAGGAGCATTCGCACCGTGGATCTCTCCACCTTTCTCGTCCAGTGCCTGAATTCGGTCCAATACGGACTGCTGCTGTTTCTGGTGGCCTCGGGGCTGACGCTGATCTTCGGAATCATGGGCGTGATCAACCTGGCGCACGGCAGCTTCTACATGCTGGGCGCGTACATGGCGTTCGCGCTCAGCCCGCTGTTTGGCAGCCACTTCGTCGTCATGCTGGGGGCCGGCGTGGTGCTGGCTGCATTGTTTGGCTACGTTCTCGAGTGGGCCTTCTTCAGCTACCTTTATCAGCGCAACCACCTGCAGCAGGTGTTGATGACCTACGGCCTGATCCTGGTGTTCGAGGAACTGCGCTCGCTGCTGGTCGGCAACGACGTACACGGCGTCAAGGTGCCGCCGTGGCTTGATGGCAGCTTTGCGCTGGGCGACCTGATGACGTACCCGTGGTATCGCCTGTTCGCATCGGGCGCCTGCATCGTGCTGGCGGTCGCGCTTTACGCCGTGGTCAACCGCACTCGACTGGGCATGATGATCCGCGCCGGCGCCAGCAATCGCGACATGGTGCGTGGGCTGGGCATCAACATCCGGCGGCTCTATCGCATCGTGTTCGCGGCCGGCGTGGCGCTGGCCGCGCTGGCCGGCATGATCGCCGCGCCGATGACGTCGGTCTACCCCGGCATGGGCGCCAGCGTGCTGATCATCTGCTTCGTAGTGGTCGTGATCGGCGGCATCGGCTCGATCACCGGCGCTCTCGTGGCGTCGCTGCTGGTCGGTTTCGTCGACACCTTCGGCAAAGTGTTTTTTGCCGACCTCAGCGGCATGGGAATCTATGTGCTGATGGCGCTCGTGCTGCTGTGGCGGCCCGAGGGACTGATGGGCAAAAAATCATGAACACCCCCAGGCTTGTCCACTGCGTGTGGCCGCCCATCGCGTTGCAGGGGGCAACACCGGCAGCCCGGGGGAGCCGGTTCTGCGATGTTTCTGCCAGGCGAGCGCAGCACGCGACCCGCGGGGAATCGAGATGAAGCGCTTCTCGCACTTTCTGCCGCTGCTGTGCGTGGTCGCGCTCGCTGTGTTCGGGCCAATGCTGAGTCCCTACTTTGCCGACGTCGTGGTCAAGGTGATGATCGTGTCGATCTTCGCGCTCAGCCTCGAACTGCTGGTTGGCATGACGGGGCTGGCGAGCCTGGGCCACGCCGCCTTCTACGGCATCGGGGCGTACACCACCGTGCTCGCCTCAGGCAGCGGCGGTGGCAATCTGGTGCTGCTGTTGGTGCTGGCGATGGGTGCCGCGGCGCTCTACGCGTTGTTCGTTGGCGCGCTGAGCCTGCGCACACGCGGCGTCTACTTCATCATGGTCACGCTGGCGTTCGCGCAGATGGCGTACTTCGTGTTCCACGACAGCGGGCTGGGCGGCGGCAGCGACGGCATCTACCTTTATGTGCGTCCGGCACTGGGCGCGCTCGATCTGGAGAACCACACGGTGCTGTTCTACTTCGTGCTGGCGGCGCTGGTGTTCACCTACGGCTTGCTGGCTCTAATCCGTCGCTCGCGTTTTGGCGCCGCGCTGGCCGGAATTCGCGTCAACGAGCAGCGCATGCGAGCCGCCGGCTTCCACACCTACAGCTACAAGCTGGCGGCCTTCGTCATCGGCGGTGCCGACGGCGTGGTCAACCCCGAACTGCTGTCCTGGCACAACTCGGGCGAGGTGCTGCTGATGATCATCCTGGGCGGCCTGGGGCACTTGCGCGGCGCGGTTATCGGGGCCGTGGCCTTCACCCTGCTGAAGGAAGTGCTGTCCACCCAGGCGCTGGTCGGCCCGCTGGCCAACCATTGGCAGCTGACGCTGGGCCTGGCCATCATCGCCTTCGTCGCGCTGCTGCCACGCGGCTTGATCGGACTGGTGGAGCGGCTGTCGCCCTCGAAAAGGAGCGGCGCATGACCGCGACCCCGCTGCTCGCCGTCAACGCCTTGATGCGCCGCTTTGGTGGGCTGGTGGCGGTCAATGGCGTCACCCTCGACCTGCATGTGGGCGAGATCCACGCCGTCATCGGCACCAACGGCGCCGGCAAGTCGACGCTCATCAACATGCTGTCGGGCGAACTGGCGGCATCGGCCGGCAGTATCCGGCTCGACGGTGTAGACATCACGCGGCGCTCGCAGGCGCGCCGGGCGCGGTCGGGCATGGGCCGCAGCTACCAGCGCACCACCATCTTTCCCGAATTTACGGTGCTGGAGAATTGCCGCCTGACGGCGCAGGCGGCCACGCCACGGCCGTGGGCGCTCTGGCAGTCATCGCAGCACTGCACCGCCAGCAATGCGTCGGCACACGCGGCGCTGGAGGCCGCGGGCCTGACCGCCGAGGCGCCGCGCGTCGCCGCCACCTTAAGCCATGGCGCGCAACGCCAGCTGGAAGTCGCCATGTGTCTGGCCACACAGCCGCGCGTGTTGTTGCTGGACGAGCCGCTGGCCGGGATGGGCGCCGAGGAAACCGAGCGCATGCTGAGGCTGTTGACGGGGCTGAAGGCATCGCATGCCATCTTGCTGGTCGAGCACGACATGGACGCAGTCTTTCGCATCGCCGACCGCGTCACGGTGATGGTCAACGGCACGGTGATCGCCACCGGCCATCCCGAGGCGATCCGGCAAAACCCCGAGGTGCGCACCGCCTATCTCGGAGAAGACCACTGACATGCTGAGTGCACTCGACCTCCACACCTACTACGGCGACAGTCATATCCTGCGCGGCGTCGACATCGACCTCGCAGCCAGCCAGTCGGTCGGCCTGCTGGGGCGCAACGGCATGGGCAAGACGACCCTGATCCGCACGCTGATGGGCTACGTCCAGCCGACCGCGGGCGAAGTGCGGTTCGACGATCAGCGCGTCACCGGCTGGGCGCCTGAACGCATGGCCCGGCTGGGCCTGGGTTACGTGCCCGAGGGGCGCGGCATTTTTCCGAACCTGTCAGTGCGCGAGAACCTGGTGATGAGCGCGCGCGCCGGCCCCGGTGGCAGCCGCGACTGGACCTTCGAGCGCGTCATGGCGACCTTCCCGCGCCTGGCCGAGCGACTCTCAAACGGCGGTCAGCAACTCTCGGGCGGCGAGCAGCAGATGCTGTCGATCGGCCGCGCGCTGATGACCAACCCGCGGCTCTTGATCCTGGACGAGGCCACCGAAGGGCTGGCGCCGTTGATCGTGCTCGAAATCTGGCGGGTAATCAGCGAGATCCGCACCACCGGCATCGCCACGCTGATCGTCGACCGCGATTGGCGCAAGGTGCTGGCGCACACCGACCGGGCACTCGTGATGGAAAAAGGCCGCCTCGTACTGGCCGGCCCTTCGCAGGAACTGATTGCGGCACCGGCGCCGCTGGCCGCCGTGCTGGGGGTCTGAAGCGCAGGCTCGGGCCGGCTGCGACCGCTATAGTTTGACGCTAGCCCCGATCTGGAGAACCCCGGCATGACCATCTGGAAGAAGAAGTTCTCGCTTGACGAGTTGGCGCGCCATCACGCCGATACCGTCATCGCCACACTCGGCATCGAGTTCCTGGAGATCGGCGACGATTTCATCCGCGCCCGCGTGCCGGTCGACCATCGCACACTCCAGCCGTACGGCATCCTGCACGGCGGAGTCTCGGTGGTGCTGGCCGAAACGCTCGGCTCGTGCGGCGCCCACTATTCGACGCCTGAAGGCGAACAGGCCGTTGGCCTGGACATCAACGCCAACCACCTCAAGGCGACGCGTTCGGGCTGGGTGACCGGTGTGGCGCGGCCGGTGCATCGGGGCCGCAGCACGCAGGTCTGGCAGATCGACATGACCAACGACGCCGGTGAGCTGACTTGCGTGTCGCGCATCACGGTGGCGGTGATGAAGGTTGGGCGCTGAAGCCTGGCTCAAGCGTGCGCGCATCGCCAACCCCGACTGGTTTTGCTATGTCATTGAGAGCTGGCATCGCCCGTTATTCGGGCGTTAAGAGCACTTTTCGCTTAACTCTCAGGCGAGCGCCTGTGACGAATGAAGTGCCCCCGGAGGCACACATTGGCAGGCATCGAAATCAAACGGCGCGGCGACGGCTTGCGCCGCCCGCTGCCAGACCCTGGGCGCCGCGCGATATGTGGTCCGCACGGACGCCATCAACTCATCGAACACGGTGGCCGGCTCCCTCACGAGGCGTGCCACCTGGTACGCGCCGAGTGCAAAGCCGGCATAGCAGATCTGAACCGCCTCGAAGGTGCCGAGCAGCACCGAGCCGGCGTCGCGCACGCAGCGCTCGCCGGAATTGAAGTCGTCTTCGCAGAGATACATCTGCTTGCCGGTCATGCCAATGCCGTAGCTGAACAGGCCGGGGTAAAACTGCTGCAAGTTAACGATCGGTAACATTGCTGATGTCTCCGTTAAGGGATTGCGGCAGACCAGTCTGTCTTGCCGGGCCGCGTCTGCTTGTAGGAGAACGGGCCCTCGACAACGGCGCTTTGGCCTACTACAAAAGACAACATTCGAGAAAACCCATGACTGCTTTCCCCCTCCTCCGCTGGCGCGAAGTGGCCAGCACCGACGGCGCCATCATCGCCCCCGACGAGCGCCTGGCCTGGCCGCAAACCACCGCCATGGGCGTACAGCACGTGGTGGCGATGTTCGGCTCGACCGTGCTGGCGCCGATCCTGATGGGTTTCAACCCGAACATCGCGGTGCTGATGAGCGGCGTCGGCACGCTGGTCTTCTTTTTCATGACCGGCGGCCGGGTGCCAAGTTACCTCGGTTCCAGCTTCGCGTTTATCGGCGTCGTCATCGCCGCGACCGGCTACGCCGGCCAGGGGCTCAACGCCAACATCGGGGTTGCGCTGGGTGGCATCGTGGTCTGCGGCGTGGTCTATATCGGCATCGGCGCCATCGTGCAGGCGATGGGCACCGGCTGGATCGAGCGGCTGATGCCGCCGGTGGTCACCGGCGCAGTGGTTGCCGTCATCGGACTCAACCTGGCGGCCATCCCCATCAAGAACATGGCCGCCGGCAATTTCGAATCCTGGATGCAGGCGGTCACTTTCCTGTGCGTCGGCCTGGTTGCGGTGTTCACGCGCGGCATGGTGCAGCGTTTGCTGATCCTGGTCGGCCTGCTGCTGGCCAGCATCGTCTACGCGATATTCACCAATGGGCTGGGCATGGGCAAACCGCTGGTCCTGAGCGGCATCGCCAACGCCGCGTGGCTGGGCATCCCCTCCGTCACTGCGCCGGTTTTCACGCTCAATGCGATCATGCTGATCGTGCCGGTGGTGATCATTCTGGTGGCCGAGAACCTTGGACACCTCAAGGCCGTGTCGGCCATGACCGGGCACGACCTCGACCCGCTGATCGGGCGCGCCTTCATGGGCGACGGCGTGGCCACGGTGCTGAGCGGCGCCGTCGGCGGTACCGGTGTCACCACCTACGCCGAAAACATTGGCGTCATGGCGGCGACCCGCATCTATTCGACCGCCGTGTTCGTGGTGGCCGGGTTGATCGCGCTGCTGCTGGGTTTCAGCCCCAAGTTCGGCGCGCTGATCCAGGCGATTCCGCTGCCGGTGATGGGCGGCGTGAGCATTGTGGTGTTCGGCCTGATCGCCATCGCCGGGGCACGCATCTGGGTCGACAACCGGGTCGATTTCTCGCAGAACAAGAATCTGATCGTGGCCGCCATCACGCTGATCATCGGCACCGGCGATTTCACGCTGAAGTTCGGCGATTTCGCGCTCGGCGGGATTGGTACCGCGACCTTCGGCGCGATCCTGCTTTACGCGCTGTTCGGCAAATCCAGAAACTAAGGGGGCCACCGCAAAAAATATGCAACTTCGTGCAAAAGATGTGGCGCGGGGGTGAGCATCGGGACGACGCCGTGCCGGGGTGAAGCTCGCGCCCGTTAGACTCGCAGGCTTTTCGCACTACGTTTTCCATGGCTGATGCTTCCGCCGCGCGCACCCAGGCGGTTTTTGAATTCAAGAGTGCCACACTGCCGCTGATTGCGGTCATCCTCAAGACCGCCGATCTGGCCGTGCTGGCGATGGCGCTGGACGCCCAACTGGCCGACTCACCCGACTTCTTCGAGCAGGAGCCAGTGGTGATCGATCTCTCGCAGTTGCCGCGCGAAGATGCGGCCGCCGAGATCGACTTCGCAACCCTGCGCAGCCTGCTGGCGCGCCACCAGACCCAACCCATTGCGGTGCGCGGCGGCAGCGACGCGCAAAACGCGGCAGCGCGCAGGGCCGGCCTTTCGCTGGCGGCCATGCCGGTGACACCGACGCCGCGTTCACCCGCGCCGCCCGCGCCCGCCCCAGCAGCCGCCACAACAAGCCAGCCGCCGCCGCAAATCGTGCGGGAGGTCCCGGTGCCGGCCAGCGGCACACTGGTGATCGACAAGCCGCTGCGCTCGGGCCAGCAGGTCTATGCACGCGGCGGCGACGTGATCCTGCTGGCGCTGGTGAGCTTCGGGGCCGAGGTGATTGCCGACGGCCACATCCATGTCTACGCGCCGCTGCGCGGTAAGGCGATGGCCGGCGCCCGCGGCAACACGGAGGCGCGCATTTTCACCACCTGCCTGGAAGCGCAGCTGGTGGCAATCGCGGGCATCTACCGGACCGTCGAAGTGGCATTGCCCCAGGCGGTGCAAGGCAAGCCAGCGCAGATCTCGCTCGACGGCCAAAAACTGGTGATCGAGGCGATTGCATGAAGCCCCGAGGCGCACGCCCGACCCGCTCGCCCGTGCGAAGCACCGGCAGGCAGCCGGCCCGCCGCCCGCCGGACGGCAATGATGGCAACACACCGCCGTTGACAACTGAACAACTGAAACGACAAAGAAGGACTGGCATGGCCAAAATTGTGGTGGTGACCTCAGGCAAGGGCGGCGTCGGTAAAACGACCACGAGCGCAAGCTTTGCAGCGGGACTCGCCCTGGCGGGCAAGAAAACGGCGGTGATCGATTTCGACGTACGCGTGGTGTATGACCTGGTCAACGTGCTGCAGGGCGAAGCTAACCTGAGCCAGGCGCTCATCAAGGACAAGCAGTGCGACAACCTGTTCGTGCTGGCGGCCTCGCAAACGCGCGACAAGGACGCCCTGACGGAAGACGGCGTGGAGAAGGTGCTGAAAGACCTGGCGGCGATGGATTTTGAATACATCGTGTGCGACTCACCGGCCGGTATCGAGGTCGGGGCCCTGATGGCGATGCATTTCGCCGACGAGGCGCTGGTGGTGACCAACCCGGAGGTGTCGTCGGTGCGTGATTCGGACCGCATCCTGGGAATGCTCAGCAGCAAGACCCAGCGCGCCAAGAACGGCGACGCTCCGATCAAGGAGCATTTGCTGATTACCCGCTACAACCCGAGCCGCGTGGCCGGTGGCCAGATGCTGTCGCTCGAAGATATCCAGGACATCCTGCGCATCAAGCTGATCGGCGTGATTCCGGAGTCCGAGTCCGTGCTCAACGCCTCCAATCAGGGCGTGCCGGCGATCCATGACACCGAGTCCGACGTGGCGCAGGCCTACAGCGACGTCGTGGCGCGCTTCCTCGGCGAAGAGCGGCCGATGCGCTTTACTGCGGCGCACAAGCAGGGCTTTTTCAAACGCATTTTCGGGGGCAAGTAAATGATGTCCTTCCTGTCGTTTCTGATCGGCGAAAAGAAAAAGACTGCCAGCGTCGCCAAGGAGCGGCTGCAGATCATCCTGGCGCACGAGCGCAGCGGCCGGGGCGGCAGCCGACCGGCTTATCTGGCGGACCTACAACGCGAACTGATTGCGGTGATCTCCAAGTACGTGTCGATCAAGCCCGAGGACATCAAGGTCAACCTCGAGCGCCAGGACGACCTGGAAGTGCTCGAAGTCAAGATCGAGCTGCCCGAGGCCTTGCCGGCGCGTTGAGGCACTGCCGCCCACAGGCACTGGCCAGGTCGGGGATCGCGATGCAAAGGCCGGACCTAGTCGGCATTTTTGCCGACTAAGTCCGGGCATGCGCACGCCGATGATCGTCCACGGCCGCCTCGACGGGGTACATTGGAGTGAACTTTCCCACGCTCTCGGAACGGATCAGCCATGACAGTCTCTCACCCTCACTCCCATGCTTCTTCACATCCAGACAAGAGCGAAGCTGAGCGAGCCGCCGAGACGGCTCGCCATGAACAGCTGCGCCAGAGGTTGCCGGCCACTGCATTGCTGTTGGATCAGCGCCAAGCCGGCCAGATCGCCAGCGCCGACATCGACGCCTACGTCGCACTCAACTGGCTCGAATGGCAAGGCGGCGGCCTGCACCTGACCATCGTTGGGCGCAACGTCTGCGCCCAACTGGCGCCGGCGGCCAGCTGAGCGCGGCGCCCTCGACAACGTTTACACGCACGACACACTGGGACAACCGGCACAGCTGGCACAGCTGGCACAGCTGGGACGCTAGATCCTGCAGGCCCAGTCACGGCAAGCGGTCGCGCCGGTCTACTGGCCCATGATGATCTACGCCATCAGCCCGGTGGCGATGGCGGCCAGCAGGTAGTGGCCACCGACGCTGGCCCACTCGTAGCCCCCGGGCGGCGGCTGCAGAGGGGGTAGGCGCGCCAGTCGTTGACCCCGTAGCTGCGACCACCGTACGCCGGCGATACGCGGCCGCCAAGGCGCCATTCGGCGTACGGCTGCGCAAATCCGGCCCCGTCTAACTTTCATGCATCGAGGGCGCAGCACCGCTGATGATGAAAGACACTGTGCGGGTGTGCGGTCATCCAGGGGCTGAGGTCGCGATAACTTTTGATGGCATCGA
>CAJDTV010000053.1_pt1 | contig 18182 bp, 19 predicted proteins | sample 7389921 | NCBI WGS metagenome assembly CAJDTV01 (sample SAMEA7055654, study PRJEB34461) | soil metagenome | biome: terrestrial ecosystem; feature: Peninsula; material: soil | place: Antarctica | collected 2016 | reverse complement strand
CGTAGTAGAGGTTGAAGGGCGCCGCCGCCTCGCTGATCGCGAGATTGCGCACGCCGCACTGGACGGTGGCGGTGCGGGCGACCGGATCGACCTTGACGATCTGGTTGAACTTGGCCAGCGAGAGCGTCACCCCCAGCGCATGCGGCAGCGCGCCGCCCGACAGCCCCGTGCCGGCGCCGCGCGCCACCACGGGCACGCCCAGGCGATGGCAGGTCTTGAGCACGGCCGCAACCTGTGCCTCGGTCTCGGGCAGCGCCACCACCAGCGGGCGTTGCCGGTAGGCGGTCAGGCCGTCGCACTCGTAGGGCGTGGTGTCCTCGGCCTGCCAGATCAGTGCGTGGGCAGGTAAATCGGCTTGTAGCGCCCGTACCACTTGCGCCTGCAGCTCTGATTTTCGTAGCGAATCGTGCTCGCTGGTGGTGGCAGGTGCGTTCATGACCATCACTCTAAGCCAAGAGGCACGGCGACGTGTAGTCGCGCAACACCGCGCAACAGGTTTTGCCCGGCGGTAGGTGTTGCCCGCGGCAAGGGGGTTGGCGAAGCGACACGAAGTGCGCGCACTGGGGTGAGCTGCTAGCGAAAAACCACTGCCCGATGCCCGCTGAGCAGCACCCGGTGCTCGCTGTGCCACTTGACGGCGCGGGCCAGCACCTGACTTTCGGTGTCGCGGCCGCGTGCGGTCAGGTCTTCCACGGTGTCGGTATGGTCGGCGCGCGCCACGTCCTGCTCGATGATCGGGCCTTCATCGAGATCGGCCGTCACGTAGTGGGCAGTGGCGCCGATCAGCTTGACGCCGCGGTCGTGCGCCTGGTAATACGGCTTGGCACCCTTGAAGCTGGGCAGGAACGAATGATGGATGTTGATGGCGCGGCCGGCCAGCTTGGCGCACATCTCGTTGCTCAGGATTTGCATGTAGCGCGCCAGCACCACCAGGTCGGCGCCTTCGTCCTCGATGATTTCGAGTTGCCTGGCCTCGGCGTGGGCCTTGGTCGCCGACGTCATCGGAATGTGATGAAACGGCACGTTGTAACTGGCTGCCAGTTGGTAGAAGTCGCGGTGGTTGGAGACGATGGCGCGGATATCGAGCGCCAGCAGGCCGCTCTTCCAGCGAAACAGCAGGTCGTTCAGGCAATGGCCTTCCCTGCTCACCAGGATGACCGTTTTCATCGCTCGGCGCGCTGCGTGCAAGCGCCAGGTCATGCCCAGCTGCCTGGCAAAGCCGGTGAGTTGCTCGCGCAAGCTGTCTTCGATCTGCTCGTCGCTGTGGGGGTCGCTGCCGCAGACAAAGCGCACCCGCATGAAGAACAGGCCGGTGCCCTGGTCGTTGTACTGCTGGGCCTCCTCGATGTTGCCGCCGCGCTCCAGCAGGAAGCCCGAAACGGCGTGCACGAGCCCGAGGCGGTCACGGCAGGAAAGGGTGAGGATGTAGGCAGCAGTCATAGGGCGGCGATTGTCGCAGCCCGCCGCCCGGTGGCGTGCGCAGTGCCAGAATGCCTGTTTTGCATTCACGCACTTTGCGCTTTCATTTCAACTTGTCACCCAGGAGCAAAAACATGGCCCAGCAGGAATTCAACATGGACAACCAGTGGTTGCCCTTCACGCCCAACCGCGGTTTCAAGAAAGACCCGCGCGTGTTCGTGGCGGCCGACGGCATGGAGTTCACCACGCACGACGGCAAGAAGGTCATCGACGGCATTTCGTCCATGTGGTGCGTCGGCGCCGGCCACAACCGCAAGCCGATCAACGAGGCGATCAAGAAACAGCTCGACACGCTCGACTACGCCACGGCGTTCCAGGTCAGCAGCGACCGGGCGTTCAAGGCGGCCGAGATGATCGCCGGCATGGCCCCCGGCGACCTGAACCGGGTGCTGTTCTGCAATTCAGGCAGCGAGGCGGCCGACACTTCGCTGAAGGTCGCGCTGGCCTATCACCGGGCGCGTGGCGAGGGGCACCGCAACGTGTTCATCGGGCGCGAGAAGGGCTACCACGGCGTGGGCTTCGGCGGCATGTCGGTCGGCGGCATCCCGGGCAACCGCAAGGTGTTCGGTGCGGCGCTGCTGCCGCGCGTCGACCACATGCAGTTCATCCACGACCCGGTCAACCACGCCTACATCCACAATCAGGAGCCAGTGTGGGAGCAGGACGCGCTGGCCGATCTGGAGCAGCGCGTGCTGCCGCTGCACGATCCGAGCAACGTGGCGGCGATCATCGTCGAGCCGATCGCCGGTTCGGCGGGCTGGTACGTGCCGCCCAAGGGCTACCTGCAAAAGCTGCGCGCCATCTGCGACAGGCACGGCATCCTGCTCATCTTCGACGAGGTCATCACCGGCTTCGGGCGCATGGGCACCAACTTTGCGTCGGACTACTACGGCGTGGTGCCCGACATGCTCAACTTTGCCAAGTGCGTCACCAACGGGGTGATTCCGATGGGTGGCGTGATCTGCCGTGACAAGCTGTACGACCAGATGATGAAAACCGAGGCGCCCGAGCACGTCATCGAGTTCTTCCACGGCTACACCTACTCGGGCCACCCGGTGGCGTGCGCGGCGGCCATCGCCACGCTCGACCTGTTCCGCGAGGAAAAGCTGTTTGCACGCGCCGGCGAAATGGGCCAGGTGCTGGGCGACGCCTTCCACAGCGCCTTCAAGGGCCTGCCCAACGTGATCGGCATTCGCAGCCTGGGATTGGCCGCCGCCGTGGAGTTGGCGCCCATCGCCGGCGCCCCCGGAAAACGCGCCTTCGACATTTTTGTCGACTGCTTCCACAAAGGCTCGCTGGTGCGCTGCGCCGGCGACGTGCTGGTGTTGGCGCCGCCCTACATCGTCGAGAAATCACACATCGACACGCTGGTCAACACGCTGGCCGATTCGATCAAGAAGCACGCCTGACTGGGCGGCGCCCCCTCGGGGGCGGCGCGTCATTGCGCTGCCAAAAAGCGCGTCACGCCGGCCGCTTGAACTCGGCGCAGTAGTCTCTGGGCGGTAGCGCCGGCGTATGCCAGATGGCGTCGAAATCGGCGCGATGCTCGGGGTCGGGCGCCGTGTCGGCGGGGTCGCCGCCGTCGGCTTGCATGCGCACCGCCCTGACGGTCAGGCCAGTCGGCAACTGCTGCGCGACGCCCAGCACCTTGTTCGCGTGGCCGGCGCCGGCAATCAGCAGTACTGTCTTGCCAGCCTGACGGGCTTGCGCCAGCGTGTGCGCCATCTCGCGGTCGCGTGCAATCTGGATGCGCGTCATCGGCTTGATCTGCGATTCGGGCAGCCGCCCACAGTGGCCGATGCGGATCGCCTGCTGCTGCGCCTTCAGGGCCGGCCCGCTCAGCTGCACGTCGAGTGAGACATCGGCCATCGCGTCCACCATGCGCGCGCGCGGCAGGTTGGCCCCCAGCACGGGCGCCCCAGCGCGCACTGCGGCCATGACAGCCGGTGCGTAATCGGCCCACGGCCACGCCTTGTCGTCCCAGCCGAGGGCAGCCTGCACCTGCTGCTCGGTCGCCTCGGGCGCGAGGTGGCCGGTGGCGTTGCCCGTTTCCGCCATTTCGATCGCCACCGCCGCCAACTGGCCGCGCGCTGCCAGCGCCGCGACCGTTTCGCGCTCGATGGCGTGGTGTTCGGGTGCATCGTGCTGCTCGCCCAGCAGCAGCACATCGGCCGGCAGCAGCGCGGCCAGTCGCGGCGCCAGCGACGTCCCGGCGCCACCCGGCGGCACGGCTGAGCAGCCGGCTACAAGGGCCGTCAGCGCGAGGATGCGGAGACTGGAAAAAAGCATGCTCTCATGCTACCCCTGCCCGGCATCGGATCTGCCAGTAACACCGCGCAGCCGGCTTTGCCGGGCCGCCAGTGCTGCCCCCGGCAGCGCCTTGGCGGCTAGGCGAAGCCGGGCGGCGTGGGGGCGAGTTCTATTTCAGTGCAACAGCACCGGGTTCTGGGCGAGCTCGGCGTAGCCCTCAAGCGTGTCCTCGACCTCGTCCCGGGTCGGAGTGTTGAGCTGCCAGGCGGCGATTTGCTGCTGGAACAATTCCGCCCACGAGCCGTCCAGATAGACCTCTTTGCCGGATCGTTTGTCGACAATCTCGAAGCCGTGGCGCACCAGCACGGGCAGATGCGGTTCGGCCGGCGCTTCGCCTTCGTTGGGGTGCACATGCACCACGGCGAAGGAGTCGGAGTCGTAGAGCATCTGCATGGCGTGGCGGGTGCGGTATTCGATGGCGGTCATGGGGTCTATATGGCTCTTAACGCGCCCGTTTCAAGATGGGCTGACCTTGCGAGTATCGGCGCAACCGCGGCGGCGGCGCCGTGCGGGGGGTTTTTCGCGCATTACTGCCCGTCGGGCGCTTCGGGCGCTGCGCGCAATTGCATGTCGATGATGTCGCCGTCGGTCTGGGTCTGGCGGATGCGCACCGGCAAATAGCCGAGCGCGGGCGCCAGCCAGAGTTCGATTTTCTGGTCGTCGGCAAAGCGCGGGTTGCGGGTGAGCCGGCGTGCGACGAAGTCGCCGGCCGGCACGGTCATCGTCTCTTCGCCGTCGACGGTAAAGACCCAGAGCCCGGCGTCGCGCGGGCCAACCGTCTGCAGCGCAATGGTGCTGCCTTCAGGGTAGCGCGCCGGGTCGCCTGCCAGCATGGCGCCCAGCTGCAGCGTCACGCTGAGCCGGTCCTGCGCACCGGCCAGCAGCGGCACGCTCGGCGCGTTGCTGCTGAAGACCACGGTGCCCCTGTCGCGCACGAAATCGGCGGCCACCTCGCGGCGGCGCTTTTCGGAAAAGCGCGTCGGCGCAATGCCGCTGGCGTCGATGCGGCCGGTGCTGGTCTGCTGCAAAAAGGTCTTGAACAGCATGGTGAGCGAGAGCCGGGCGTTGTACTGGCTGCCGTCCTGCAGCCAGGTCAGCTGGCCGAACACGCCCGACATCGGCTGCGCACCGCGCATCCCGGTGACGGCAAAAGGCAAATGGGCGGAGCCCGGGATGCGCAGCGGTTGCGTCGCGCCGGGCGTGCCGGCTCCCTCGTTGCCATTGCCGTTGCCATTGCCGTTGCCGTTGCCGTTGCCGTTGCCGTTGCGGGTGGCCACTTCGACGGCGCCTGGGCCCGAACCCGGACCGCCACGGGGGCTGACGCCCGCACTGGCCGATGCCGCCTCCGGTGTCCTGGCTTGCGCCGCTCCAGGCGGAGCGTCCGATGCCGCCGGCTCGGGCGTCAGGTGGTTCTCGTCAATCACCCGTTCTGCTATGGAATCAATGGCTTCATCCGCCGGTGGGGCGAGCGCTATGGCCGGTGTTGATTCTGGGACCGGCTCCGGCGGCGTCATACGGCGGCTTGGCGCTGGCGCCGGGCGCTTGCTGGCCGACGTTGCCGTCCCTTTGGGCGCCGCAGCCGCCTCGGGCGGCCACTTCGGCGCGGCGCGGGCCTGCGCAGCCGGCGGTGCAATCACGATCGTGCGGGTAATGAACTGGTGCGTCAGCGCCAGCGCCTGCGACCCGGTGCTGGCCGGCATCAGGCCGAGCAGCACGAAGTGCGCCAGCGCCACCAGCAGCGCCAGCAGCACGACGGCGCGCCACGCCGGTCCGTCGGCGGCCGCGGGCAGGTGGGGATCGGGGGAGGCGGCGCGCGACGTCATGAAAGGGGCGCGGCGTTACAGCGGGCGTTGGCGTGACGCGGTATGGCGACGGCGGACGAGGCGGACGAGGCGGACGAGGCGGACGAGGCGCAAGAGGCGGTCAAGGCAGGTGGGGCAGGTGGGCTGGGCAAGGCAGGCAACGACGGCAGGGCGGACGAGGCGGGGCAAGTTGGGCAAGACAGGCGGGGCGAACAACACGCGCAACGGGGCCGCCATCCCGAAGAGCCGACCGCCACCCCGACCGCTGCGCTCGCTAAACTGCGGCCGTCCAATCAGTTTAGTGGCGCCGCCGGGCGACAAGTTCAGGCCGCCGCCCACTCCCATCATCATGAAATTCGCCACCTATCAGGACGGCTCGCGCGATGGCCAGCTGGTCGTCGTCTCGCGCGACCTCACGCTTGCCCACTACGCCAGCGGCATCGCAAGCCGGCTGCAGCAGGTGCTGGACGACTGGGGCTTCATGAGCCCGCAGTTGCAAGAGCTCGACCAGCAGCTCAACCACGGCCGCGCGCGCCACGCCTTCCCGTTCGAGCCGGCCCGCTGCATGGCGCCGTTGCCGCGTGCCTACCAGTGGGCCGACGGCTCGGCGTACCTGAATCACGTCGAGCTGGTGCGCAAGGCGCGCGACGCCGAAGTGCCCGAGAGTTTTTACAAAGACCCGTTGATGTACCAGGGCGGCAGCGACGATTTTCTCGGGCCGTGTGACGACGTGGTGGTGCCCAGCGAAGCCATGGGCATCGACTTCGAGGCCGAGATCGCCGTTATCACTGGTGACGTGAAGATGGGCGCCACGCCCGAGCAGGCGCTCGACGGCATTCGTCTGGTGATGCTGGCCAACGATGTGAGCCTGCGCAACCTGATCCCGGCCGAACTGGCCAAGGGTTTCGGCTTCTTCCAGAGCAAGCCGGCCACCGCCTTCAGTCCTGTGGCGGTGACGCTCGACGAGATCGGCGAAGCCTGGCAGGGCGGCCGCTTGCAGCTCACGTTGCACAGCAGCTGGAACGGCCGCAAGGTCGGCCTGTGCGACGCCGGCCCGGAAATGACCTTTCACTTCGGCCAGCTCATCGCGCACATCGCCAAGACGCGCAACGTGCGCGCCGGCAGCATCGTCGGCAGTGGCACCGTCAGCAACCAGGGCGTCACCAACAACAGCGGTGGCATGGACTGGCCCAAGGGCTACAGCTGCATCGCCGAAAAGCGCTGCATCGAAACCCTGCAGGACGGAGCGCCTTCCACTGGGTTCATGAAATACGGCGACACCATCAGGATCGAGATGAAGGGGCTGGATGGTCGCTCGCTGTTCGGCGCCATCGACCAGCAGATTGTGGCGCCGGGCGGGCGGACCGTGCCTGCCGACGCGACCGCGATTGCCTGAGCATCAAGGGCCTGTAGCGCGCGATTTACGGGAGCGGGCAACTATCAAATTAATCGTCAACGGGGCGCAACCCCACCGGCTCACCGGCGAACTCCAGAACAAGGTCGACCAGGTCTGGAACGCCTTCGGGTCTGGCGGCATTGCCAACCCGCTCAAAGTCATCGAACAGATCACCGACCTGCGGCTTCTGCCTGGGCGCGACAGCGACCAGACGGGCGAAGAAAACAAAACCGCACGCCTGAAGACCGAACCCCTGCGCCGCTACCCCGCAGGCGCGCACGAACGAGGCATGGCCGATGGCGAGATGCGCTGGTCGCGCCTGAAGAACAAGTCGCCCGCCGAAATGTTCAAGGTGCTCGGCGAGCACGTGTTCGCGTTTTGCGCAGCTGGAGCGAATCCAGCGACAAGGCCGACGCCACCCCATCGAGACCTTCGCGCACCCCATGCGCGACGCCCCTTGACCATTCCCACCGCCGCGCTGCTCGCCAACGGCGTCGACCTGCTCGACGGCATCCCGATGGACCCCGAGACACCAAGGGCGACCTCTACGAATACAGGCCCGGCAAGATCGCCCCGGCCGGACAGAACGGACGGTTCGGGACGCCGCGGCACATCATCCAGCTGATGGTCGCGCTCGCCGCCCCCACGCCGCAGGTCACCCTTTGCGACCCGGCATCGGGCACCCGCGGCGACCTCGTCGCGGCCGGCCAATCCCTGCGCGAGCATCATCCCGAACTGCTGCGCGAGACTACCCACTGAGCCGGCACTTTCACTATGACGCCTTTCACGGCAGCGACTCGACAACACCGATGCTGCACATCGGCAGCTTGAACATGCTGCTGCACGGCGTCGAGAACCGCCTCATCGCTGATCGCGACTCGTTGGCGCAACAGCACCCGGGTGCTGCCGAGCCGCAATGCGAGCGTGCTTTGGTGACCGCCCGCTGGCCCTGCGGCTGGCGTTGTGCCCACTGCGGCGGCAAGCGTTTCTTTCTTAGCCGCAATGGCCATGGTCGCCGGCTCTGGGAGTGCTTTGTCTGCGCCGACCCGTCCTCGAGCATCGTGGCCAGCGGCACGAGTCCGGGAACTCAAGGAGTACAGCCACGTGGTGCATGTCTTTGAAAGAGAGCTGAGCGACGGGGAAGTGACTACCGACTTCGCCGACGAACCGGGCGAGTTCACATCTCCAAATTGGCGCGAGCGCGGGCGATTTCGAGCCTTTCGCGCAAAAGGCGCCGGTTTTTCTGCGGATGCACGACGATCGGCTCGCATGGCACAAGCTGCGGCGCAACCAGCCCGTGACGGCAGCAGACCTGGGCCAGCTCCAGACGATGCTGAAAGAGGCGGGCGGCGCGGACGGCGATATCGCGCGCGCCCGAAATGAGCACCTCAGCCTCGCTGCGTTCATCGGGTCACTCGCCGGGCTCGATCGCAAAGCCGCGCGGCAGGCGGTCGGGCATTTGCTGGCCGGCGCAACGGCGACCGCCAGCCCGATCGAGGTCATCGAACAGGCCATCAACCATCTGGCGCCGCACGGCGCCATGCCCGCGGCACGGCTGTACGAATCACCGTTCACGGACCTCCACGCGCCACGACCCGACGGCGTTTGCACGCCGGTCGAAGTCCAGCAGCTGTTTGCCGCGCTCAACGAGCGTTGAGCTCAAGAGCGCCTGATTTCTGGATCCATCGGCCTGTCGCGTCCGGCCCGCCGGCGCAGACAGCGATCAAATCAATCGCGAGCTACTTGTCGTACACCGTGTCGAGCGAGCGGAAACCCTTGGCCTCGATCGGGTTGCCCGAGGGATCGCAGAAGAACATCGTCCACTGCTCGCCCGGCTGGCCCTCGAAGCGCGCCTGGGGCTTGAACACGAAATCGGTGTCTGCGGCTGCGAGCCGCTCGGCCAGCGCGCGCCAGTCGTCGAGCTGCAGCACCACGCCGAAGTGGGGCATCGGCACCCTCGTGTCGCCGACCTGGCCCGTCAGGGTCGTGGCAAACGGCTCACCCAGATGCAGCGAAATCTGATGGCCAAAAAAGTCGAAATCGACCCAGCTCGCGGTGCTGCGGCCTTCGGCGCAGCCGAGCACGCCGCCGTAGAAACGCCGCGCGGCGTCGAGGTCGCGGACATGGAAAGCAAGGTGAAAGATCGAATGCATGGAAGCCGGCCGCGAAAACTGCGCAGTGTGCCCGATGCGCGCCGCCAGCCATAATCGCCGCCATGTCTGCGCTGCGTCACGCCCGCTTCCTTGCCCGCCTGGTGCTGGCGTGGTTCGTGCTGTCGCTGGGTGTGGCGGTCGCCTCGCCGGTCGCGCATCCGCAGGCGTTGGAGCTGGTGTGTTCCGCCTCCGGTGTCGTCAAGGTGGTGCTGCAGGGCGACGACGGCGCGCAGGAACTGGGCCGCGCGCATATCGATTGCCCGCTATGCATTCCGGCGGGCGCACCGCCGCCACGGCCGATGGCTGCGGCTTTGGACCATCGGCCACCGCTGGGCCCTGCGGTCCAGTCAATCCCGGCCGCGCGCATCGCGGCCGCGACCGCGGCGCCGCTGCCGGCGCGCGGGCCGCCGCTTTTGCGCTGAAGTTTTTGCTATGGGTTCCGTCGCGTCGTCCGCCCGTTGGACGGGCGCTGGCGTCACAACTGTCTTCAGAAGCGGCCCATGAACGGGCAAGGAAATAGCCATGAGCTCCTCGATTACTCTCAGATTCATAGCGCTGTGCGCAGCATTGACGGGCGCCGGCGGCGTTTTCGCTCATGTCGCCCTGCCGGCTGGCGGGGCCGCGGCGGGCAGTGACTACGACGCCGTCTTCCGGGTCGGACATCCCTGCACGGACGCCCATGCCACCACCGGCATCGCGGTGCGCGTGCCGGCCGGATTTGCCCTCAGACAGGCCGAGCCGCGCGCTGGCTGGAAGCTGGACGTGCGCCCGCCCACGGCGGGTGCCTCCGACGGCGGCGAGGTGCGCTGGACCGCCGAATCGCCTCAAGCCGCGCTGCCGGCCAGGACGGCGGGTGAATTCGTGCTGCGCGGGCGTCTGACGAGCACGCCCGGGCCGCTCTGGTTCAAGGTGCTGCAGACCTGCGCAACGGACCACGCAAGCATCAGCGCCGACTGGGCGCAGGTGCCCACTCGCGGTACGTCGACCGAAGGCCTGAGCCTCCCGGCGGTGCGGCTCGATGTGCTGGCGCCAGGCGTGGCGGCGGTCGACGTGCAGGGGGCCTGGGCGCGCGCTTCGGTGCCGGGGCAGAGTGGCACGGGCGCTTTCATGAACCTCCAGGCGCCGTCTGGCGCCCGGTTGGTCGGCATCAACACCCCGGTCGCCGGTGTGGCGCAGGTGCACGAGATGAAGATGGAGGGCGACATGATGAAGATGCGCGCCATGAAAGGCGTCGAGCTGCCACCGCGAAAACTCGTTGAGCTCAAGCCAGGTGGCTCCCACGTGATGCTGATGGACCTGAAGCAGCCGCTGGTCGCCGGCAGCACCGTGCCGTTGACGCTGCAGTTCGAAGATGCCAAGGGCAGCAAGTCAGCCCTTGAATTGCAGGTGCCAGTGCTTGCGGCGCCGCCCGGCGCCACCGGACACGATCACATGCACATCAAGTGATTTTTCGGGGGGTTTGGCGGGGGCTGCGTCCCAGGGCCTGGGCGCCTCGAAAAAATCAGTCCCATTGGGGTAAGCTCCAGAGACAAAACCCCTCAGGAGACGACCGTGAGCGATGCCCCCCAGCCCTTTGATTTCAGTCAGTTCGTGCCCGGCTTTGACTTCCTCAAGAATCTCGCGACCCCTGGTGCCTCGGCAGGGGCTGCCTCGGTGGGAGGATTGCCGAGCTGGATCGCGCCGACGCTCAATGTCGAAGAGGTCGACAAGCGCATCCGCGAGCTGAAAACGGTGCTGTACTGGCTCGAACAAAACGGCCACGCGCTCAAGGCCACGATTCAGGCGCTTGAAGTGCAAAAGATGACCCTCTCCACGCTGCGCGGCATGAACGTGCAGATGGAAGACCTGGCCCAGGCGTTCACGCGCAGTGCCGCGGCGGCGACATCGGCGCCCGCTGCGGCGCCGGCTCCCGCATTCCGCGCTGCGCCGGCGTTCCCCTATGCGGGGGCACCGGCCGCGCAGGCGCGAGACGAGGCGCCACCCGTTGAAGCCGCGAGCGCCAGCGCCCAGCACGCGCCAGAGGGCGCGGGTGCGGGCGTGATCGATCCGTTGAAGTGGTGGGGCGCGCTCACCGAACAGTTCCAGCACATTGCCAGTTCGGCGCTGCAGGACGCGGCCAGCCTGAAGATGCCGGCCATGGCCCAGCCACTGGCCGATGCGGTCGGCTCGTCAGTGGACGGGGCGGTGCCCAAGCCCGCTTCCAAGTCGGCGTCCGCTGCGCAGACCGTAGCGCGTTCCGCAGGCGAGGCGGGCGCGGCAGCCAAAAAAGTCACAACTGCGCCTCGCAAGCGCCCTGCCGCAAAGCGTTGAAGGCCGGGGTCAACGGCGCCATGAAACTGTTTCCCTCCGGTCACGCGACGCATCCGCAATGGCGCATGGCGGCGGGTCTGGTGCTGGCCCAGTTGCGCGCCCAGATGGCGCTGCCCGAATACGCCGCGTCGCCCACGCTCGGACTGCTCTACATCACCGATCACTACAGCGCCCACGCGCAGGACATCCTGGACCACCTGAGCGGCGAGCTGCCCGAAGTGACGGACTGGTCGGGCACCGTCGGCATCGGCGTCGCGGCCAACAATGCCGAATACTTCGACGAACCCGGCATGAGCCTGATGCTGTGTGCGCTGGCGAGCGACCAGTACCGCGTCTTTTCGGGCGTCGCGCCGCTCGGCAGTTCGGAGATGAGCGGCTTCGAGGCGCACACCGCGCTGGTGCACGCCGACCCGGCCACGCCCGAGCTGGCCGAGCTGATTGAAGAAATGGCCGGGCGCACCGAAACCGGTTACCTGTTTGGTGGCCTGTCTGCCGGGCGCGCGGGCACCGTGCAGTTCGCCGTCGGTGGCAACGGCAATATCAAGGGCCATGGCGCCGCCGGCGGGGTGTTTTCCGGGGGACTGTCGGGCGTGGTGTTTGCGCAGGGCGTGCGGCTGGTGTCGCGCGTCACGCAAGGCTGCCAGCCGCTGCGCGCGGGCGCCGCGCACGAACGCGAAATCACTGAAGTCGATGTCAACCTCATCCTGAAGCTTGATGGCGAGCCAGCCCTGGACGTGCTGCTGGGCGATTTGCAAGTCTCGCTGGAGCGTCCGCAGGAAGCGATCGACGCGGTGCGCAACACCTTGGCTGGTTTGGCCGATGCGGGCGACGACGTGGTGCGCCGCACCGGTGACCTCGGTGCCGACGTGCGGGTGCGTCACATCATCGGGCTCGACCCGAAGCGGCGCGGCGTTGCCATCGCCGATGTGGCGCAAGCCGGCATGCGGCTCACCTTCTGCCGCCGCAACGCTCAGGCCGCGCGCGCAGACCTGATGCGCATCTGCGCCGAAATTCGCGAAGAACTTGAACCCGAGGAACAGACGCTGGCCGTGGCGCGCGCGGTGGCCGCCGGCGAAGCCGGAGCCGCGCCGCACCCGGCGCGCCGCATCGCGGGCGCGGTGTACGTAAGCTGCTCGGGCCGCGGCGGCCCGCACTTCGGTGCGCCCGGCGCCGAGTTGCAGATCGTGCGTCATGCGCTTGGCGACGTGCCGCTGGTTGGCTTCTTCGCCGCCGGCGAGATCGCCCGCAACCACCTGTATGGCTACACCGGGGTGCTGACGGTGTTCACTGCCGATGATTGATGTCATGAAATTTCGCATCGCGCTGCTTGCCTCGCTCTGTCTGGCGGGCGCTGCGGCCAGGGCCGAAGAAGTGAAGGTGCCCCTCAACAACGACAACAAGGGCACGCTCTACGTCGCGCCCGACGTCGCCCCGACAGAAAAATCAGTCAACGTGAACGGCGCGTCCGTCGGCGTGCAGCGTCCGGATGGCCAGGCTGTCTACGGCGGCGTCAACACATCGACCCCGCTGCCCACGTATTCGGCGGGCGCGAGCACCGGCGGCGACGTGTCCTTCTCGGCCGGCGCCAGTTCCGACGGCAACAAAAACAGCAGCGTAAAGGCTGGCGTGACCATCAAGTACTGAAGTGAGCAAGTCGCGCCTGCAGCGCCTGCGGTGTCGGCCTGAAAACCCGCAAGGACTACTCGCGTGACCCCTTCTGCCGCTGCCGCGCCGCCACCGCCGGGCGCCGCCGCCAACCAGCATGGCAATCAATTCGCGCTGCTGCGCCAGCGCCGCTTTGCGCCGTTCTTCTGGACCCAGTTCGCCGGTGCGGCCAATGACAACCTGTTCAAGTTTGCCTTCACGGTCATGGTGACCTACCAGCTTCAGGTCAGCTGGATGCCGCCGGTGATGGCCGGGCTGGTGATCGGCGCGCTGTTCATCCTGCCGTTTTTGCTGTTCTCGGCCACCTCGGGCCAGCTGACCGACAAGTTCGACAAGACGAAGATGATCCGCTTCGTCAAGAACTTGGAGATCGCCATCATGGCGTTGGCGGCGTGGGGTTTCATGCGCGCCGACCCGGTCATCTTGCTGGGCTGCGTGTTCTTGATGGGGCTGCACTCCACGTTGTTCGGCCCGGTCAAGTTCGCCTTGCTGCCGCAGGTGCTCGACGCACGCGAACTGACCGGCGGCAACGGCATGGTGGAGATGGGCACTTTCGTGGCCATCTTGCTGGGTCAGGTTGCTGGCGGCTTGCTGGTGGCGCTGCCGCAGGTGGGTCACACCGCCGTCGCCGTGGCCTGCGTTCTGCTCGCCCTCGCCGGGCGCGGCGTGTCACAGGCGATTCCTCGTATCAAGGCGACCGATCCCCAGCTGGTCATCAACTGGAACCCGTTCAGCGAGACGTGGCGCAACCTGCAACTGGCGCGCGGCAATGTGGTGGTGTTCAGGTCGCTCCTGGGCATCTCGTGGATGTGGTTCTTCGGCGCCGTGTTCCTGAGCCAGTTTCCGAGTTTCGCCAAGGAGGTGCTGCATGGCGACGAGCAGGTCGCCTCTGCGCTCCTGGTGGTGTTCTCGGTGGGCATCGGGGCCGGCTCGCTGCTGTGCGAAACGCTGAGCGGCCGCCAGGTCGAGATCGGCCTGGTGCCGCTCGGCGCCATTGGCATGAGCGTGTTCGCCATCGATCTGTATTTCGCCTCACGCGGGCTGCCTGCCGTGGCGCAAATGGGCATTGGCGCCTTCTTGCATCAGCCCGCGCACTGGCGTGTGATGGCCGACCTCGGGCTGCTGTCGCTCTTTGCCGGCCTGTACAGCGTGCCGATGTACGCGCTGATCCAGCTGCGCAGCCCCGCCACGCACCGCGCCCGCATCATCGCGGCCAACAACATCCTCAATGCGCTTTTCATGATCGCGAGCTCGATCATCGCGGTCGCACTGCTCGGGGCGGGCTTCACCATTGCGCAAATCTTTCTGTTCACCGGCATGGCGAATGCGCTCGTGACGCTCTGTTTCTTCGCGCTGGCGCCCGAATACCTGCTGCGCTTCGTCGCGTGGGTCCTGTCGCGCTTGGTGTACCGATTCAAGGTGCGCGGCGAAGAGCAGATTCCGCTGGAGGGCGCCGCCATTCTGGTGTGCAATCACGTCAGCTTGATCGACGCCGTGCTGCTGGTGGCGGCCACCGCGCGCCCGATCCGCTTCATCATGGAACACCGGATTTTCAGGATGCCGGTGATCGGTTGGCTTTTTCGGCTGGCCAAGGCCATTCCGATGGCGCCGCAAAGGGAAGAGCCTGTAGCCCACCAGGGCGCATTGGCAGAAGCGCTGCGCGTACTCAAGGCGGACGAGCTGCTTGCCATTTTTCCGGAAGGCGCGATCACGCACGACGGCGAACTGCAGCCGTTCAGGCGCGGCGTCACCAGGATCATCGAGGTGGCCGCCAGCGAAGGCTTGGCGCCCCCGGTGATCCCGATGGCACTGACGCACCTGTGGGGCTCCTTTTTCAGTCGCATCGAGCGGGGCGGCGCCATGGTGCGGCCTTTTCGGCGCGGGATGTTCAGCCGTGTCGGGTTGAACATCGGCAGTGCTGTCGCTCCGTCGCAGGCGCACCCCGAGGCGTTGCATCAACGGGTGCGCGCTTTGCTGGCGCAGGGCTGAGGGCTGCGCGCGACGCCTTTTCTGGACGACTCGAAACCGCCGCGTCACACGGGGGCGGTATGCAAGGCATTTCCGGCGGCCACAGAGGTCGGATAATTCCCGGCTCCGGGTTGATCCCGCTTCGCTCGACGCACCCCGGCCGCCTCTGCCGGCCTTTCGACTCCCCATGACGTTCCCGATGACATCGCACTCCCGTTCTTTTTCGCCGACGCACAACGGCGGTGGCCGGCAACTCGCGGCCCGCAGGGCGTTCGATACAGGCAACTTGCGCTGCGGCGCCATCGCTCGTGCAGGCTCGTGCGATACGCGGCTGCCGCGGCCCATCTCTTGAGCTGGGACGCGTTCACCTGGCTGGGCGACAGCAGCCTGCTGCTGCCGGCCGCGCTGTGGATCGCCTTGTGGCTGTTGATCGCGCGGCGTACCTGGCCTGCTGCGCTGTTGTGGGTGCTGCTTTTTGGTGCCTGCGCAAGCCTGGTGCTGGTCTCCAAGCTGGCGTTCATGGGTTGGGGCATTGGCAGCGCACGCTTCGATTTCACCGGCTTCAGCGGGCACACCACCCTGTCCGCCAGCGTGTGGCCGGTCGCGTTGTGGCTATTGGCTTCGCGCTGGGGGCATGCGCCGCGCGTGGCGCTGGCTGGCGCCGGCTGGGTGCTGGCGCTGGGCATCGGCCTGTCCCGCCTGGTGCTGCAGGCCCATTCGTTTACCGAGGTGCTGGCGGGCTATCTGCTGGGTTTCGGTGTCAGCGTCACGTTCCTGGCGATCCAGCACGGGCGTCCTCATCCGCAGGTGCGCTGGCCGCTGGTGGCGGTGAGCCTGGCATTGCCCCTCGTATTCCTGCGGCCCGGCGCGCCGGCGCCGACCCATCATCTGCTGGAGCGGGTGGCCGTGCGACTCTCCGGCGCCGACAGGCCCTTCACCCGCGACGACCTGCACGGGAATTCAACTGCCCCGCCGGTGTTCGCTGGGCGTAAATCACCACATCACAATCCTTGAGGAGTACGACCCCGTGAGCAGACCCCTGCGTTTGTCGGCGAAGTGGTTTCGCCGCGGCCTGTGGCTGGTAGCGCTGGTGCTTGCCGGTTTCCTGATCGGGTTGGGCGGCACGCTCGTGGGTGATTTGCCGCAGGTCGAGCGGCAACTCAAACTCAAAGACTTTATGGAACCGGCCGCGCTGGCGTCGGTGCGCAGCGCGCTGCACCAGGCCGACCGCACCGAGCAGGCGGCGCAGCGCGGGCTCGACCAGACCACGCTCCAGTTATCCAGCGCGCAGCAGGTCAGCCGCAGCGCTGGCGAGACGTTCACCAACTGGCTCGCGACGCGGCGTGCCACGCAGCAACCCGATCAGGACGCCGAGTGGGCAGCGTCAAAGATACGCGAAAAACTGGTCATAGTTGAACGCAATATTTAACGCTGGGCAATGGACGATGAGCGAGCGCTTCGAGATCATTTTGAGGCCGGAGGGACACGTCGCCTGAGGCCCATCGACACCGTGCTGGCTCACCGCCGCCAGTGCGTCTGGCTGAGGCGAAAGCTCGCCGAACCCTTTGACGAGCTGACGGCTGTGGTGACGCACCACGCGCCGCATTGCAAGTCACTGGCGCGGCTCTACGCGCAGGACTGGTCGTCGGGCGGGTTTGTGTCGGAGTTGCCCGAATGGTTCTTCAAGCTGCCGCAACTCGGGGAACATGGCCACACCCACGACAGCTTCGACTATGAAGTGGGTCACTGCCGGGTGGTGTGCAACCCGAGGGGGTGCGTGAACTGGCATGGCGAGGACGAGAGCCGCTAGTTCAATCCGGGGTTGGTGATCGAAGTGTAATTAAGAACCTATCCTCAACCACTAGTGTCCGGTTAAAAGTCGAACAAAATCAATTGGTTACCGACGACTGATGTTTTTGATTGGGAGCGATCGGGCCGCAAGGCGGATGAAAGCTGGGTTTTCTCAAAAACCGAGACCGACAAAATCTGCAGACATGTGTATAGAGAGAAGCATCGACATGAAGCTCCTTCTTGACGATCGCAATCAGCACGTAGGTAGCCACGGCGCACCACACCTGGGTCTTCACCGCGTTCTCGCTTGTGCCCAGAAATCGTTTGATGCGCAGGTGCTGCTTGATCCATTTGAAGAACAGCTCGATCTGCCATCGGCTCGTGTACAAAGCGGCAATCGTCAAGGCTGGCAGCGCGGTGTTGTTGGTCAGGAAGATCAGCGTCTTGCCAGACTCGGGGTCGCTTGAAGCGAACGCGTCGCAGATGCTCCGGATAGTCCTTGGACGCATAGAAGCCATTGAGGCTGACGCGCTGGTCGCAGATCACACCGGTATCGCGTTGCGCCCGCGACGAGTACACCCGCCGCGCATTCATGCCCTTCTTTGCCCGGGTAACGAAGAACGCTCCTGCTTGATGTATCGCGTACAGCCGCGCAAAGTCCACGTAGCCCCGATCACGTAAAAGGCGCCGGCCTCAATCGGCAGGATGTCCAGCACGTTCACCTCGTGCAGCTTGCCGTCGCTGGTGTGGATGAAGGTCGGGATGGCGCTGCGCAGGTTGTCGTGTGCAGTTTGATGGCCGCCTTGGTGGATCGAAACGCTGCCCAGTCAAACAAGCTCAAGCACAGATCGATGGTGGTGGAGTCCAGCGCATAAACGCTCGCATCGAGATCCAGGACCGAGTGCTCTTGGGCATACAGCGCTCTGGCGCGCACGATAAGCCGCTGGGCCAGTGCATGGTAGATCTGCCAGTCGCGCAGGTTCAGGGCGTCGGCCAGCGTCGATCGCGCGGGCGCAGACGCCAGTCCCATGTGAAACAGCTTGGCTTGATTTGCGGCCAGGCAAGCCTCGATATCGCGCAGCGACTCGCGCCATGTGAGCTGCGCGAAGGCCATGACTCGGAACAAGTCGGCACAGTCCAGTGCGCGCACGCCCGCGTCGCCTTTGTGTCGCTGGATGATGCGCCCGAATGTCTTCCATGGAACGAACGCCATCACCTGCGCAAACAGCGTCTTGCCCACGTTCATGCGTCACCCCGGGTCGGTCAAACCCGAGAGCATCGCAAACTGGCAAATGAAAATTCAAATCG
>CAJDTV010000092.1_pt1 | contig 18659 bp, 16 predicted proteins | sample 7389921 | NCBI WGS metagenome assembly CAJDTV01 (sample SAMEA7055654, study PRJEB34461) | soil metagenome | biome: terrestrial ecosystem; feature: Peninsula; material: soil | place: Antarctica | collected 2016 | reverse complement strand
CGCGCTCACCCGCGAAACCCTTGCCTTGGGCTAACGGTCCCCCTTGCCCGGCCAGTAGAGGACTTCCACCTCCAAGTGAGTGCGCCCTGCCGGGCGCACCATGAAAAGAAATCCCGCCAGCGGCGGGGTTTTTCTTGGGCACTCTCCCCGCTTGTTGGCGCGCCTCAGCGCTTGACCGGCGGCAGGTCGGTACAACTACCGTGCGCCACCTCCGCCGCCATGCCGATGCTTTCTCCCAGCGTGGGGTGCGGATGAATCGTCTTGCCGATGTCCACCGCGTCGGCGCCCATCTCGATGGCCAGCGCGACTTCGCCAATCATGTCGCCGGCGTGCGTGCCGACAATGCCGCCGCCGACGATGCGGTGCCCGCCGTCAGGACTGTCGTCGAACAGCAGTTTGGTGATGCCCTCATCGCGGCCATTCGCGATGGCCCGGCCCGAGGCCGTCCAAGGAAACAGGCCCTTCTTGACCTTGCGGCCCTCCGCACGTGCCTGGTCTTCGGTCAGCCCGACCCACGCCACCTCGGGGTCGGTGTAGGCCACGCTCGGGATCACGCGGGCGTTGAAGGCGGCGCTCGCCAGTTCCCGGTTCCCCTGCAACTCGCCGGCGATCACTTCGGCTGCCACGTGTGCCTCGTGCACCGCCTTGTGCGCCAGCATAGGCTGGCCGACGATGTCACCGATGGCGAAGATGTGCGGCACATTGGTGCGCATCTGGATGTCGACCGGGATGAAGCCGCGATCGCTCACCGCAACGCCCGCCTTTTCGGCCCCGATTTTCTTCCCGTTGGGGCTGCGACCCACCGCCTGCAGCACGAGATCGTAAACCTGCGGCTCCTTGGGTGCCTGCTCGCCCTCAAACGTGACCTCAATGCCCTTCTTGGTCGCTTTCGCGCCGACGGTCTTGGTCTTGAGCATCAGGTTGTCAAAGCGCGGCGCGTTCATCTTCTGCCAGACCTTGACAAGATCGCGGTCGACGCCCTGCATCAGGCCGTCCAGCATTTCGACCACATCGAGCCGCGCGCCCAGCGTGCTGTACACCGTGCCCATTTCCAAGCCGATGATGCCACCGCCCAGAATGAGCATGCGCTTGGGAGCAAGGCCCATTTGAAGTGCGCCGGTGGCATCGACCACGCGCGGATCGTCCTTGGGCATGAAGGGCAGGCTCACCGACTGCGAACCGGCGGCGATGATGCAATGGCGGAACTTCACGGCCTGCTTCTTGCCGGTGCTGTCCCAACTGGTGCCGGAGGTCTCCTCGACCTCGATCACGTACGGATCGACGAAGTTGCCAACGCCGCGCAAGGTGGTGACCTTGCGCATCTTGGCCATTGCCGCCAGGCCGCCCGTGAGTTTGCCGACGACCTTGTTCTTGTGCGCCAGCAGCTTGGCGCGATCCACCTGGGGATCGGCGTAGCTCACGCCGAGATCGGCGAAGTGCTTGACCTCGTCCATCACCGAGGCCACGTGCAAGAGAGCCTTGGACGGGATGCAACCCACGTTCAGGCAGACACCGCCCAGCGCCGCGTAGCGCTCGATGAGCACCACTTTCAGGCCCAGGTCGGCGGCGCGGAAGGCGGCCGAATAGCCGCCCGGGCCGGCGCCAAGTACGACCACGTCGCACTCCACATCGATCTTGCCGCTGTAGTTCGATGCTATGGATTTGATTGTCGGCGTCGCAGGAGTGGCAGGCGCTGGAGCCGATTTTGGCTCGGAAGCGGCACTGGCAGGCGCGGTCGCGGTCGCGGCCGGTTCAGGCGTGGGTGCGCCGGAGCCATCGACCTCCAGCGTCAGTACGACCGAGCCCTGCTTGACCTTGTCGCCCACCCTGACGGCCATGGTCTTCACCACGCCAGCGGCACTCGAGGGAATTTCCATCGAGGCCTTGTCCGATTCGACCGTGATCAGCGACTGCTCGACGGCAATAGTGTCACCCACCTTCACCAGCACTTCGATCACCGCGACTTCATCGAAATCGCCGATGTCCGGCACCTTAACTTGTTGTTCGCTCATCTAGCCTTCTCCCTCAGAGCAGCACGCGACGGAAGTCGGCGAGGATTTGGCCCAGAAAGGCATTGAAACGTGCGGCCGAGGCGCCGTCGATCACGCGGTGATCGTACGACAGCGACAGCGGCAGCACGAGGCGCGGGTGAAAGCCCTTGCCGTCCCACACCGGCTGCATGGCGCTCTTGGACAGGCCCAGGATCGCGACCTCGGGCGCGTTGATGATCGGCGTGAAGTGCGTGCCGCCGATGCCGCCGAGCGAACTGATCGATATGCAGCCGCCCTGCATGTCGGCCGAGGCGAGTTTGCCGTCGCGCGCCTTCTTGGCCAGATCACCCATTTCCTGGCTGATCTGAAGCACGCCCTTCTTGTCGGCGTCTTTGAGCACAGGCACCACTAGCCCGTTGGGCGTGTCGGCCGCAAAACCGACGTTGAAATACTGCTTGTAGATCAGCGCGTCGCCGTCCAGACTGGCGTTGAAATCCGGGAACTTCTTCAGTGCCGAAACCACCGCCTTGATGACGAAGGCCAGCATCGTCACCTTCACGCCCGACTTCTCGTTTTCCTTGTTGGTCGCAACGCGGAATGCCTCCAGTTCGGTGATGTCGGCCACGTCGTTGTTGGTGACGTGGGGGATCATCACCCAGTTGCGGTGCAGGTTGGCGCCACTCAGCTTCTTGATTCGCGACAGCTCCTTGCGCTCCACCGCGCCAAACTTGGCGAAATCAACTTTCGGCCAGGGGATCAGGCCCAGCGCAGCGCCGTCAGGCCCACCCGCGGTGGCCTTGCCAGCATTCGCCTTGGTGGTTGCCTGACCGCTCATCACGGCCCTGGTGAAGCCTTGCACGTCGTCCTGAGTGATGCGGCCCTTGGGGCCGCTGCCCTTGACCTCTTCCAGCGGCACCCCCAGTTCGCGCGCGAACTTGCGCACCGAGGGCGAAGCGTGCGGCAGGATGGAGCTGGGCGCGGCGGTCGGGTCATGCGCTACCGGCGCAGCGACGGTTTGGGTTTGGGTCTGGGTTTGTGGCGCCGACGCGGGCACCAGGCTGGAGCCTGACGCTGACGCAGCGGCTCCCGCCCTTCCCTCGTCCTGAAGCGGAGAAGCAGAAGAGGCAACGCCGCCGGCGCTGGCGCCTTCGACGACTGCGATCAGGTCGCCAATATTGACTTTGTCGCCGACCTTGACCTTGAGTTCCTTGAGCACGCCGGCGGCGGACGACGGGATTTCCATCGACGCCTTGTCCGATTCGACCGTGATCAGCGACTGCTCGGCGGCGATGGTGTCGCCGGGCTTGACCAGCACCTCGATCACCGCAACGTCCTTGAAGTCGCCGATGTCCGGCAGCATCACATCGATCGGACCAGTGGCCCGTGATACTCCTGGATTCGTAGCAGCCTGCGCGGGCGCGGCGGGCGTTGTCGACCTGTCTGGCTCTGGAGCCGGAGCAGCGATCGGGGCTGGGGCAGGGGCTGCAGCGGCGTCTTCGCCTTCCAGCAGCAGCACGACCGAGCCCTCTTTGACCTTGCTGCCGACCTGTACCTTGATTTCCGTCACCACGCCGGCGGAACTCGACGGGATTTCCATTGATGCCTTGTCCGATTCGACCGTGATCAGCGACTGCTCGACCGCCACTGTATCGCCCACTTTCACCAGCAGCTCAATCACCGCGACTTCATCGAAGTCGCCAATGTCGGGCACCTTGATTTCCGTTGTTGCCATATCGTTTGTCTCCCGCCCGTCAGGCGCTGTAATGGTTATGCGTAGAGCGGATTGGTCTTGTCGGCGTCGATGCCGTATTTCTTGATGGCTTCGGCCACCTTGGTCGCCGGCAGCACGCCGTCCTCGGCCAGCGCCTTGAGCGCCGCGACCACGATGTAGTGGCGGTCGATCTCGAAGTGCTCGCGCAGCCTGCGCCGGAAATCGCTGCGGCCAAAACCGTCAGTGCCCAGCACCTTGTAAGTGCGGCCCTTCGGCAGGAAGGGACGAATCTGCTCGGCGTAGGCCTTCATGTAGTCGGTCGAGGCAACCACCGCGCCGGCATGCTTTTCGAGCTGCTGCGCCACGAACGGCACGCGCGGCGTATCGGTCGGGTGCAGCAGGTTCCAGCGCTCGACGTCCTGGCCCTCGCGCGTGAGTTCGTTGAAGCTCGGGCAACTCCAGACACTGGCCGCGACACCCCAGTCGTTGGCCAGCAGCTCTTGCGCCACCAGGCTCTCGCGCAGGATGGAGCCGCTGCCGAGCAATTGCACGCCGGGCGCGTCCTTGCCCTTGCCACTCTTGACGGCCGGGGCCGGCTTGCACAGGTACATGCCCTTGAGGATCTGCTCCTCAGTGCCGGGTTGCAGGCCCGGCATGGCGTAGTTCTCGTTCAGGAGCGTGATGTAGTAATAGACGTCCTCCTGCCTTTCGACCATGCGCTTGAGACCGTGATGCAGGATCACGCCGACCTCGTGCGCGAAGGTCGGGTCGTAGCTGACGCAGTTGGGGATGGTGTTGGCCAGGATGTGGCTGTGGCCGTCCTCGTGCTGCAGACCCTCGCCGTTGAGGGTGGTGCGCCCCGCAGTTCCGCCCAGCAGAAAGCCGCGCGCCAGCATGTCGCCCGCGGCCCAGGCCAGGTCCCCGATGCGCTGGAAGCCGAACATCGAGTAATACACGTAGAACGGCAGCATGATCCGGTTGCTGGTGCTGTACGAGGTAGCGGCCGAGATCCAGCTACAGAAGCCACCCGCCTCGTTAATGCCTTCCTGCAGGATCTGGCCGGCCTTGTCTTCCTTGTAGTACATCACCTGTTCTTTATCGACCGGGGTGTACTGCTGGCCATCAGGGTTGTAGATGCCGATCTGGCGGAACAACCCTTCCATGCCGAATGTGCGGGCCTCGTCGACCAGAATGGGCACCACGCGCGGGCCGAGCGCCTTGTCCCGCAGCAACTGCGTCAGGAAGCGAACGAAGGCCTGGGTGGTGGAGATTTCGCGCCCTTCGACCGTAGCCTCCAGCACCGCCTTGAAGATGTCCAGCGACGGCACCGTGAAGCTCTCGTCGGCCTTGGTGCGGCGATGCGGCAGGTACCCGCCCAGTTCCTTGCGTCGCGCGTGCAAATATTCCATCTCGGGCGTATCGTCGGCCGGCTTGTAGAACGGGAGTTCGGGCAGCTGGCTGTCGGGAATCGGAATATTGAAGCGGTCGCGGAAGACCTTGATCTCCTCGTCCGTCAGCTTCTTGGTCTGGTGCACCGTGTTCTTGCCTTCGCCGATCTTCCCCATGCCAAAACCCTTCACGGTCTTGGCCAGCAGCACCGTCGGCTGGCCCTTGTGGCTGTTGGCGACGTAGAAGGCGGCATACACCTTCTTCGAATCGTGGCCACCGCGGCGCAGGTGCCAGATCTCGTCGTCGCTCATCTTGGAGACCATCTCCAGCGTGCGCGGGTCACGGCCAAAGAAATGCTTTCGCACATAAGCACCGTCATTGGCCTTGAACGACTGGTAATCGCCGTCGTTGCACTCCATCATGATCTTGCGCAACGCGCCGTCCTTGTCGCGCGCCAGCAGGGCATCCCAGCCGCTGCCCCACAGCAGCTTGATGACATTCCAGCCGGAACCGCGGAAGTTGCCTTCGAGCTCCTGCACGATCTTGCCGTTGCCGCGTACCGGGCCGTCGAGCCGCTGCAGGTTGCAGTTGATGACGAAGATCAGGTTGTCGAGCCGCTCGCGCGCCGCCAGGCCGATGGCGCCGAGCGACTCGACCTCGTCCATTTCGCCGTCGCCGCAAAAGACCCAGACCTTACGGTTTTCGGTGTCGGCAATGCCGCGTGCATGCAGGTACTTGAGAAAGCGCGCCTGGTAGATCGCCATCAGCGGGCCCAAGCCCATCGATACGGTGGAGAACTGCCAGAAATTGGGCATCAGCTTCGGGTGCGGGTAGCTCGACAGGCCCTTGCCGCCCACTTCCTGGCGGAAGTTGAGCAGTTGCTCCTCGGTCAGGCGCCCTTCGAGATAGGCACGCGCATAGACACCCGGCGACACGTGGCCCTGGATGTAGATGCAGTCACCGCCGTGGTTTTCGCTTTCGGCATGCCAGAAATGGTTGAAGCCGGCGCCGAACATGCTCGCCAGTGAAGCGAACGAGCCGATATGACCACGGCTCGATGGTGTTGACGTAGGCCGTGTTGGCCGAGAACGGCTTGTCGATGCTGTTCTGGCGCGCGTGCTCAAGGAGTTGTTCCAGCAGGAAGTGCGCCCGTTCGGGGCCTTCGCTCTGAATCACGGCCGACAAGGCATCCGTCCACTCGCGTGTTTCTTGTGCGTCCGGGTCAGCGGGCTGAGCGCCGAACGTTTCCTGGGGATTTGCCGACATGCTTGTCTCCTGTGAGTTGATGAGCGTGGTTGGAATCTACTATGTATACAGTTATGCATACGAGTTTCTCACAAAACCCGTAATTTCAAATTATGCGTTTATATATCACATAGTAAAATAGCAATCAATTGATGAAGATGAATCGGCATCGCATCGCGCGGCCCTGCTGACTGTCGGCGCTCGCCCGACTCATCGACACTAGGGCTTCCCCCTAAACTCGTGTCATGCTAATTCTTCTTCGCCCCACCCTACGGAAGTCCACGGCGTGAAGACCTCACCGCTCTCGTGGTGGCGCCGCCAGACCCCAATGCTGCAAGACGCGGTGGCGATGCTGGCCCCGTTGGCGGCGGTATTGCTGTTCCTGACGGCCATCGTGGCCGCGTTTTGGTACCTGCGCGCCGAAGAGGGTGAGCGCGAGCAGGAGTCGGTCAAACGCGATGTCGAGTACGCGCAGCAACACGTGCGCCTGCGTCTGCTGGAGCGCCAAGAGCAATTGATGCGCTTGGCGCGCGACGCATCCAACCGCGAAATCGACGCCGCCGAGTTCACCAGCCGCGCCGAATCGCTGGTCAGCCAATTCCCCGAACTGCAAGAAATCAGCTGGATCGACGACCGCCGCGCCTTCAAGGCCAGCTACGCGGCGCCCAGCGTCAACCGTGCGCAGCAGCACGCCGTCGGCGACGTGCTGCGCCCCGGCGACACTGAATCCAACTATGCCTTGGCGCGAGAGTTGCGCCAGCCCGTGTTTTCGCAGCCCCTGGCCGGCGAAGACCCGCCCAGCCTGCTGCAACTGCACATTCCGATGTACGACCAGGGCTTGTTCGCTGGCGAAGTCCTGGGCGAATTTTCGATTGACGGCCTGCTGCGCTACGGCATTCCCCCCGAGGTGTCGGCGCGCTACGCCGTGTCGTTGCTGGACGCGAAGGACGGGCTAATCGCCGGTAACACCGCCTATCCGCGCAAGGCCGGCACCCGCCTGCTGCCCTGGACCGAACATACGCACGAATATGAGGTACCGGTGTCGCCGGTCGGCAACGGGTTGATGCTGCGGGCGCAGGCTTATCGCACCTCGCAAGGGTTTGTCGGCAATGGCTTGTTCTGGCTGGTGGCGGCGCTGAGCATCATGACGGCCTGGTTGCTGATCGGCACCTGGCGCCACACGCGCCGGCGCCTGCGCACGCAGCAGGCGCTGGTGGCCGAAACCAATTTCCGCCGCGCCATGGAAAACTCGATGCTGACCGGCATGCGGGTGCTCGACCTGCAGGGTCGCATCACCTACGTCAATGCGGCGTTCTGCGCCATGACCGGCTGGAGCGAGGCCGAGCTGGTCGGCCAGACGCCGCCTTTCCCGTACTGGCTGGAAAGTGACCGCGAAACGCTGGGCGAGCGCGTGCAGGAGGAGCTTGAAGGCCGCACGCCGCCCGGGGGGTTGAAAGTACGGGTCAAGCGCAGCAACGGCTCGGTGTTCGTGGCCCGGATGTATGTCTCCCCGCTGATCGATGCCCGCGCTCACCAAACCGGCTGGATGATGTCGATGACCGACATCACCGAGCCGACCCGTATTCGCGAGCAGCTGTCGGCCTCGCACGAGCGCTTCACTATCGTGCTGGAGGCGCTCGACGCGGCGGTGTCGGTGGCACCGCTCGGCAGCGAGGAGCTGCTGTTCGCCAACAAGCTGTACCGGCTCTGGTTCGGCTCCGACACCCACGGCCACCTGCGCATGGTGGCTCAGGCCGGCCAGCCGATCTCACAGTCGCACGATGACGCGCTCGATGAAGTCGACGCCTACGCCGGGCTGCCAACCGATTCGCTTATGGCGGCGCAGCCGGCCAACAACGAGATCTTCCTGCCCGAGTTGGGCAAGTGGATCGAGGTGCGCTCGCGCTACCTCAACTGGGTCGACGGCCGGCTGGCGCAGATGGTGATTGCCACCGACATCACCCAGCGGCGCGCCGCCGAAGACCAGTCGGCCGCGCAGGCCGAGCGCGCGCAAACCTCCAGCCGGTTGATCACCATGGGCGAGATGGCGTCGAGCGTGGCGCATGAACTCAATCAGCCGCTGACCGCCATCGCCAACTACTGCAACGGCATGGTGTCGCGCATCAAGGATCACCAGATCGACGAGACGGCGTTGCTCGCGGCGCTCGACAAGACCTCACGCCAGGCCCAGCGCGCGGGCCAGATCATCCAGCGTATCCGCTCGTTCGTGAAGCGCAGCGAACCGGTGCGCGCGCCGGCCGACGTTGCTACGCTGGTGACAGAGGCGGTCGAGCTGGCCGGCATCGAACTGCGCCGGCGCAACGTGCGTCTCGGCCACTATGTGGCGGCACGCCTGCCAACCGTGCAGGTCGACGCCATCCTGATCGAACAGGTGCTGATCAACCTGCTAAAAAACGCGGCCGAATCGATTGATCTGGCCGGTCGGCCACTGGCGCAGCGCAGCGTCGAGTTGCGAGTGACACCCAAGATCATGGAGGGCCAGGACGCCATCGAATTCGTGGTGCAGGACACTGGCATGGGACTGCCGCCCGAAGTGATGGAACGACTTTACGAAGCCTTCTTTTCGACCAAGGCCGAAGGCATGGGCATCGGGCTCAATCTGTGCCGCACCATCGTCGAATCGCACCACGGCCGGATGAAAGCGGAGAACATTTACAATGGCAGCGAGGTTGTCGGGTGCCGGTTTTCATTCTGGATTCCGGTATCGGGCGCAGTCACCTCCATAACGAGCGACGAGACAAAGGCACCTGCATGAGTTTGATTCCCAAGAAGGGCACGGTCTATGTGGTCGACGACGACGAGGCCGTCCGCGACTCGCTCCAGTGGCTGCTGGAGGGCAAGGATTACCGGGTGCGTTGTTTCGACTCGGCCGAATCGTTTCTCGCCCGTTACGACGCCCGTGAAGTCGCTTGCCTGATCGTCGACATCCGCATGGCCGGAATGACAGGGCTGGAGCTGCAAAGCCGTCTGATCGAACGCCAATCGCCGCTGCCGATCGTGGTCATCACCGGCCACGGCGACGTGCCGATGGCGGTCGATTCGATGAAAAAAGGCGCAATGGATTTCATCCAGAAGCCGTTCAACGACGAAGCCCTCGTCACGCTGGTCGAGCGCATGCTCGAACAGGCGCGGAGCGCGTTCGCCCAGCACCAGCGATCGGCCAGCCGCGACGCGTTGCTGTCCAAGCTGACCGGTCGCGAAGCTCAGGTGCTCGAACGTATCGTCGCCGGCCGCCTGAACAAGCAGATTGCCGACGACCTTGGCATCAGCATCAAGACGGTGGAGGCGCATCGCGCCAACATTATGGAAAAACTCAACGCCAACACAGTGGCCGATCTGCTGAAGATCGCGCTCGGACAGCAGCAAGCGCCTGCGCCTGTCAAGATAGCCTGATTTGCTATCGTTTAGATAGCATTCCTCGCCTGCCACGCCTGCGTTGGCGGGCGTTTTTACTTGAAACTTCAAAAAACTGATGACAGCTCAACTGATTGACGGCAACGCGCTCTCGCGCCAGCTGCTCGTGCAAGTCGCCAGCCGCGCCGCAGCCCTCACCGCGCGCGGCATCACGCCCGGGCTGGCTGTCATTCTGGTCGGCAACGATCCGGCCAGCGAGGTGTATGTGGGCAAGAAGGTCAAGGCCTGCGAGGAGCGCGGCCTGCGCTCGGTGCAGGAGCGCTATCCCGCGGAACTCACCGAGGCCGGGCTGCTGGCACGCATCGCGGCGCTCAATGCCGACCCTTCGATCCACGGCATCCTGGTACAGATGCCGCTGCCCCGGCACATCGATCCGCACAAGGTCATCGAGGCGATCGCCACGAGCAAGGATGTCGACGGCTATTCGGTGCTGTCGGCCGGCGAGCTGATGGCCGGCCTGCCCGGTTTTCTCCCCTGCACGCCGTACGGCTGCATGAAGCTGATCGAAAGCACCGGTATCGATCTGAAGGGCAAGCACGCGGTCGTCATTGGCCGCAGCAACACGGTCGGCAAACCGATGGCGCTGCTGCTGCTGCAGGCCAACGCCACCGTCACCGTGTGCCACAGCGCGACGCCCGACCTGAGCCATCACACGCGGCAGGCCGACGTGGTGGTGGTCGCCGTGGGCCGGCGCAACACGCTGACCGCCGACATGGTGAAACCGGGCGCGGTCGTCATCGACGTCGGCATGAACCGCAACGAACTCGGCAAGCTGGCCGGAGATGTCGACTTCGCCGGCGTGAGCGAGGTAGCCGGCCATATCACGCCGGTGCCCGGCGGCGTCGGCCCGATGACTGTCACCATGCTGATGGTCAATACGGTCGAATCGGCCGAGCGGGTCACGTCACGCACCGCGGACCGCACTTGAACTCCCGCTTAAACGGCGCCAGATGGACACCATGACCAATCCGCTGCTCGACTTCACCGATCTTCCCCTTTTCGACCAGATCAAGCCGGAGCAAGTCGCCCCCGCGGTCGACATTCTTCTGGCCGAAGCCGAAGCCGCACTGCAAACCGTCACGGCACCGGCTTTTCCGGCCGAATGGCTGGCCATCACCAAGGTGCTCGACGTCGCAAGCGAGCGCTTCAGCCGCGCCTGGGGCGCCATTGGTCACCTCAACGCGGTGGTCGACACGCCGGCGCTGCGCGCCGCCTACAACGAGGCAATGCCGCGCGTGACCGAGTTCTGGACCCGCCTGGGTTCCGACGAACGGCTCTACGCCAAGTACAAGGCCATCGATATCGCCTCGCTCAACGCCGAGCAGCGCCAGGCGCACAAGAACGCGGTTCGCAACTTCGTGCTGGGCGGCGCCGAATTGCAGGGCATGGACAAGAAGCGCTTTGCCGCCATCCAGGAACGCCAGGCCGAGCTGAGCCAGAAATTCAGCGAGAACGCGCTCGACGCGACCGATGCCTTCGGCCACTACGCGACCCGCGAGGAGCTCGATGGCCTCCCCAACGACGTCATCAGCGCCGCCCGCGCGGCCGCCCAGGCCGACGGCAAGGACGGCTACAAGCTCACGCTGAAGATGCCGATGTATCTACCCGTGATGCAGTTTGCCCAAAGCAGCGCACTGCGTGAGACGCTCTATCGCGCCTACGCCACCCGCGCCAGCGAATTCGGCGATCCGGCCTTTGACAACACGGCGCTGATCACCGAGATCCTGGCGCTGCGCAGCGAAGAAGCGCAACTGCTGGGCTACAAGAACTTCGGCGAACTCTCCGTGGTGCCCAAGATGGCCGAGTCAGCCACTCAGGTCATCCAGTTCCTGCACGACCTGGCAGCCAAGGCCAGGCCGTTTGGCCTGCGCGACGCAGCCGATCTGCGCAAGTTCGCGGCTGAAGAACTCGCCCTGACCGATCCTCAGCCGTGGGATTGGAGCTATGTCGGCGAAAAACTCAAGGAGACGCGCTACGCGTTCAGCGAGCAGGAGGTCAAGCCCTACTTCCCAGTGCCCAAGGTGATGGCCGGCCTGTTCAAGATTGTCGAGACCCTGTTCGAAGTCACGATCCGGCCCGACAGCGCGCCCGTGTGGCATACGGGCGTCGAGTTCTTTCGCATCGAGCGCCAAACCCCCCAAGGCACGCAGAAGGTTGGCCAGTTCTATCTCGACCCTTCGGCGCGCACAGGCAAGCGCGGCGGCGCATGGATGGATGACGTGCGCGCGCGCTGGCTGCGCCCCGACACCGGTACGCTGCAGACGCCGGTCGCGCAACTGGTATGCAACTTCGCCGAAGGGGTCGATGGCAAGCCGCCGCTGCTCACGCACGACGATGTCACCACCCTGTTTCACGAGTTCGGCCACGGCCTGCACCACATGCTGACGCAGGTCGACGAGCGCGAAGTGTCGGGAATCAGTGGTGTCGAGTGGGACGCGGTCGAACTGCCGAGCCAGTTCATGGAAAACTTCTGCTGGGAATGGGATGTGTTGCGCCACATGACCGCACACGTGGACACGGGCGAGCCGCTGCCGCGCGCACTCTTCGACAAGATGACGGCCGCCAAGAATTTCCAGAGCGGCCTGCAGACGCTGCGCCAGATCGAGTTCTCTCTGTTCGACATGCTGTTGCACACCGAATGCGACGCCGCGCATGCGCAGGCGGGCGACGTCATGGCGCTCCTCGCCAAGGTGCGCGCCGAAGTGGCCGTGCTGCCCGCGCCGTCTTTCAGCCGGACGCCCAACACGTTCAGCCACATTTTTTCAGGCGGCTACGCGGCCGGTTACTACAGCTACAAGTGGGCCGAGGTGCTGAGCGCCGACGCCTATGCGGCCTTCGAGGAAACCGCCGGGGCTGACGGCCAACCAAGCATCGAAACCGGACGCAGGTACCGCACGGCGATCCTGGAGGCGGGTGGCAGCCGGCCTGCGATGGAATCGTTCAAGGCCTTCCGCGGTCGCGAGCCGCAACTCGATGCGCTGTTGCGGCACCAGGGCATGAAGTAGCTGGGCTCGCCCCCGGGCTTGCCACTCTTCGTGTGGCCGCCGCCCCCCAACTGGGGGCAACACCATTGGCCCGACCAAGCCGGCCCGATGGTGTTTTTGCCCGGCTGTGTTGATTCTTCCGGGGTGGAGGAGGGATCGGGGAGTGTGCAACTGCGCTACGCTTGCGGCTACTTCGATCACGAGACTCCGCCATGAACTACCACTCCCGCCTTCTGGCTTTGGCCGCGCTGTTGATGGCCACCGGCGCCGTTGCGCAATCGGTTTACCGTCACGTCGATATCAATGGCAAGGTCAGCTTTTCCGATCAGCCACCGGCCGGTGCCGGTGCCGGTGCCCAGACGGCGGTGCGTGGCGGCACAGTACCGGTCGCAGCAGCCGGCAGCGGTCTGCCCTACGAGCTGCGCCAGCTGGCGAACCGCTACCCCGTCACGCTTTACGCCAGCGGCGAATGCGCACCTTGCGAGGCCGGCCGCTCGTTACTGATGACGCGTGGCGTGCCGTTCAGCGAGCGCAGTGTCAAAACCAACGCGGACGCCGAAGCCCTGCAGCGCCTGAGCGGCCAGACTTCACTGCCCCTGCTGACCATCGGCGAGCAGCAGCTCAAGGGATTCTCGGATGCCGAATGGTCGCAATACCTCGATGCGGCCGGCTACCCAAAGAGCAGCAAGCTCCCGACGGGCTATCGCAACGCGCCGGCGCAGCCGCTGGTCGCGCAGCAGGCTGCCGCGACGGGGCAACCCGAGGAGATCGAAAAGCCGGAACGCGCGGCCCCTAGGCCAAGAACCGACGGGCCGACGCCAGGTAATCCGGCGGGCATCAAGTTCTGAGCGGGCTCCCCAGAATTAATAGCTTCTTGCGCCCGCCAGCGGGGTGTTAGAGCCCGTTTTTTCTTTAGAACGGGCTCAGCCAAAGTACAGGGTCTGAACCCCCGATGGTGTGCCGAGCAGGCACACATCGGCTTTCTGGAACGCAAACACGCCAACGGTGAGCACGCCGGGCCACTGGCTGACCTCGGTCTCGAACGCACGCGGATCGGTGATCTGCAGACCCGTCACATCAACGATGTGCTGGCCGTTGTCGGTCACCAGCGGCACGCCGTCTTTCTCGCGCACCTGGGCCAGACCACCGAGTGCCGTGAACTGCCGCATCAGGCGCCGTGCCGCCATCGGGATCACCTCGACCGGCAGCGGAAACGCCCCCAGTGTCTGCACCCGCTTGGACGCATCGGCAATGCAGACGACGCGGCGTGACTGCGCGGCGACAATTTTTTCGCGCGTCAGCGCCGCACCGCCGCCCTTGATCATGCAGCCTTGGCCGTCGATCTCGTCAGCGCCATCGATGTAGACCGCCAGTTCTTCGACTTCGTTGCATTCGAACACCGGGATGCCGAGCGCGCGCAGTCGCTCGGTAGAGGCGGTGGAGCTCGAGACCGCGCCCCTGATGTCGTGCTTGAGGCTGGCCAGCGCCTCGATGAACTTGTTGACGGTGGTGCCGGTGCCAACGCCGAGGATTTCGCCCTTGACCACATAGTCGAGCGCGGCGCGCCCGACCTGCGTCTTGAGTTCGTCCTGGGTCAAAGCGGGCGCTGGAGCGGAAGAAGTCATCGGGGAGAATCCTAGGTTATCCGAAGCTCTGAATTATCCAATGTCGCTGCTGCTGCCCTCCTCGCTCTACAGTTTTGCCCGCCCGCTTTTGTTCGGGCTCGGCGCGGAACAGGCTCACGAGTTGACGCTCGACGCTCTGGCCCGCACGCAAAACACGCCGCTGGCCTGCTCCTACTCGGCGCCGCGCGTCGACGATCCGGTCACGCTCGCGGGGCTGGCCTTTCCCAACCGCGTCGGCCTGGCCGCCGGGCTCGACAAGAACGCGCGATGCATCGATGCCTTTGCGGCGATGGGTTTCGGCTTTGTCGAGGTCGGCACCGTCACGCCGCTACCCCAGCCTGGCAACCCGCGGCCGCGTATGTTTCGCTTGCCGCAAAAAGACGCGCTGATCAACCGTCTGGGCTTCAACAATGACGGCCTGACGGCCTTTATCGCCAATGTCAAGCGCGCCCGCTTTCGACGTAGCGGCGGCAAGACGCCGATGCTGCTCGGGCTCAATATCGGCAAGAACGCTGCCACGCCCATCGAACGCGCGGTGGACGACTACTTGGCAGGCCTGGACGGCGTCTACCCGCACGCCGACTACGTGACGATCAACATTTCCAGCCCGAACACCGCCAACCTGCGCACCCTGCAAAGCGATGCGGCGCTCGACGCCTTGCTGGCGGCAGTAGCCGAGCGGCGCGAGGCGCTGGCTATGCACCACGGCAAGCGGGTTCCGCTGTTCGTGAAGATCGCGCCTGACCTGGACGAAGCGCAAGTGGCCGTAATTGCCGTCACCCTGCGGCGCCACCGGATGGACGGCGTGGTGGCCACCAACACCACCTTGTCGCGCGACGCCGTGGCAGGCCTGGCGCATGCGACAGAGCCCGGCGGACTCTCGGGCGCCCCGGTGCGCGAAGCCAGTAATCGCGTGATTGGCCAGCTGCGAGCGGCGCTAGGTGCCGGCTTTCCGATCATCGGCGTTGGCGGCGTCATCAGTGGCGACGATGCAAAAGCCAAGATCGCGGCCGGCGCCGACGTGGTGCAAATCTACACCGGCTTGATCTACCGGGGTCCTGCGCTGGCGCGCGAGGCGGCGCTGGCATTGCGGCAGCACCGGGGATGAGCCAGGTCGACGCGATGGCGCGCCGGCTGCTACGCTCTTGGCATCCTGTTTTTAGTGACGACCGCTGACCAGCAGGCCCACCAGCACGCCAACGGCCAGCGCCGCGCCGGCGATTTGCCACGGCTCATCGTGCGCATACGCATTGGCCGTGTCGGCCGCTTCGCGTGCTTTCCTGGCGGCCAGCTTGGCTTTGGCTGCAGCGAGTTCGCGTGCAATCGCCAGCTTGGCATCGACGCGCTGGCGCAGCGCCTTGATTTTCGGCACCGCGTCGAACTCCTTGCTAGCCAGCACTTCGTGCACGTCGGCGGCGAGTTCATCCGCCACTGCAGTGGCTGCGTTTTCAAGGTTTTGGGTGGTTGCTGTCATGGAAGTCTTCTCTCGTGATTAGTGCGCCGGCACCGCGCCAGCCGCTTCGCGTTGTCGACGCGTCGGTCCATATTACCGCCCCATTCAGACTGCAACCAGCAATTGTGCGACATGCCGGCCGATCGCCAGGCAACTCGTCAATCCAGGCGATTCGATACCGAACAGGTTGACCAGGCCGGCCACACCATGTGCCTGCGGGCCCTGAATCCAAAAATCAGCGGCCGCTGCATCCGGGCCGGATAGCTTCGGGCGAATACCTGCGTAGCCAGGGACCAGAGCGCCGTCGGGCAACGCGGGCCAGTAGCGCCGCACCTGCGCATAGAAAAGCGCACCGCGCTTGGGGTCGACCGTCAAATCTTCGGGTGATTCAACCCACTGCACATCGGGTCCAAACTTGGCCTGGCCGCCCAGATCGAGGGTCAGGTGTACACCTAGCCCGCCCGCTTCGGGCACCGGATAGATCAGCCGGCTGAATGGCATACGGCCGGCCAGCGTGAAATAGCTGCCTTTGGCAAAGTACTCAACCGGTATCGAGGCGTCCGGCAAACCCGCAAAGCGGCGGGCCAGCGCCGTGGCACCCAATCCCGCGGCATTCACCACGCTGGCGCAACGGAGCCGCGTGCCGTCCTGCGTTTGCAAAACGATAGCGCCCCGCGCACATTCGGCGCGCTCAACCGGTGATTGCAAAGCCACGAGGCCGCCCGCGTTTTCGACGTCAGCCTGCAAGCTCAGCATAAGCGCGTGACTGTCGACGATGCCGGTGCCGGGGGAATGAATGGCCGCGCTGCATTCGAGCTGCGGCTCCAGCGCGCGGGCCTCGACATGCGTCAGCAGTCGAAGGTCGCAGGCGCCATTGGCACGAGCCCGCAGCAGGATCGACTCCAGCGCGCCCGCCTGCGCCGGCGTGGTCGCGACGATCAGCTTGCCGCAGCGCCGGTAGGGCACGCCACGTGCCTGCGCATAGGCGTAGAGCGCGTGGCTGCCCTCGACACACAGGGCCGCCTTGAGCGACCGTGGGGCGTAGTAAATGCCGGCGTGAATGACTTCGCTGTTGCGCGAACTGGTGCCGGTGCCGATCGCGCCCTCGGCCTCCAGCACGATGACCTCCCGGCCTTGCAGCGCGAGTGCGCGCGCCACGGCCAACCCGACGACGCCAGCGCCGACGACAGCGCAATCAATTTCATCCATGGTGCAAGCGAGTTGAATGAGCTTGCCCGCGTGAACTAGGCATGCACGCAGTGCGGCGCCAGCGGATTGGCGGGATCGACCGGTTCACCGGGCGGTGTGGCCGGACCTTCATCGGGCTCAACCGGCAGGTCGGGCGGATCGCGATGAGTGGACAGATGAGCGGTAGGCGGCATGAAGCCTCTCCTTAATAGTCTCGGTCACGGAGGAACAGGGTCAGCGCACTCTTGCGCGGACCGCTCGACCCTACACCAGCATAGAGGATCGACACTTCCTCAGCGCGAGGCACTGGAATCCTGAAGAATCTGAAGCCGCTCGGTGAGCGTGGCGCGAGACACTTCGCCGATGCGCGTGTCGACCCGCCGCCCGCTTGCATGGAAAAACAGGGTCGTCGGCAGCGCCCGCTGGCCGAACTGGCTCGAGGCCTCCCCTTGACTGTCGAGTAGGACATTGTGCAGCGCAAGCTTTTCGCCGGCTAGGAAAATGACCACCTTTCCGGCTGACTCCCGTTGGTTCACGAACACAAAATGGGCATCGGAATACTCCTTCTGGGCCTCGGCCAGCACCGGCATTTCACGTCGGCATGGCGGGAAGCATGTGGTCCAGAGGTTCTCCACCGTAAGCTTTCCCTCGAACTGACGCAAGGAAACCGGCTCACCCCCCAGGCTGATCAGGCTGATGGCGGGCAACAGCGTGCCTTTCAGATCCAGCGCCAACAGGCCGGTAACCCTACCGCCCAGACCAGCGTGGCACTTGCCAGTGCGCTCCACAGGGGCACGCGCAACGGGCGGCGCCGTAGCCCAAGAAAAATCGCAAAAACCCGGGTCGCCGCGAGCCCCGGCAGGGGACGCCAGCCGCCGTCCCGAATGTCGAGAAGGCCCAACGGGCTGGCTCGATAGGCATCGAAAAACTGCACCACGAAGGCGAGCCGCGCCACCACGACGGCAGCAAAGAGCAGCCAGAACAACTGCGGCTCGACATCGATTCCCACCTTGCGTGCAAGGTGCTGCCTCACCAACGACGACACCGCGATGGCGCCCAAAATCAACAACAATTGCCACGGCAGCGTGAACGGCCCGATCTGCAAGGCACCGCTCACAGCCCATCTCCTGCTGCAATCGGTCCAGCGATCCAAACGGCGCCATCAAATTCGTCGCCCAGACTGCGGCCCGAAGTCGTTGCGCGCTGAAGGACAAATTTGCGGCACTGAGCATTCGCAAGGGCCACAAGAAATCGATTGTGGCGCTGGCGCACAAGATGCTGCGCATTGTCTTTGCGGTACTCAAGTCCAGCCGACCGTATCACGACCACATCGATGAGCCGCCGTCGGAGGAGCAAATATTGACCGCCCTCTTGGCGAATCGCCGAATCATCAAGCTGAGGGCCCGGTTCTATGAGTCGCTGCTCGGCTACAACAAAGTTACGGCGGTAGGCTTCGCCCCCGCGCACAAGCCGCAACCAGAGCAAGAGCGCGTGGTCCAGCGTGCTTCCTTCGGCGAGTTCGTAGCGTGCTTATCCGGTTGTAACACCCACACGCTACCGATAGTATCTGGAGCGTCGGAATACACGTGGGGAGATCATGGCAATGGGCTTGCTTGCGCGGGATGAGTTGCCGTTCCC
>CAJDTV010000048.1_pt1 | contig 18978 bp, 20 predicted proteins | sample 7389921 | NCBI WGS metagenome assembly CAJDTV01 (sample SAMEA7055654, study PRJEB34461) | soil metagenome | biome: terrestrial ecosystem; feature: Peninsula; material: soil | place: Antarctica | collected 2016 | reverse complement strand
GGGCAATTCGCACTTGCTCGCTCCAAATCAAACCGAAGTAGAGCATTGGAGCGATGCCATTTAATTAGGTTCAATCAAGAATCGAACACTACACTAGCGGGCCGCGCCGAGTCCGCTGGCGGTGGCGTGAGTCTGGGGCTGGCGGGGCGGGCGGTGGCCGAAGCGAAAGCACTGCTGAGATTGGCGCCGGTGGAGGTGTTCAAAGCGGGACCGGTATAGCTGTCAATTAGCGTCGCTTTTGGCGTAACGTTTCTTCGTGCCGGGTGACTGTTATTGGGCGCTGTACTGCGTCATCATGGGACGTGGCCGGACAAGTTGCTGGTGGTGGGGCCTGCGCTGTCTGGGTTTTCATCGGCACGTCGTTGAATTCATGGCAGAGAAAAGATGGGCTCGGAAGACCCCGCGGCCAGCCTATTACCGCGGATGGGATCTTTGATGAGGTGCCCGTGGCACTATCGGCGTTCCGACAACTGCGCGCAATGCGGGGGACCGATGCTGATCAATTGTGTGGCCTATGAAAACGGGGCCAAGCTTGCCGAAATTTCGGTCGAGAACATCAGCGAGTACATCCACCGGCCCGGCTGCTTTGTCTGGGTCGCGCTGACCGACGCCTCCGACGCCGAGCTGAGCGAGATGCAAAAGGAGTTCGACCTTCATCCGCTGGCGGTGGAAGATGCCCATCACGGCCACCAGCGCCCCAAGATGGAGGAATACGGCGACTCGCTCTTCGTCGTCATGCACCTGGTCGAGCCTTCGCCCTCCGGCGAGCACTGCGCCAATGTGGGTGAACTCAGTGTTTTTGTCGGCGCCAACTACGTGCTTTCGGTACGCAACCGCAGCAAGCAGGGTTTTCTGGGCGTGCGCGAGCGCTGTGAGCGCGAGCCCGAATTGCTGCGCAACGGCGCCGGCTTCGTGCTGTATGCGCTGATGGACGCGGTGGTCGACCGCTACTTTCCGGTCATCGACGCGCTGGAGGTGGAGCTCGAATCCATCGAGCAGCAGATTTTTACCCAGGGCGGCGCGGCGCGCGACAAGATCAAGCAGCTTTACGACTTGAAGGGGCGCAGCATGGTGCTCAAGCGCGCGGTGGCGCCGCTGGCCGAGGCGGCCGGCAAGCTGCACGGCGGCCGCGTGCCGCCGTTCTGCGTCAGTTCGCAGGAATATTTTCGCGACGTGGGCGACCATCTGGTGCGCATCAACGGCTCGATCGATGCCTTGCGCGACACCATCGTCACCGCCATCCAGGTGAACCTGTCGATGGTCACCATCGAAGAAAGCGAAGTGACCAAGCGGCTGGCGGCCTGGGCCAGCATCTTCGCGGTGTGTACCGCGTTCGCCGGCATCTGGGGCATGAATTTCGTGGACATGCCCGAGCTGAAGTTTAGATATGGATATGTCATGGCGCTGGCCCTGATCGTCAGCACCTGCAGCTATCTCTACTACCGCTTCCGGCGTGCCGGCTGGCTCTGAGGCATCGTTCCGGCCAGCCTGCCGCCAAGTGCTATCAAATCAAGATTTGCCTCTGCGCGTCGGACGGGCGCTGCAGCCACTTTTGGCTTCAATCAATAGAAGAGCTCATGACCCGACGCCGAAACTGGCCGCAGTGGGCACGACCGCTGACGAGCGCAGGATGTGCTCGGCATCGGCTCGCAGTTGGATGGCGATGTCCGCCGAAAGATCGAGCCGGCGTAGCAGCCAGGGTGTTACATCGGTGGTGAATGGGTCGGGCAGTGGCAGCGGCCCCGGCGACTGGGCGGCCGGCGCGTCGTTGGTCGGCACGGGCTGCGGCACCTTCAGGTCGAGCGTGGTGGCCAGCCGTGCCGATGCCTGCGCCAGCGATTGGCCAACTTGCTCGAGCTTCAGGTGGCCCCGGCGCAGCAGCAACAGCGATTTGATGGCGCTCAACTGGGCCAGCAACTGGTAGCTGTGGACCTGCAGGCGCTCCAGCAGTTCGAGCGGCGGGCGCACGGCGCGCGGCTCCGACAGCGAACGCTGGGTCGCCTGCACCAGGGCGGCCAGGCTGTCGTAGGCCTCGCGCCGCGCCAGCCGCCATTCGAGCTCGGGCGTGTTGTCGACCGCGTGCAACTGGCCGAGCGCCAGCGCGACTTGAGCGTGTCGCGCCTGCGCTGTCAGCGTGCGCTTGACCAGCGCCGGGATCTGGCGACGCTCCCACGACGGCAGCACGTAGCTAAAGCCCCAGGCGATCGTCGCGCCAAGCAGGGTGTCGGCCAGCCGCTCGAACAACGCGAAGATTTCGCTTACCTCGGGGTTGAGCATGTGGGCCTGCACCAGGCCCAGTACTGTGGCTGCCACGGCCGTGACCAGATAGCGCCGGATCGCGAAGCCATGGGCCAGCGCTTGTGCGACGGCCAGCGTGGCAAACAGTGCCAGCGCGGCCGGATGGGCGGAAAACAGCGCTACCGCCAATAGGCAGCCCAGCATGGTGCCGGCGACCCGCGCGTTGCGTCGCTCCAGTGTCTGCGAGACGCTGCCGCGCAGCACCACCACGATCGTCAGCAGGACCCAGTAGTCGTGTGCCCCGCCCCACGGCAACGCCTGCGATGCCGTGTAGCCGGTGGCAATCGCCAGCGCGGCGCGGATCGCGTGGCGCAGCGGCGCAGCCTGCCAGCGCCACACGCCGAGAAACGGCCGCCACGACCAGGCGGTGGGGCTGACAAACATTTGCCAGTTGGCCCGCACCACGGCCAGATCGGGCTCTTGTTCGCCGCGCGCCAGCGCGGCCAGGCGGATCGCCTCGTCGTTGATGTGGCGCACGCGGCTGGCTAGTGCGCGCGCCAGCATGGCGACCGAGGGAGCGAGTCCGACGTCGGTCCCCGTATCCGGTTCGGGACCGGCCGCGCTGGCGTCCGGCAGGTGCAGCGCCGCGAGTCGGGACTGCCGGTCGACCGATGGCGCTGGTCGGCGACCGATCAGCAGCGCGTCGGCCAGGGCTTCCATTTCGGCGGCCATTTCGGCTAGCACGCGGCGCACTTCAATGAACACCGGCGCATGGCCGGAATGCGACTTCAGGGCGTCCAGGTCGAGCTCGCAGGCCAGCAACTGGTCGCGCATTTCGAGCACCGCCACCAGCATGCCGGCCAGCCGCTGGCGGCGCGACGTGCGGGGCGATTCCAGCACGATGTCGCGCGTGCCCTGCAGCTTATCGCCCAGCGCGGCCTGTTCGCGCAGCAGTTGGCCGATCAGGGAAGGCGGCTCGTCGTCGGGCACCCCCACCGGGGCAAACTGGCGCGCCTGGGTGCGCATCAACGCTGCCATGGCGAGCAGCGTGTCGGCCAGCATTTGCACGCGATAGCGTGCATTGAGCAACTGGTTGAAGAGCATCGCCCAGATCACGTACAGGCCAGCGCCCAGGCCGAAATGCAGCGTCGTGCGCAAGGCCTGCGCGCTGTCGTCGGGTGAGCGCGTGGCCATCGAAAAGATCATGGAGAACATCAACGCAATGGCGATCGGGCCTCCACGCTTGCCCCAGGCCATGGAGAGAAAGGCGACAAAGGTCGCTGGCACCAGCAGCAGGCCGAGTTCGAGCGGCGAGGTGTGCAGCCTTTGCACCGCATAGAAAAGCGGCAGTCCGAAAAGCGGAGCCGGCAGCATTTGCCAGAACTTGCCGCGCCGCGGAGCAACCTGGTCGCATGGCGAGGCGACGATGGCGCCTACGCCGGCCGCCGCCCCCGCCAGCGCGCCGAGCGTAAGGTGCACACCGACGGAAATGACCAGCAGCCCGAGCGCGCAAGTCAGCCCATTGGCGATGTAGTGGCTGAGCGCGATGCGCGTCGCCGCGCGGGTGCGGCGCGTTGTGACGCGCTGCACCGACATCATTGCGCCGTGGGATCCACCGGTGCAACTGCCGGTGCCTGGCGGCGCAGCCGCGTGAGCTTGCGCGGCGCCGCCGACAACGCAGTAGGAGCGGCCGTGTCGGCCTCTGCCTGCGTGGGATCGAACACGGTGCTGCGGGTATGGAGCTCGGGGTTGGAGGAGCCCACTGCGTCCGACGGGTCCACCGCCCGCACGCGGTCGCTGGCGCGCAGCTTGTCGTCCACGCCCGCGAACTTCGAGTATTTGCCCAGCAGCGTCACCAGCTGGCCGTAAATTCGGGGGTTACCCGCCAGGCACTCGCGCTGGTCCAGGAATTCGGGTGCGCCGGTGAAGTTGCCGATCAGCCCGCCGGCTTCGGTCACCAGCAGCGAGCCGGCCGCCACGTCCCACGGGCTGAGGCCGGTCTCAAAGAAGGCGTCGCTGAAGCCGGCCGCCACGTAGGCCAGGTCGAGCGCCGCCGCGCCGGGGCGCCGCAGGCCGCCCGCGCGCGGCATCAGGTCGGCCATGATGGCCAGGTACTGCTTGAAGTTGTCGCCAGCGCGAAACGGAAACCCGGTCGAGATCAGGCATTCGGCCAGCCGCACGCGCTTGCTGACGCGCAGGCGGCGGTCGTTCATGTAGGCGCCGCGCCCGCGTGTGGCGGTGAACAGGTCGTTGCGGCTCGGGTCGTAGATGCAGGCCTGTTCGACTTTGCCCTTGACCGCCAGCGCGATCGACACGCAGTAGACCGGGAACCCGTGGATGAAGTTTTTGGTGCCGTCCAGAGGGTCGATGATCCAGACGTAATCTGAATCCTTGGCGCCGTGCTCGCTGCCCGACTCTTCAGCCAGGATGCCGTGCCCCGGGTAGGCGCTGAGCAGGGTTTCGATGATGACCGCTTCGCTGGCGTGATCGACCTCGGTGACGAAGTCGTTGACCTGCTTTTGCGAGATGCGCACCGCTTCGACGTCGAGCGCCGCGCGGTTGATGATCGCGCCGGCGACGCGAGCGGCCTTGACGGCCACGTTGAGCATGGGGTGCAGATTGGGGGACGACATGGATTGTGAGAAGAACACGGGGCCATGAGCCCCGGGATGCGGCCCGGCGATGCGGGCAGCGACAACCACGCGATTTTACCCGCCGCCCGCCCGGCACCTCAGTATAGATAGGTCCAGCTCACCTGCAGCAAGGTGAATCCGGGGTTGGGTGACTTGATGCCGGCGTTGGAGAAATGCGACACACGTAGGCTGACACGCGCCGCAGGCGTGAACTGGTAGCCCGCGCCCAGATGATTGCCGAACTGGAACGCCGTGCTGATGGTCTCGTCGGCAAACCGGGTGCGGCTGACCAGTGTGGGTCCGATTCCGCCTTCAACGAAGAAGCGGCCGCCATCGGGCCACCAGCGCAGCATGGGAATGGCGCTCAACTGCCACAGGCTGGCAGGTTGGAGCCCGTGCCTCGCGTCCCAGTGCGACAGGCCGAACTCGCCGGTCAGTTCCACTTTCCCGGGGCCATTTGCCACGCGGTGGGTCCATAGGACCGGTGTTTCCCAGCCCAGCGTGCTGCGAATTGCATGGTGGCTGCCGGCCAGTTGCAGCATGATGCCGCCGCGATCGGGCGCGGCAGGCACAGGCGGTGCGGCTTGCGCGCGGGCTCCCGTAGCGAGCGCGAGCGCGGCGCCGAGCGTGCATAACCTGACGACGGCAAGACGATTCACGCTGACCTCCTCGAATGCGTTTTTTTAACGGTGCCCTGCCATTCTGCAGCTTCGCGCAGTGTGCTGCCGCCGTTGCCCGCAATGCCTCCGACGACAATGATGGATCCAGTGCGCTGATTCGATTTTTCCGGATGATATTTATCCGGCGCCCATGAAGACCCGTTTCATCCTGATCCAGACCAGCCATGCCGGCAACGTCGGCGCTGCCGCGCGCGCCATGAAAACCATGGGCTTCGACGACATGGTGCTGGTCGCGCCGCGCTGGCCCAACGTGCTGCGCCGCGAGGAAACTATCCAGCGCGCCAGCGGAGCGCTCGATGTGCTGCACAACGCGCGCATTGTCGCAACGCTCGACGAGGCGCTCGACGGCGTCACGCACCTGTGCGCCACCGCCATGGTGCCGCGCGACTTCGGGCCGCCGACCCGCACGCCGCGCGACCACCTGGAGCCGCTGGCCGCGTGCGGCCAGCACGTCGCTTTCCTGTTCGGCTGCGAGCGCTTCGGAATGCGCAACGAGGACGTGTACCGCTGCCATGTGGCGCTCAGCATTCCGGCCAACCCGGATTTCAGCTCGCTTAACCTGGCCGCCGCGATTCAGTTGATTGCCTATGAATGGCGGCTCGCGCTGGGCGGCTTTGCGGTGCACGATGCGACGCCGCCGGCACCCCCGGCCGATGCGCGGGCGCTGGCTGGCATGCTGGCGCATTGGGAGCAGTCGCTGGTGCAAATTGGTTTCTTGGACCCCAAGGCGCCCAAGAAGCTGATGCCGCGCCTCACGCAGTTATTCAACCGGGCGCAGCCGACGCCCGAGGAAATTCACATCCTGCGCGGCATCGCCAAGTCGATGGCGCGACCTTCGCAGCTCCCGGCGCCCCATCCTGCGGAAGGCAAAACCCGATTGCCACCGATCGAGGGCCCCAGCCGATAGACTTGCCGGCGTCCACACCACTCACAAACCATGCTGTCTCGCCTGCGCGCTGATATCCAGTGCATCCTCGATCGCGATCCCGCTGCCCGCACCCGCTGGGAGGTGCTCACGCTCTACCCTGGCCTGCATGCTGTGGTGCTGCACCGGCTGGCGCATGCCTGCTGGAACCGGGGCTTCAAGTGGCTCGGCCGCTTTGTCTCGCAGTGCTCGCGCGCGTTCACCGGCATCGAGATTCACCCTGGGGCCAAGCTGGGCGAGCGCGTGTTTTTCGATCACGCCATGGGCGTGGTGATCGGGGAGACGGCCGAGATCGGCGACGGCTGCACCATCTATCAGGGCGTGACGCTCGGCGGCACCTCGCTCTACAAGGGCACCAAGCGCCATCCGACCCTGGGCCGCGACGTGGTGGTGAGCGCCGGCGCCAAGGTGCTGGGCGGTTTTGTGGTGGGCGACGGGGCCAAGATTGGCAGCAACGCGGTGGTCATCAAGCCGGTGCCCGCTGGTGCCACGGCCGTCGGCATTCCGGCGCGGATCATCCTGTCCAAGGCCGGCGAAAGCGCCGATGTGGCGGCGCCGGAGCATACGTTTTCCGCCTACGGCATTGGCGCGGCGCAGGACGACGACCCGCTGAGCCAGGCCATGAAGGGGTTGGTTGACAACGCATCCTCGCACGAGCACCAGATCGCGCTGCTGTGGGACGCCATCGCCAAGCTCGCCGCAACGCCGCAAGCCGGCGATTGCGTACCTGGCGACGCTGCCTGCAAGGAAAAGTTCGAGGCCGACCGGCTGAATGCGCTGATCGGGAAGTGACCGCCACGCGAGCCGAATTTGTTATCGAATTGATAGGTTACCGCCCGACTGACCGGCGATACGGCCCTATCCGATTGAAAACTCAGGCTGCACGCACCCGCACTGCCGACTTGGGCCGGAACGCCTTGGACACCGCGTCGTCTGTTTCCAGGTACGGGCCGCCGATCAGGTCGATGCAGTAGGGCACGGCCGCGAAGATACCCGACACGGCCTGCGAGCCATCGGCGTTTTTCAGTCCTTCAAGTGTTTCGGCAATTGACTTCGGCTGGCCCGGCAGGTTGAGGATCAGGCTCTGACCGCGCACCACTGCGACCTGGCGCGACAGGATTGCCGTCGGCACGAAGCGCAGGCTGATCTGGCGCATCTGTTCGCCAAAGCCTGGCAGTTCCTTGTGCGCCACCGCCAACGTGGCGTCGGGCGTGACGTCGCGTGGCGCTGGGCCGGTGCCGCCGGTGGTCACCACCAGCGCGCAGCCGGCGTCGCACAGTTCGATGAGCGCCGCGCTGATGCGGGCCTGTTCGTCGGGAATCAGGCGCGGCTCGAATGTGATCGGGTTCCGTAGGGCCCGCGTCAGCCAGTCCTTGAGGGCCGGCAGGCCCTTGTCTTCATAGGCGCCGCTGGAAGCCCGGTCGCTGACAGAAACGATGCCGATGCGTACCGCATCGAATTCGCCGGAGCGCGGTGCCGCGTGGGCTGTCTGTGTCATGCGTCTTCCTCGCGTACTTGCGCGCCGCTCGGGGCCGCCTCGTCTTCGCCGTTATGCACGGCCAGTTGTGCGCGCACCAGGTGGAAGACCTCGCGGTAGGCCTTGCCTTGGCGCACAGCCCCACCCGGTTGGGCGGTCTTGAGGTCCTTGCGTGCCTGACGCACCAGCGCGCGCAACTGCTGGATGTCGCTGCCGGGATGGGTTTCGATCCAGCCGCCGACGGCGTCGTCGTCGGCGATCAGCCGCTCGCGCCAACGCTCGGCCTCGTGCAGCAACGCGGCCTCGTGGGCCGGTACACGGTCCTGCTCGGCCAGCGCCACACGCACGGCATCGAGCGTGGCCGCATCGAGCCCGCGCATCAGCTTGCCGACAAACTGCATCTGCCGGCGCTTGCCCTCGAAGTTGGTGATGCGTTTGGCCTCATGGAGGGCGTCGGTCAGCTTTTCGCCTAGCGACAGCTTGTCGAGCAGGCCCACCCGCAGGTCTATCAACTGCTCGCCGAGTTTTTGCACTTCGGCACTTTCGCGCTTGAGATCGGTTCTGCTGGCTTCGTCGGTGCCTTTGAGCTCCCGTTTGAGCTCCAAGTCGAGTTCGCTGCCTTCGGCCACGAACTCTCCACGGACGAAATAACCTTTTTTGGGTTTGCGGGGCATCGGTTGAAATTGTGAGCCGCACCATCGGAAGCAGGGGGCGCAAGTATCATAGCCAGTACATGACGACACCATTCTCGCGCCCCGAACGCGGCTTTGCCTACAGCCGTGCCCTTTTTGAAAACCTGGTTGATTCCGCGCTGACGCACGCCAAAAAGCTCGGCGCCACCGATGCCGGCGCCGAGGCCTCAGAGGGCTGCGGCCTGAGCGTCTCGGTCCGCAAAGGCGAGCTTGAAAATGTCGAGCGCAACCGCGACAAATCGCTCGGCATCACGGTCTACGTCGGCCAGCAGCGCGGCAACGCCAGCACCTCTGATTTTTCCGAGGCGGCCATAGCGCAAACGGTGCAGGCGGCCTATGACATCGCACGCTTCACGGCGGCCGACCCGATCGCCGGCCTGCCCGATGCAGACGACATCGTGAAGGTTCAGCCCGAACTTGACCTATTCCACCCGTGGGACGTGACGAGCGAGCAGGCGGCCGCGCTGGCGCTGGAATGCGAAGCGGCGGCGCTCTCCACCGACAAGCGCATCACCAACAGCGAGGGGGCGGCCGTGTCGGCGCAGCAAAGCCACTTTTTCAGCGCGCACACGCATGGCTTTCGCGGCGGCTACGCCAGCTCGCGCCATTCCATTTCGGTGGCGCCGATCGCCGGCAAGGGCAACGGCATGCAGCGCGATGCGTGGTACAGCTCGATGCGCTCGGCCGACGACTTGGCCAGTCCGCAAGCGGTAGGTCGCTATGCGGCCGAGCGCGCACTGAGCCGTCTCAAATCGCGAAAGATTTCCACCCGCGAATGCCCGGTGCTGTTCGAGTCCCCGCTGGCGGCCGGTCTGCTCGGCGGACTCGTGCAAGCCACCAGCGGCGGCGCGCTGTACCGCAAGAGCACCTTCTTGCTCGATTCGCTCGGCAAGAAGGTGCTGCCCAAGCACATGGATCTGGTCGAAGACCCGCACATCCAGGGCGGCAAGGGCAGCGCGCCATTCGACGACGAAGGCGTGGCCACGCGGGCACGCAAGGTGGTCAGCGGCGGGCGCCTCGAAGGCTATTTTCTGTCCACCTATTCGGCCCGCAAGCTGGGCATGAAAACCACCGGCAATGCCGGCGGCTCACACAACCTCACGTTGACCTCGCGCCTCACGCAGGCGGGCGACGACCTCGACGAAATGCTGCGCAAGCTGGGCACCGGGCTGTTCGTGATCGAGTTGATGGGGCAGGGCGTCAACTACGTGACCGGCGACTACTCGCGCGGCGCCAGCGGCTTCTGGGTCGAAGGCGGCCGCATCGCCTACCCGGTGCAGGAGATCACGATTGCTGGCAACCTCAAGCAGATGCTGATAGGCATCGAGGCGGTCGGCTCCGACGCCTACCAGTACGGCGCCAAGACCACGGGCTCGTTGTTGGTCAACCGGATGAAGATCGCCGGCTCGTGAGGTCTCGGCCCCAGTCTCGGGCCAACGGGAAATGCGGTGGGCAGCACGCATCTTGAACGGGATGGCACCCGGGTTGTCTCAGGCGCTGCGCGCCCGCTCGATCGCCTGCCGGTAATGCAACGCGAACCCGTCGATGGGGTCGGTGGGAGCCAGCCAGCGGTAGCTGAACACCGAGCCGTCTTCTTCCGGGCTTCCGGTGGCGACATGGTCGAAGGTCTCGGGCAATGTGTCGCTCACGTGCATCAGGAAAATGTGCCAGAGTTGCGGATGCCGATGCTTCTTGCCCGCCAAGGTGGCTTCGTCGTTGCGGTGCAAAAGCCCGAGGGACTGCAGCGCGCCGGTGTAGCAGATGCCCGATTCCTCCAGCAATTCCCGGCGCACAGCATCCTCGGGCGATTCACCGGGTTCAATGGTGCCCTTAGGCACCTGCATGCCACCGCCCGCCGGATGCTGGAATACGAGCAGACGACCTCGCGCGTCGACCACGCAAGCGCAGGCCTTGCCAATGGGCGGGGCCTGGCTCATTTCAGCGGCTCCGCGGCGAGTCGTGTTGCGGATTGTCTGTGGGCCATGGGACGTTCGTTCGGAGCGCTCTTGTTCGAGGCTTTCTTGTTTGGGGCTCTTTGGCCAGGATGCGTGCGCAGGACACCGGGTACTCCCCTCCGCGGATGTCCCCCGCCTTCGGCTCCTCCTTTATTTCGCTGCAGGGAGTACCCGATGCCCGCCCTGCGCACAGGAAGCGATGCGGATGTGCGGCCGACCACCGACGGCAATACCCGATCACGTCCATGGTGTGCTTTGCGCAGCGAATGACAGGAGTAGGCCGCAGGCCGGGGGCATCTGCGGAGCAGAGCACGCCGTCGGCGTAATCGCACCCCGCGTCAACGCACCCCGAATAGACGCGCCCCGAGCCACGCACCTTGCGCACAACGCAACGACGAATCGAACAGCACGACTTCATCCGCCGGACGCCAGCGCCGCCTTGACTGCGGCGCTCACCAGACCCATGTCGGCCTTGCCGGCCAGGTGGGTCTTGACTGCGCCCATGACTTTGCCAATGTCGCCCGGGCCGGCCTGGCGCCCCAATTCCTCGCGCAATGTGGCCACGATGGCCTTCACCTCGGTAGCCACTTCGTCGGCGCTCATGCGCTGCGGAAGGTAGCCCTCCAGCACCTTGATCTCGCCGACCTCCTTGTCGGCCAAGTCGATGCGGGCACCCTGGGTGAAGGCCGCGACCGAGTCCTTGCGCTGCTTGATCATCTTGTCGAGGATGGCCACGACCATGGAGTCGTCCAGGACGATGCGCTCGTCGACTTCCTTTTGCTTCAGGGCGGCGAGCAGCAGGCGAATGGTGCCCAGGCGGTCCGAGTCCTTGGCACGCATGGCGGTCTTCATGTCTTCGGTAATCTGTTCTTTGAGGGTCATGGCGGGTGGTTCCTGGAGAAGGCTTCTGGGCAAGGCCAGGGGCGAAAAACAAAAAAAGCCGCGGTAGGTTTCCCCAGCGCGGCTTGATTCACTGGCGAGGGCCGGCGACGCGGTGTCTCCGGCTCGCCGTGAGGCAGAACTTAGTACAGCTTCTTGGGAAGCTGCATGCTGCGCACGCGCTTGTAGTGGCGCTTGACTGCTGCGGCCTTCTTGCGCTTGCGCTCGGCGGTCGGCTTTTCGTAGAACTCGCGCGCCCGCAGATCGGTCAGCAGGCCGATCTTTTCGATGGTGCGCTTGAAGCGGCGCAGGGCGACGTCGAAGGGCTCGTTTTCTTTAACGCGGATGGTGGTCATTTAAAAAGGGTTGAAATGAATTTGGCTCGGGGAGATCGAGACCCCAGGCCGGGGTTCCTCAACTGAAACAAATCGGGCCGTTGAGGGGAGGCCGAAGTTAGCCGAGAATTATAGCTCGCGCCCAGGCTTGCCCACGGCGTTTGGCCGCCAACCCCTGCGGAGGGGATAACACGAGCAGCCCGGCACAGCCGGTTCTGCGGTGTTCCTGAGTTTTCGGGCGTTTCTGGGGACAGGGAGCGGGGTCAGAGGGCCGTGGCGCAGGCGTGGGCGCTGGCCCAGGCCCACTGGAAGTTGTAGCCGCCCAGCCAGCCGGTCACGTCAACCACTTCGCCGATGAAATACACGCCAGGCTGCTTCGACTCCATCGTTTGGGATGAAAGATCGCGGGTGTCGACGCCGCCGGCGGTCACTTCGGCTTTTTTGTAGCCCTCGGTGCCGCTGGGCACGATCTGCCAGCGGGCGATGCGCTCGGCCAACGCCGCCAGTGTCCGGTCGGGCGCTTCGTTGATTGGGCACTGTAGCGCGGCGTCTTGCCCTGCCCACGCACTGGCCAGTCGGCTGGGGACGAGTGCGACCAGTTTATTGACCACGCGTTTTTTCGAATTTAACTTGGCCTCGTGCAAGGCAGCGCCGACCTCGACACCGGGCGCAAAGTCGATGGTGAGCGGCATACCGGCTCGCCAGTAGCTCGAAATCTGTAGCACCGCCGGGCCGGAGAGCCCGCGATGGGTGAACAGCAGGTCTTCGACAAAGGACATACGCTCTTTTTTCATGCCGGTTTCGATGCGCACGGGCAGCGTGAGGCCGGCAAGTTCGGCGTAGGGCGTCCAAGCCTCGCCGCCGAAAGTCAGCGGCACCAACGCGGGGCGCGGCGTCACCACGCGCAGGCCGAACTGCTGCGCCAGACGGTAGCCGAAATCGCTGGCGCCAATTTGCGGAATCGACAAGCCGCCGGTCGCAATCACCAGCTTGGGCGCCTCGATGCGACCACGATCACTATCAATTCGATAGTGGCTTGCGACCGCCCCATCTGAGTTAGGGGGCGAAAAGGCTATATTTTTGACTGTGCACGACTGCCAGCGCGTGACAGCGCCTGCACCGCATTCGGCCAGCAGCATGTCGATGATCTGCTGCGAGGGGCCATCGCAAAACAACTGCCCCTTGTGCTTTTCATGGAAGGCGATGTCATGGCGCTGTACCAACTCGATGAAATGCTGCGGCGTGTAACGCGACAGTGCCGAGCGGCAGAAATTCGGGTTGTCGCTGATGAAGTGACGCTGCGGCGCACGCACGTCAAGGCCGCGGTTGGTGAAGTTGGCGCGGCCGCCACCCGAGATGCGGATTTTCTCGGCGATGCGCGCGCTGTGGTCGATCAGCAGCACCTTCAGGCCACGCTGTCCGGCGATGCCGGCGCAAAACAGGCCGGCTGCACCGGCGCCGATGACGACGACGTCGAACGCTGACGCGTCGCGCTTCAACGCAGGCTCACCCTGTTGGCCGTCAGGGTCGACGACGGGACGAAGGGGTCGAGCATGCTGGCAGTCGGGGTGCGTGATCGTGGAAGTTCCCGGATTTTAGGGATTGTCAGGTGCCGAAGTGGCTTGCCGGCAACTGCGCTGCGGCGACACCGCGCAACACATCGCCCACCACGATCACCGCCGGGCTGCCGAGTCCGGCGGCAGCGATGTCCGTGTACATCTGCGAGAGTGTGGTGATTACTTGTCGCTGCTGCGGCAAACTGGCGTGCTGGATGACGGCCACCGGTGTGTCGGGCGGCAGGCCGTGCAGCAACTCCTGCTGCAGGCGTCTGGCTCCCGCGACGCCCATGTAGATCACCAGCGTGAGGCGGGCCTCGCGCGCCGTTGCGGCGAGCCGGCGCCAGTCGATGGGAGAGTGCTGGGCAGTGGCACCCGTTTTGGCGTGGCCGGTGAGAAAGATGACACCTTGTGCGTGGTCGCGGTGCGTGAGCGGAACCCCGAGCGCCGTGGCGCCGGCCAGGCCGGCCGTGATGCCGTTGACCACGGTGACTTCAATGCCGGCGGCGCGCAGATGCTCCACCTCTTCGCCGCCCCGGCCGAAGATGAACGGATCGCCACCCTTCAGCCGGACTACGGTTTCGCCGTCGCGCACCGCGGCAATCATGAGCTTTTCGATGAAATCCTGCGGTGTGCTCCTGCAGCCGCCGCGCTTGCCCACGCGCACGATGCGCGCGTGGGGCTGCGCGTCGCCGAGCACCGCCTCGTTCACCAGATCGTCAACCAGCAGCACGCTAGCGGCGCGGATGGCGCTGACGGCCTTGAGCGTGAGCAGTTCGGGGTCGCCCGGGCCCGCACCGACGAGGGTGCAGCTGCCTTGCGGGGCCTGAGTCTTCATCGGTGCACCTTTTTCGTTTTGCGCGGTTCCGCCCATCCGGAATTGCCCCTTCGGGCGGTCGTGCCGGCTCATGATTGCGGCGCCGGTTCGGTCTGCTGCGCCAGCCACAAGACCTGTTGAACCTGCTGCGCAATGCCATCGGGAACCGGCGCAGTACCCGCTAGCACGCGGCGCGTGTAGTCGGCGGTGGTTTTAACGTCGGTCTGGCTCGGTAAGCCCGGCACTTCGGCCAGCGTGCCGGCCTGTTGCGTCTGCAGTTCGAAACGTTCGCCATGCACGAAACCGTCGACCTGCGCGGTGCGGCGCGGGTCGGCCACACTTTCGCCTTCCAGCCCACGCGACAGCAGGGCGGTGGCGCCGGTCAGCGCCAAGGTGGCGGCCATCGAGCGCGCGTAGTCTGCGTGGGTGTAGCTCGTGACCACCACGCAGGGGCCGTCACACGGCTGCATCAGCTTGACGACGCTGTGCGCCGGGTTGCGCAGGCCAATGAAGTCGCGCACCGCCAGCAGCCGCTGTAAGCCGGGGCAGAGCAGTCCGGTCGGGATCTGCGCGACTTCTCCTTCTACTATTTGTTTGACAGCCGTTAGCGCCCGTGTACCAAGCGCTTCAAGCACTTTTGATGCAGATATCCGGCCGGGCCCGGTCTGGGTGCCATGCAGCAGCACCGGCATCCCTTCACGCGCCAACAGCAGCGCCAGCAGCGGGGTGAGCACCGGCAACTTGCGCGCGCCGTTGTAGCTGGGCAGTACGATCAGCGGGCGCGCCGCCGCCGGCACGCGCAGCAGCCGGGCCTGAGTGGCATCGAGAAAGCCAGCCATCTCCTCGGGCGTCTCGCCCTTGATTCGCATGGCCAGGCAGAACGCACCGACTTCGAGATCGGTCACCCGGCCGTCGAGCAACTGGCCGAACAGGTCCGCAGCCTGTTCACGGGCGAGCGGCTTGGCGCCGCGTGCGCCGCGTCCGATTTCCTTGAGATAGTGGCTGATGCCCATGGGTTGACGGATTGTGTCGCACGGCTTATGCCGAAACGCGAAAGTGCTTATGCCGTGGCCTTGCTTCTTCCGCCTGCCGGGGAAGGTGGCGAGAGCGGTATGACGAGCGCCTGCGCCATGCGCTTGAGTTCGGGCAGGCAGGAGCTACAGCGGGTGCCGCAATTGAGCGTGCGCTGAAGCGTGGCGAGCCGCTCGTCGGGCGTTCCGCCGCAGTGGTCCAACTCGGACTGGATCGCGCGGTCGGTCACGTTGACGTACGTGCAGACCGGATGACCGCGCGACTGGATCGCGACTGGTGCGGGCGCCGGGCGACGGCAGCGGGCGGCCATAGTTTTGGGCCGGCAGTTACTCGCGCAGCAGCGTGGCGATCCACGCCTTGGCACGGGTATCGCCGGCCAGCAGAAAGCCATCCAGCGTTGCATCGGCGCCGCTGCGCACCGACCGCGCGGTGCGCTGCTGGCCGTGCTTGCGGTCGATGTAGCGCAGGGCGTTCGCGCCGGCCAGGCCGAGCAGCTTCTCGATCTCGTCGAGCAGCGCATCGGGGGGCGCCTCATGCGCCGCCGCGCGGAACAAGATGCCACCGCGTTCCGTGGGCCTTCGCTCGTCGCTGCGGGGCTCGCTGTGCCATGAGGGGACTGCTCGCAGGCTTGGAGCGGCGCGGCACTGCGCTCGACGTCCGACGCGCCATCCTCCTGTCCCTGAAGGGACGCGTTGTCAGAAAACGGCACACAGGTCGAGAAAGGCAATCGCGCCATCATTGGCCTGAGCGCCCGGCGCGCGCCGAGCGCGGTGCCGGAGGGCAACCACGCCATGGTCACCAGCGACCAAGGTAGTTCGGCCTTCAGGATTTTGACCGCCGAGTGCTTGAGCCCGGGCTGTTTGGACGACGGGCTATACGCCGCGGTCGTGAGTGCGTTCACGCCGGCCACCCGAAGGCCGGTCGACGAGCAGCCGCTGAGGAATTCCTCGCCCCAGTGCATCGCGATGAAGGCCTGGCTCGGAGCCACTTCGTCGCTGGCCTGGGCCGGCACCAGGATCGGGCCGCGCCTGGAGGTGACGTAAACCAGATCGCCATCTCTTAACTGGCGCCGCGCCATGTCCTGCGCGTGCATCTGCACCACCGCCTCCGCCACGTGACCGAACATACGACCGAGAGTGCCGGTGCGGCTTACGCCATGTCACTGGTCGCGTAGCCGCCCGGTGTTGAGCGAGAACGGATAGCGTGCTTCGCGCGCCTCGACGACCGGCTTGTAGGGTGTGTCGACGAAACGGGCGCGGCCGTTGGGCGTCGGGAAAACGCCGTCTTCGTAGAGGCGCGCCCGGCCGGTGGTTTCGCCTTCTTTCAGGGGCCACTGCTGCGGGCCGACCGATTCCAGCATCGGGTAGCTCATGCCGGTGATGTCGACGTCGCGGCCGCGCGTGGATTCGCGGTGCTCGTTCCAGATCGATTCGGACGTGGCGTAGTCGAACGGGCTGGTTGCGCGGACTGGCGCGCGGGATTCACAGCGTTCCCCGTCGAGGGGAGGTGGGAATGGGGGTCGACTGGCGACGGCAGGGTTGCCCGCAGCCCGGCCCGGCTCCAGAGTGAGCAAGAGCGCCAGCCGCCGCGCAAAGGCCACGGCGATCGACCAGTCTTCGCGCGCCTGGCCGGGCGGGGGCGCCGCGGCGCGCCCGTGCGAGATGTGTCGCTCGCTGTTGGTCACGGTGCCGTCCTTCTAGCCCAGGTGGTGGTAGGCAGCAGCAGGTCGGCAAAGTCGCAGGTGGCGGTGGTCGAAAAGGCCTCCTGCACGACGACGAACTCGGCGCGTTCCAGGGCGCGCCGCACCGTAGCCTGGTTCTGCGTCGATTGCGCCGGGTTGGTGCAGGCTGTGCACAGGGCGCGGATCTCGCTGTCGGCCGCGGCCTGGACCATCTCCACGGCCGTCTTGCCGGGCTTGTCGGGCCCCGAAGGTACGCCCCACAACGTGGCCACCTCGGCGCGGTGCTGCGGATTGGCTAGGTCGCGGTGCGCGCTGAGCAGGTTGGCCAGGCCACCGACCTCGCGCCCACCCATTGCGTTCGGCTGGCCGGTCAGCGAGAAGGGAACGGCGCCGGGCTTGCCGATCTGCGCGGTGGCCAGGTGCAGGTTGACCAGCGCCGCGTTCTTCGCGGTGCCACTAGTCGACTGGTTGAGGCCCTGGCAGTACAGGCTCAGCGTGGCGCCGCGGCCTTGCGTGCACTTCACTGGAGCGCCGGCGAACATCCGCGTCGGTGCGTACAGGTCTTCCTTGGTGATGCCGCAGACTTGCGCCACCCGTTCCGGCGAGCAAGCGCGCACCGTGCCCTTGAGCGCATCAAAGCCGCTGGTGTGCGTCGCGATGCAGCGCGCGTCGGTCCAGCCTTCCCACAGCATGAGGTGCAGCATTCCGTTGAACAGCATCATGTCGGTGCGGGCTCGATCGGCACGAATACGTCGGCAATCTCGGCGGTGGCGGTGCGGCGCGGGTCGGCCACGATGATTCTCAAGGCCGGATTGGTCGCCTTGGCGTCCTCGATGCGGCGAAACAGGATCGGGTGCGCCCACGCCGTATTGCTGCCGACGATGAACACGCAGTCGGCGCCCTTCAGGTCGTCGTAGCAGGCGGGCGGCGCGTCGGCACCCAGCGTCTGCTTGCAGCCGGCCACGGCGCTGTCCATGCACAGGCGCGAGTTGGTGTCGATGTTGTTGGTGCCGACCAGGCCCCTGGCGAGTTTGTTGAAGACGTCATAGTCCTCGCTCAGAAACTGACCCGAGACGTAGAAGCCGACCGCATCGGGCCCATGGTCGCGGATGACCTGAGCGAACCGGGCCGCTGCGCTATCGAGCGCAACGGTCCAATCGATCGCCTCCAGCGCACCACCGCGCGCGGCCCGGCGCATCGGCTGCAGCAGGCGGGTCTGGCGCGTGACCTCAGCGCTTGCGGTGAAGTGCAGCGTCGAGCCCCTGGTACACAGGCGGCCGAAGTTGGCGGGGCGCTCCGGATCGCCGCGTACGCCGGTGATCCGGTTGTTTCGTCACTCGATGATCACGCCGCACCCCACGCCGCAGTACGGGCAGGTGAATTTGGTTTCTTTCATCGATTCATGCCCTCTTTGGGGAGCGTCCGGCATGCGACGCGGGCCGTTCGGCCCCACTGCGCGGGCCGTTGGCCCTTCCTCGCGGTGCTCGCTTCCGGCGGGGCCCGCAGAACTCGCTGGGGTCGGGCAGCTGCGGCCCTGATCCGCCAGCAGCTGCGCTCCTCAGCGGCGCAGAGGGGATCGCCCGACCCGCACTGCATACGGGGCTTCGGGCTGGCGCGGCGGCCGGCGCTCCCGCACGATCCAGGGCTACGCAAAAACAGACCTCAAGCCCCATACGACACCCGCACATCGGACGTGGCACCATCCAACTTGCCCACTGTGGCCGTCGCTGTCGCTGTCGCCATTGCCGCCCGCGACCCCGGCCCTGCACGCGGCGCTTCGCGGTTGAGTGCTAGCTTCGAAAATTCGCGCGTGTCCGACATCACTTGGTCGCCTTCGGCCCGGCACTCGAAGCTCGGCACGCAGCGGTCGTCGTGCGACTGGGCACAGCCGCCGTCGAGGCCGATGGTCCAGTTGTGAAGCGGGCAGGCCACGCTATTGCCGAAGACGATGCCCTGGCTCAGCGGCCCGCCCTTGTGCGGACCGTGCTTATCCGGTTGTCACACCCGACCACTAGATGTAGTGGTCAGCGATTTCGCGGCGTAGAGCTGCGCATAGGTGGGTGCGGTGACGTCGCCGG
>CAJDTV010000046.1_pt1 | contig 19114 bp, 13 predicted proteins | sample 7389921 | NCBI WGS metagenome assembly CAJDTV01 (sample SAMEA7055654, study PRJEB34461) | soil metagenome | biome: terrestrial ecosystem; feature: Peninsula; material: soil | place: Antarctica | collected 2016 | reverse complement strand
AGGCGTGTCGAGCAAATACCTCGATTCCTACCTGGGCTGGCTCAGGACTATCGACCGAACTCCCCAGACCCTCGCCGAGCCAGCGTCCATGCTGCAGTTCGCCATCGCAGCCAGATCAATGGGAATCGCTACTTGAGCCAAACACAAAATAGTGCCATGCCTACGTCCTGAACTTCAGGCATGTCTCGCATCCGGATCAGGAAGTCCGAAGTTGTTCGCAAGCCTCGTCGCGAAGTACCGCGGCGGTTCGGGCGGTGCCTGCACCAGGGTCGTCGGGATGGGCGGCAGCTTGACTTGCCGCGCCACTACCACTGCCCGCCCGTCGCGCACTGGCCAGCGTCATCGCGGGCGACTGGTCGTGGCCACCAGGCGCAAGTGCGGACATCCATCCCATAATGGGCCCGCCAGGCTCGCCCGGCTTGAGCAGCTTAGCGGCGCGCGCTTCGAAGCGCATGGAGCGCTCCCCAGCGTGGCTTTTTTTCAGAACCTACGCCACGGCGCAACTTCTCTGGATACCAGCCTGCGACCGGGCGTAACTTTAAAAATCAACAGGCGAAAAGCTACGCCAAATCGTTAAGCGGAGCGAAGTTGTGGAAAGCGTCGATGCCTTGTAGTGTGGCGGCGTGATGCGATAACTTTCGAATGACATCAACGGCTTGAAGAAGAAACCATTGCTAGATCGACAGCTTACAAACGGTCGTTTTTCAGACCATACCCCAATGATCGCGCAATACCTGCGCCTCAAGGCCGACCACCCGGACACGCTGCTGCTCTACCGGATGGGCGATTTCTACGAGCTGTTCTATGCCGACGCCGAGAAGGCCGCGCGCCTGCTCGACATCACGCTGACGCAGCGCGGCCAGTCGGCTGGGCAACCCGTCGTGATGTGCGGCGTGCCGTTCCACGCGGTCGACACTTATCTGGCGCGGCTCATCAAGCTCGGCGAATCGGTGGCGATCTGCGAGCAGGTCGGCGAAGTCGGCGCTGGCAAGGGGCCGGTCGAGCGCAAGGTGATGCGGGTTGTGACACCCGGCACGCTGACCGACTCCGAACTGCTCGCCGACAAAAGCGAATCGGTGCTGCTGGCGCTGCACGCCGGCCCGCGCAATGTCGTCGGGCTTGCGTGGCTCAGCGTGACCGGAGCCGAACTGCATTTGGCCGAATGCCCGGCCGATGCGCTGGAAGTCTGGATCGGGCGCATCGCGCCGAGCGAACTGCTCTACAGCGCCGAGGTCACGCCCGCGTTCGAGGCCCGCCTGAAGGCGCTGCGCGCCGCCACGCCGTGCGCCGTCTCGCTGCGGCCGGCCTGGCAGTTCGATGCCGGCCTGGGTGAACGCAAGCTGTGCGAGCAACTGCAAAGCGCCAGCCTCACGGCGTGGAATGCCGAGGCGCTCGCCAACGCCCACGCCGCCGCCGCTGCGCTCCTGGGTTACGCCGAGCACACGCAGGGCCGGGCACTGTCGCACCTGCAGCGGCTCGCGGTGGAACGTAACGGCGATTTGGTCGAGCTGCCGCCCACCACCCGGCGCAACCTCGAACTGGTGCAGACCCTGCGCGGCGAAGAATCACCCACCCTGTTCTCGCTGCTCGACACCTGCATGACCGGCATGGGCAGCCGCCTGCTCAAGCGCTGGCTGCTGGCACCGCGGCGCGACCGCCGCGATGCGCTGGAGCGGCTGGTGGCGATCGCGGCGTTGCAAGGGCCCTCGCTGGGTGAGGCGCAGGCACCGTGGCGGCAGTTGCGCGACTTGCTCAAGAACATCAGCGATGTGGAACGCATCGCGGCCCGCATCGCGCTGCGCCAGGTCAAGCCACGCGAGCTGCTGGCGTTGCGCCTGGCGCTATCAAAAGCAGAGCTATTTGCCCCCGTCTTGCCTACGTTTGGAGCACTTTTGGTTCAAATATCCGATGCACTGGTGCCACCCGCCGGCTGTGCCGAGTTGCTGACGCGCGCCATCGCCCCGGAGCCGGCCGCGCTGGTGCGCGACGGCGGCGTGATGGCCTCCGGCCACGACGCCGAACTCGACGAACTGCGCGCCATCAGCGACAACTGCGACAGCTTTTTGCTGCAGCTCGAAGCCAGTGAGCGTGAACGCACCGGCATTGCCAACCTGCGGGTCCAGTTCAACCGGGTGCACGGCTTCTATATCGAGGTGACGCAAGGCGCCCTGTCGAAGGTGCCCGACAACTACCGCCGCCGCCAGACGCTGAAGAACGCCGAGCGCTTTATCACGCCCGAGCTCAAGGCCTTCGAAGACAAGGCGCTGAGCGCGCAAGACCGGGCACTGACACGCGAGAAGTGGCTCTACGAGCAACTGCTCGACGCGCTGCAGCCACAGGTGCCCGCACTGACGCGGCTCGCCCAGGCGCTGGCGACGCTCGATGTGGTGGGCACGCTGACCGAACGCGCGCTGACGCTCAACTGGTGCGCGCCCGAGTTCGTGTCCTACCCCTGCCTGGAGATCGTGCAGGGGCGCCACCCGGTGGTTGAGGCGCGATTGGCCGAAAAATCGGCCGCCAGCTTCATCGCCAACGACACGCATCTCGGTCCGAATGCGCGCATCCAGGTCATTACCGGACCCAACATGGGTGGCAAGTCGACCTACATGCGCCAGGTCGCACTGATCGTGCTGCTGGCCTCGATTGGCTCGCATGTGCCAGCAGCGAGCTGCCGGCTCGGGCCGATCGACGCCATCCACACCCGCATCGGCGCCGCCGACGACCTGGCCAACGCACAATCAACCTTCATGCTCGAGATGACCGAGGCGGCGCAAATCCTGCACAGTGCCACCATCCAGTCGTTGGTACTGATGGACGAGATCGGGCGCGGCACCAGCACCTTCGATGGACTGGCCTTGGCGGCCGGCATCGCGGCGCATCTGCACGACCGCACCAAAGCCTTCACGCTGTTCGCCACCCATTACTTCGAGCTGACCGAATTCCCGGCGACGCACCACGCCGCCGTCAACATGCACGTGAGCGCCACCGAGGCCGGGCGCGACATCGTGTTCCTGCACGAAGTGCAGCCAGGCCCGGCCAGCCGCAGCTACGGCATCCAGGTGGCACGGCTGGCGGGCATGCCGGCGGCGGTCGTCAACCATGCACGCCAAGCCCTGGAGGCGCTGGAGGCGCAGCAGACGGAAACGCGCGCACAGGTCGACCTGTTCGCGCCGCCGCCGGTGGCCCGAACGTCGATGGCCAGCGCGGTCGAATCCGCACTCGCCGAGCTCGACCCCGATGCAATGGCGCCGCGCGACGCGCTCGAAGCGCTGTACGCGCTCAAGAAGCTCCATGCCCGCGAGCAGATCTGAACGCACGGCAACGCCCACGCTGCCCCGTTTCCTTTCACGCCAACACCCCATGCCCTCCGTCATCTTTTCCCACGGCAACAGCTTCCCGGCCAGCACGTACCGGGTGATCCTGGACAGCCTGCGCGAGCGCGGCTTTCAGGTCGACGCTATCGAAAAGTTCGGCCACGACCCGAGGTACCCCGTCACCAACAACTGGCCGCATCTGGTGCAGCAACTTGCCGACTTCGCCCGGCCCGAGGCGGACCACGCCGGGCATCCAGTGTTCCTGGTTGGCCATTCGCTCGGTGGTCTCCTCAGCCTGATGTGCGCCTCGCTGCACCCCGATCTCGCTCGCGGCGTGGTCATGATCGATTCGCCCGTACTGGGCGGCTGGCGTGCCAACGCAGTCGGCCTGGCCAAGCGCACGCCGCTCATGAAGAACGTGTCGCCCGGCATGGTGAGCCGCAAGCGCAGGAACAACTGGCTCGACCGTGAGGCTGTGTTCGAGCACTTTCGCAGCAAGAAAGTGTTCGCCAAGTGGGACGAGCAGGTACTGCGCGACTATATCGAGCACGGCACCTTCCAAGTGGCGGATTCACGCGCCCTGAGCTTCGACCGCGACGTCGAAACGGCGATCTACGACACCTTGCCCGACAACCTGAGCGGCCTGCTGCGTCGGCATCCGCTCAAGTGCCCCGTCGCGTTCATCGGCGGGTGCCAGTCGCTGGAGATGAAGCGCGTCGGCCTCGCCATGACCCAGCACGTCACGCGCGGTCGCATCATGATGCTCGACGGCACGCACCTGTTCCCGATGGAAAAGCCGATTGCCACGGCGGCCGCGGTGGAAGCGGCGCTGCGCAACCTGCTGGACTAGGGCAGCGGCCGGAGTACTATCGAATTGATAGCCTTTTGCGCCCACCCAATGGGGCTGCAACCTGGTTTGTCTTGACAATTAATCGGCCCAGACGACTGCCCCGCTCCACGCCGTCGCTAGCACCACTAGGCCAAAGGCAATACGGTACCAGGCGAAGGGAATAAAGTCGTGCGTGCTGATGTACTTGAGCAGCCAGCGCACGCAAAACCAGGCGCTGATAAACGAAAACAGCAGCCCGACCGCAAACGTAGGCGCATCGGCCAGCGACAGCAGGGCACGCTCCTTGTAGAGGCTATAGGCGCCGGCGCCTATCAGCGTGGGTATAGCCAGGAAAAACGAGAACTCGGTCGCAGCCTGGCGCGACAGCCCGAGCAACATGCCGCCAATGATGGTGGCGCCGCTGCGGCTGGTGCCGGGAATCATGGCCGTGCACTGCACCAGTCCGACCTTGAGCGCATCCCACGGCGTCATGTCGTCGACATGCTCGACGCGCACCGAACCGGGCGGCCGCTTTTCGGCCCACAGGATGATGAAGCCGCCCAGGATGAACGTGCTGGCCACCACCATCGGGATGAACAGGTGCGCCTTGATCGCTTTGCCGAACAGCAGGCCCAGCGCCACTGCCGGCAAAAAGGCTATCAGCACATTGAGCGTGAAGCGCTGCGCCTTGCGCTGGCGCGGCAGTGCCACGACTGTCGAGCGGATCTTGTGCCAATACACCAGGATCACCGCGAAGATGGCGCCGGTCTGGATGGCGATGTCGAACACCTTGGCCTTGTCGTCGTCGAACCCCAGCAGCGAACCGGCCAGGATGAGGTGGCCGGTCGAGGAGATGGGCAAAAACTCCGTCAACCCCTCGACGATGCCCATGATCGCGGCCTTGGCCAGCAAAACGAATTCCACGCGCGCTCCTTGAAAGAGCGTGGATTATCGCGGCCTGATGAGACGCGCCGACGACGACGCACCTCAGTGCGTCAGTGACGCCGCCTGCCAGCCACCGCCCAACGCCTGGATCAACGCCGCCGCATTGGCCTGGCGATTGGCTGCCAGCTGCGCCAGCGTGCGCCGCGCCGCCAGCGCCGAGGCCTGCGCCGTTACCACGCTGGTGTAGTCGACCTGCCCCTGCGCGTAGCGGTTGAGCAGTTGCACTTCGGTCAGGTCGGCCGCCGCCGAGGCCTCACGCCGGAAGTCGGCTTGCTCGGCCAGCGAACGGGCGAGCGAAAGCTGGTCTTCGACTGTCTGGAAGGCGCTCAGCACAGTCTGGCGGTAGCGTGCCACGGCGCCATCGCGCGCCGCCTGCGCACCCTGCACGCGGGCCTGTGTGGCACCGGCATCGAACAGCGTCTGCGTCACCGACAGGCCAAGCGACCACAGCGTGTTGGAGGCGCTGAAAAGATCGCTGACGCGGCTGGCGGCCGAGCCATAGGAGCCGCTCAAGACCAGACTGGGGTAATAAGCCGAACGCTGGATGCCGATCTGTGCATTGGCGGCCGCCACCGCGCGCTCGGCCGCGGCAATGTCGGGGCGGCGCTGCAGCAACGTCGACGGGACACCTAGCGGCACACCGGGCACGCTGTGTTTCCACTTGGCCGGCGCCAGGTCGAAGTCGGCCGGAGCCTTGCCAACAAGCACGGCAATGGCGTGTTCGAGCTGGGCCCGCTGCCCCGTCAGCGTAACGTGGTCGGCCCGGGTGCTGGCCAACTGAGTTTGCGCCTGCAGGACGTCGGTCTTGGCCGAGATGCCGGCGGCATAGCGGTTTTGCGTGATCTTCAAGGCACGCTCGTAGCCCTGCACCGTGTCGGCCAGCAGCGTCAGTTCGGCGTCGGCATCGCGCAGCGAAAAGTAGTTGATGGCCACCTGCCCCTGCGCCGACAGCCGCGCCGCCGCCAGGCTGGCCTGGCTCGCCTGCGCGCTAGCCTGCGCCCCCTCCACCCCGAGGCGCAGCTGACCCCAGATGTCGGGCTCCCAACTGGCGCCCAGACTGGACTGAAAGGTGTTCGCGGCACCGTCATTGCCCGCGCCGCCGGAGCGCCTGGCCCCGCCACTCAGGCCGAACGCGGGAAATAGCGAGGCTCGCTGCTGGCTCACCAGCGCGCTCGCCTGCTGGTAGGCGGCGACGGCGGCGGCCACGTTCTGATTCGAGACTTCGACCTGCTCGACCAGGCGGCTCAAGTCGGCGTCACCAAACAAGGCCCACCACGCGCCACGGTCGAGCGAGTCGGCCGGCGCTGCCGGCAGCCAGCCGGCATCGGCTTGCGGCGCCTCCTTGAAGTGAGCCGGCTCGGCGACGCTCGGGCGCTCGTAGTTGGGGCCGACCGCGCATGCGCTCAGCGCGGCGACGAGTGTCACGACCAACGTCGGCCTGAAGAACGTGTGGATCGATCTGTTCATTGCGGTTCGGGTCTTGTCAACAGGGCCGGACCGCCGGAGCGTGGCCCGGCTTCGGAATCGGGTTCTGCGCCCCGGCCCAGATGGCGCTCGTCAAGACCGGGTCGGCGCAGCTTGTCGAGCAGCAAGTAGACCACTGGTGTGGTCAGCAGGGTGAGCAGCTGGCTGGCAATCAGGCCGCCGATGATCGCCACACCCAGCGGGCGACGCAACTCGGCACCCTCGCCAAAGCCGATGGCCAGCGGCAGTGCGCCCAGCGCCGCCGCCAGCGTGGTCATCAGGATCGGGCGAAAGCGCAGCAGGCAGGCTTCGCGCACCGCCTCCAGCGCACTCAACCCGCGCGAACGCTCGGCCTCGAGTGCAAAGTCGATGATCAGAATCGCGTTCTTCTTCACGATGCCGATCAGGAGGAAGACGCCAATCAGCGCAATGATCGAAAACTCCATCTTGAACATCAGGAGCGCCAGCACCGCGCCCACCCCGGCCGACGGCAACGTCGAGAGCACCGTGATCGGATGAACCAGGCTTTCGTACAGCATGCCGAGCACCAGATAGATCACCACCAGCGCCGCCACGATCAGCAGTGCTTGCTGTCCCTGCGACGCCTGCGCGCTCGCGGCGGTGCCGGCAAAGGCACCGCGCACATTGCTCGGCATACCGATGTTGGCTTCGGCGCGAACGATGGCCGCGCGCGCATCGGCCAGGTTCGCGCCTTCGGCCAGATCGAACGACACGGTCGTCGCCAGCTCGCCGTCCTGGTGGTTCACCGACGTGGCGACCGAGGTTTCGACAAACTTCGCCACCGTCGCTAGCGGCACCAGGTGGGCGACTTCGTTGCTGAGCACGTTACCGGACGAGGCATTGCGCAATCCCGGATTGGCCGAGACCGGTGCGCTCGCCGCGGCGCCGGAATTGCCTGCAGCGCTGCCGGAAGCGGCTTGGGTGCCGGCCACCGACCCCGTCACGGTGGTTTCGGTGGTCACCGACTTTCCGCCCACCGTGGCGGTTCTGGTGGCGGGCACATACACATCGCTCAAGGCATTGGGGCTGCGCGTGTAGCGCGGCGCCCATTCCATGATCACGTGGTACTGGTTCAGCTCGGTATAGATGGTGGCGACCTGGCGCTGGCCGAAGGCGTTATAGAGCGCGTTGTCGATGGCCGTGGCAGTCAGTCCGAGCTGCCGGGCGCTATCGCGCTCGACCTGCACCACGGTCTGGACGCCATTTTCCTGCTGGTCGGTGTCGACGTCGGTCAGCACGCTGGACTGCTTCAACTCGTCGGCCAGTTTGATCGCCCAGCTGCGCAGATCCGGCAGGCTGTCGCTCTTGAGCGTGTATTGGTAGGTCGAACTGCTGGAGCGCCCCCCCGAGCGCACGTCCTGCACGGGGCTCAGGAATACGCGCAGCCCGGTGACCTGCGCCAGTTTCGGGCGCAGGCGCGCGATCACCGCCATGCCGCTGTCGGTGCGCTGCGCAAGCGGCTTGAGGCTGACGAACATGAAACCGCCGCCGGCGCGCCGGCCACCGGTGAAGCCGACCACGGTATCGACCGCCGGGTCGGCCCGCACGATATCGATCACCTGGCTCAGCTTGGCGCCCATCGCCTCGGACGAGATGCTCTGGTCGGCGCGCAGCCCGCCGGCCAGCTGGCCACTATCCTGCTGCGGGAAAAAACCTTTGGGCGCGGCGCTGAACAGATACACATTCAGGCCCACGACGGCCAGCAGGATCGCCAGCACCAACCCGCGGTTGCCCAATGCCCAGTCGAGACTCCGCTCGTAGCCACGCAGCACCCAGTCGTAGCCGCGGCCGGCGGCGCGCGCCAGGCGGCCGGGCGGCTTGCCGCCTGCGTTGTCGCCGCCCGGTTTGAGCAGCCAGGCGCACATCATGGGTGTGGTGGTGAGCGAGATCACCAACGAGATCAGCACCGCCGCCGACAAAGTGACGGCGAATTCGCGGAACAGCCGCCCGACCTGCCCGCCCATGAACAACAGCGGAATAAACACCGCCACCAGCGACACGCTGATCGACAGCACGGTAAAGCCGACTTCGCGCGCACCCAGCAGCGCTGCCTGCATGCGCGCCATGCCGGCCTCGATGTGGCGGCTGGTATTCTCCAGCACGACGATGGCATCGTCGACCACGAAGCCGGTCGCGACCGTGAGCGCCATCAGGCTCAGGTTGTTCAGGCTGAAACCCAGCAGGTGCATAACGCCAAAGGTGCCCAGCAACGCAACCACCGTGGCTACCGCGGGAATCAGCGTGGCACGCACGTTGCGCAGAAAAACGCCCACTACCAGGATCACCAGGATCACGGCAATGACGAGCGTCAACTCGACCTCGTGCAGCGAACTGCGGATGGAGTTGGTGCGGTCGGTCGCCACTTGCAGGGCGACGTCGGCCGGCAGTTCGGCCTGCAACTCCGGCAGCAACGCGCGCACGGCATCCACCGTCGCGATCACGTTGGCCGACGGCTGGCGCGTGATCAAAACGATGATGGCTGGCTCGCCATTGAACAAGCCGCGCGTGCGCGTGTCTTCCACACCGTCCAGCACATCGGCCACGTCGGACAGGCGCACCGCCGCGCCGTTGCGCCACGCCACCACCATCGGCGCGTAGTCGCTCGCCTTGAGCGCCGGCGTCTGGGTGTAGATCTGCAAGCGGCGCCACTGGCCCTGCACTGCGCCCTTGGGCCGGTTGGCATTGGCCGCCTGCAGGGCCGCGCGCACGTCGTCGGTGCTGACGCCATAGCGGTTGAGCGCAAACGGCAGCAGCTCGACGCGCACCGCCGGCAACGAGCCGCCACCGATTTCCACGTCGCCCACGCCGTCGACCTGCGACAGCCGCTGGCTCACTATGTTCGAAACGGAGTCGTAGATCTGCCCCGGTGTCCGAGTCTTGGAGGTGAGCGCCAGAATCATCACCGGCGCTGCCGCCGGATTCGCCTTGCGGTAGGTCGGGTTGCTGCGCAGCGTGGCCGGCAGGTCGACCCGGCTGGCGTTGATGGCAGCCTGCACTTCGCGCGCCGCGCCGTCGATGTCGCGGCTCAGGTCGAACTGCAGCGTGACCCGCGTCGAGCCGACCGAACTGCTCGACGTCATCTCGTTCACGCCGGCGATGGTGCCCAGGCGGCGCTCGAGCGGCGTGGCGACACTGGTCGCCATTGTTTCCGGGCTGGCGCCCGGAATCGCGGCACTGACCGAAATCACCGGGTAATCGACCTGCGGCAGCGGCGCCACCGGCAGCACGAAAAATGCCCCAATGCCCGCCAGCGCCACGCCGATGGTGAGCAGCACCGTGCCGATCGGGCGGCGCACGAAAGGGCGCGACAGGTTCACGCCGGTACCTCCTGCACCGCCCGCCGGCTGCCTCCGCCGATCCGGTCGAACGCCAGGTAGATCACCGGCGTGGTGAACAGCGTCAGCAACTGGCTGACGATCAGGCCGCCAAAAATCGCCAGCCCGAGCGGGCGGCGCAGCTCGGCGCCGTCGCCCCAGCTGAGCATCAGCGGCACGGCGGCAAACAACGCGGCCATGGTGGTCATCAGGATCGGGCGCAAGCGCAGCAGCGCGGCCTGGTGGATGGCGTCGCGGGCCGACTTGCCTTCGCTGCGCTCGGCGTCGATCGCGAAGTCGATCATCATGATTGCGTTCTTCTTGACGATACCGATCAACAGGATGATGCCGATGATGCCGATCACATCGAGGTCGTGGCCGGTGATCATCAGCGCCAGCAACGCGCCGACGCCGGCCGATGGCAGCGTCGAGAGGATGGTCAGCGGATGCACATAGCTTTCGTACAGCACGCCCAGCACGATGTAGACGCACACCACCGCCGCAAGAATGAGCCACAGCTGATTCGACAGTGAATGTTCATAGGCGCCCGAAGCACCGAGGAAGGTCATCGTCACGCTGGCGGGCAGCCCGATGTCCTTGGCGGCCTGGCGGACCGATTCGACCGCGGCGCCGAGCGCCACGCCTGGCGCGGTATCGAAATTGAGCGTGCTGGCCGGGTACTGGGCCACGTGGGTGATCTGCAGCGGCGCCTGCCGCTCACTGATGCTGGCGATGGACGACAGCGGCGTGGCCGTGCCCGAGCCGGCAATCAGATTGAGCTGGCCGAGCGTTCCGGGCGTGCTCACCATGCCGGGTTCGGCTTCGAGGATCACGCGGTACTGGTTGGTCTCGGTGAAGATCGTCGAGACGATGCGCTGGCCGAACGCGCTGTACAAGGCGTCGTCGACCGCGCTGGCCGTGATCGACAGCCGCGCAGCCGTGTCGCGGTTGACGTTAACGTAAGCCGCCAGGCCCTGCGCACCAGCGTCGCTGCTGACGTTGCGCACCGCCTTGTCGGTTTGCAGGCGCGCCACCAGCTTGCCCATCCATCGGGTGATAACTGCGCTGTCGACCCCTTCGAGCGAGGCCCGGTATTGGGTCGGCCCCGTTTCGGCGTCGATCGTCAGGTCTTGCGTCGGCTGCAGCGAGAGTCTGACCCCGGGCACCTGGTGCACACGCTGGCGCAGCCGGTCCATGATTTTTTGCTGGTCGCCGTGGCCCGGCTTCAGGTCGATCAGCATGCTGCCGGTGTGCAGCATGGTGTTGTTGGCGGCATCTACACCCACGAATGAGCTGAGGTTGCCGACATCGGGGTCTTCCAGGATCGCCCGCGCCGCACTCTGCTGCAGCCGCGACATGCGCTCGAACGACACGTCTTGCGCCGCTTCGATGCGCGCCTGAAGCTGGCCGGTGTCCTGCGTCGGGAACAGGCCCTTGGGGATCGCCATATACAGCGCCACCGTGAACACCATCGTCAGCAGCGCGACCACCAGGGTGAGCGTCTGGTGCGCGATGACCCAGTGCAGCGAACGATCGTACTGGTGCAGCACGCCATCGAAAAAGCGCTGCGCACGCGCCGCGATGCCGCGCCGCTCTTCCTTCTGCGGCTCATGCTTGAGCCAGCGCGCCGACATCATCGGCACCAGCGTGAGGGAAACCACGGCGGAGATCAGGATGGTGATGGCCAGCGTGATAGCGAACTCGCGAAAAAGCCGCCCCACGACGTCGCCCATGAACAGCAACGGAATCAGCACCGCGATGAGCGACACGGTGAGCGAAATGATGGTGAAGCCGATCTGCGCCGCACCCTTGAAGGCCGCGTGCAGCGGCGCCACGCCGTCCTCGATGTAGCGCGCGATGTTCTCGATCATCACGATCGCGTCATCGACCACGAAGCCAGTGGCAATCGTCAGCGCCATCAGGCTCAGGTTGTTCAGGCTGTAGCCCAGCAGGTACATCACGCCGAACGAGCCGATGAGCGAAATCGGCACCGCTACGCTGGCGATCACGGTGGCGCGCAGGCTGCCCAGAAAGGCAAACATCACCAGCACCACCAGCACCACCGCCAGCATCAGCTCCATTTCGACGTGCTCGACGGATGCACGGATGCCGTTGGTGCGGTCGCTCAGCACGTCGATCTTCAGGCCGCTCGGAAGGCCGGCCTGCAGCTGGGGCAGTTGGGCCTTGATGGCGTTGACCGTGGCGATCACGTTGGCGCCCGGCTGGCGTTGCACGTTCAGGATGATGGCCGGCTTGAGCTCAGATTGCGCACCATCGGCACACCCTGCATCGGTATTGCCCGGCGCGCAGCGCATGCCGGCCCAGGCGCTCAACTGCGTGTTTTCGGCGCTGTTGACGACTCGCGCAACATCGCTCATGCGAACCGGTGCGCCATTCTTGTAAGTGACGATCAGGTTCCTGTAGTCGTCCACCGTCACCAGCTGGTCGTTCGAGTTGATGGTGTAGGAGCGCTTGGGCCCGTCGAAACTTCCCTTGGCGCCGTTGGAATTGGCCGCACTGATCGCGCTGCGCAGTGTGTCGAGCCCGATGCCGTTGGCCGCCAGCGCCTGCGTATTGGCCTGGATGCGCACGGCGGGGCGCTGGCCACCGCTGAGCGACACCAGCCCGACACCCGTGACCTGGCTGATTTTTTGTGCCAGCCGCGTATTAACCAGGTTCTGCACCTCGGTGAGCGGCAGCGTGTCGGAGGTGATGGCGAGGGTCAGTACCGGCGCGTCGGCCGGGTTGACCTTGGCGTACACCGGGGGCGCCGGCAGGTCGGCCGGCAGCAGCGAGCCGCCGGCATTGATGGCCGCCTGCACTTCCTGCTCGGCCACGTCGAGCGCCTCGCCGAGCGCGAACTGCAGCGTGATGATCGATACGCCCGCCGCACTGGTCGAGCTCATGCGGTCGAGCCCCGACATCTGGCCGAACTGGCGCTCCAGCGGCGCGGTGACAGTGTTGCTCATCACCTCGGGGCTGCCGCCGGGGTACAGCGTCTGCACCTGGATGGTCGGGAAGTCGACCTGCGGCAGCGCCGACAGCGGCAAGAACCTGAAGCCGACCATGCCGGCCAGTACGATCGCCAGCATCAGCAGCGAAGTCGCCACCGGGCGAAGAATGAACGGGCGTGACGGACTCATGGCGCAGGCACTACGGAAGTGGCCGTCGGCCGCCGCGCGGCTCTACCCCGCCCTTGGCACCCTTGGCTCCCGCCGCACCCGTTGCGCCGGGCGGCGGCCGCGCAGCCAGGTCGGCCGCGGTTTGCACCGGCGCGCCATCCTTCAACCGGTCGCCACCCTCAGTGACCACACGCTCGCCCACTTGCAGGCCCTTGGCAATTTCCACGTTGTCGACACCAGCCTGGCCGCGCGTGACCAGCCGCAGCACCACCGTCTTGTCTTCTTGGATGACGTAGACGAAATCGCCATTCGGCCCGTGCCGCAGCGCCGTCACCGGCACCACCACGGCGCCGTGGATGGTGCGCAGCAACAGGCTGACGTTGACGAACTGGTTGGGAAACAGCGCGCCATCGGCATTGGCGAAACGCGCCTTGGCCTTGATGGTGCCGGTGGTCGTGTCCACCAGGTTGTCGAGTGTCGAGAAAGTGCCGGTCGCTAGCTGGTGGGTGCGCGTGCGGTCGAATGCGGTCACGGGCAGCTTCGCGCCCTCGCGCATGCGCGCCTGCACCTCGGGCAGCTGGTCTTGCGGCAATGCAAACGCGACGTCGATCGGCGCGAGTTGGGTGATCACCGCAATGCCTGCGCCGCCGCCCGCGTTGACGACATTGCCCGCATCCACCGTGCGCAAACCGACCCGTCCGCTGACCGGCGCCACAATGCGGCTCCAGGTCAGGTTCAGCCTGGCGGCGCCTTCGTTGGCGCGGTCGATGGTCACGGTGCCCTCAAGCTGCTTGACCAGCGCCGCCTGGGTATCGACATCCTGGCGCGCGATCGAGTCTTGCTTCAGCAGCGTCTGGAAGCGCGCCAGCGTGACGCGCGCCGCCGCCAGTTGCGCCTCGTCGCGTTCGCGCGCGCCCTGGGCCTGCGCCAGCGCGTTCTGGAACGGCTGCGGGTCGATGGTGGCGAGCACATCGCCTTTCTTGACCATCTGCCCTTCCATGAACAGCACTTGCGTCAGCACGCCCGACACCTGCGGCTGGACCGTCACGTTGACCAGCGCCGTCACCGTGCCCAACGCTTCGAGCTGCACCGGGATGTCGGACTGCCCGGCGGTCGCCACGCCCACGGTGCTGGCGATCGCGCCGAAGCGCGCGCCGGGGCCGCCCGGGCCACCGGTCGGCGCCTTGGCGCGCTGGACCAGATACCAGGCGAAACCGCCCAATGCAATCACCAGCAGCAAAGCCAGAACCCGACCCAACCAGGGTCGACGCCTGGCGCGCGCGAGCTGTGCCGGCGCGGCAACGTCGAAAGGTTCGGAGGTGTGTGAATCCATGGGCAAGAGGCGGTAACGCTGCGTTACCTGAAGTACAGCATCGGATCGTAGCGCTGCGCCCCGCCCGGTCGTAAACGGCCGGTAAAGCTGCGCCGCAGTTAGGCATGCCACTCCGTGGCCTCCCAGCGCTTCGCCGCCCGCTCGCGCCCCGGCCATGCCGCAGACACGTTCCTTCACGCCACCTCATAACCGTTTGCGCCGCATGCGGGCATTCCGTCGCATCGGGCTGGCGCGCCGTCTGCCTTGCCGCGACAGTCGCGCCATCGATTTTTTCTGGAGAACCTTCATGCTGCTGCAAGTCCTGATTCACACGCCCAAGTGGGTGTTCGCCGTGTTTGCCCTGCTGTTGTGGCTCGGCGGCAAGCAACTGCTGGCCGGCCGCGTCAGCCTCAGCCGCACGACGCTCGTGCCGCTGGCCATGGTCGGTTTCTCGGCCTTTGGCGTGAGCTCGGCCTTTGGCGCGGCGCCGCTGCCTCTGGCGGGCTGGGCCGGCGCAACGCTCGTGCTGCTGGCGATGGTGCTCGCGCGCCCGTTGCCGCACACCACGCTCTACGACCCCGCCACGCGCAGCTTTCAGGTCACGGGCAGCGCAGTGCCGCTGGCATTGATGATGGGAATTTTCTTCACGAAGTACGTCGTGGGCGTGACGCTCGCGATGCACCCCGAGCTCGGGCACCAGCCCTCTTTCGCGCTCGGCGTCAGCACTCTCTGCGGCGCCTCCAGCGGCATCTTTGCGGCCCGCGCACTGCGGCTGTGGAAGCTGGCGCTGCGCAGCGACCGGGCGCTGGGCAACGCCAGCCTCACGTGAACCCGAACGAGGGCGAGGTTGCAGCATGAATTTCAAGCAAAAAACGCCTCTAGCGCCTGTTGAACCTGCGGTGGCAGCTATCAAGTTAATAGTGAAACGGGTCAAAACCGGAACAATCGCAGCATGAAAACACTGACCTGGAGCGCGGTTGCGTTCATCCTCCTCGCTGCCCTCGCCGGGACGGCTGCACTGACCTTCGGCAGCCCCAAACCGCCGCCACCACTGGACAGCATCAGCAACCCGTTCAAGGACGTGAGCTTCGAGGGCATGCCCGCGCTAAGCCAAGTCACCGCCCGCGACGGCGCGGCGCTGGCCTATCGGCGCTACACGCCTCAAGCGGGGGCGCCAAGCCACGGCAGCGTGATCCTGGTACACGGTTCGTCGGCCAACAGCCAGAGCCTGCATCCGCTCGCGCACTTTCTCGCACAGGCCGGCTATGCGGTCCATGCGCTGGACATCCGCGGTCATGGCCACTCCGGCACGCGCGGCCAGATCGCCTATGTCGGCCAGCTCGAAGATGATCTGGAAGATTTCATGCGCGCCGTGCAGCCCACCCGCCCGACGACGCTGCTGGGTTTTTCGTCCGGCGGCGGCTTTGTATTGCGCGTGGCCCGCAGCGCGCGCCAGGCGCTGTTCGACAACTTCGTGCTGCTGGCCCCCTACCTGCGCCACGACGCGCCGACGGCACGCAGCGGCGACGCCGCGGCCGGCTGGGCCTCGGTCGGCATTCCACGGCTGGTCACGATCATGCTGCTGAACCGCATCGGCATCACTGGCCTGAACCATCTGCCGGTGGTGGACTTCGCCATCAACGACACGCCCGCCGCGCAACTGGTACCGGCCTATTCCTATGCGCTGACGATGAATTTCGCGCCGCACCCCGACTGGCAAGCCGACTTGCGCGGCATCCAGCGGCCAGTGGAACTGCTGGTGGGCGCACACGACGAGCTGTTCCGTGCCGACCAGTTCCGCCCCACCCTCGAGGCGGCCGGCCGGCCCGACATTCCCGTTACGCTGGCGCCTGCAACGGGCCATATCAACCTGACGCTCACGCCCACCGCACACGCTGCGACCCTGACCGCGATACAGCGGCTGAACGCCACGTCCGGCCGCAGCAACTGAAGCGCCGTTGCCCACCAACCTCAACCTCAACACCACCATGCAAAACACCGACTCCCGCCTGGACATCCTCGCCCGCCGCCGCGCCCGCGCCAAACTCGGCTGGTACGGCCACGCCGCGATCTACCTGATCGTCAACGCCGCACTGATGACGATGTCGTTTGCCAATGGCCGGAATTGGGCGATCTATCCGGCGCTGGGCTGGGGCCTCGGGCTGGCCATCCACGGCCTCTCGGTCTGGGTCTTCGCACCCGGCAGGCAGCTCATGGAAAACATGGTTGCGCGCGAACGGCGACGCCTGGGCGCTGGCAACGGTCATCGGCCTTGAGATCACTGCACAATCGCGCCCCATGACGCTCGACTGGCAACACCCCTTGCGCCACTGGCTGTGGGTGGCGCTGTTCTGTGCCGTGATCGCCATGCTTACCAACGCCATCTGGCCGGGACGCGGCTACCTGCACCAGCTGGGTTATTCGCTGTGCATCGGTACGCTGAGCTGGGCCATCATAGAGTTTGGCCGCCGCGCCATCAACGAGCCTGGCTTTCACGGTTGGCCTCGCGGCTGGCGCGGCGCCGTGCTGACGCTGGCCGGCATCGGCGGCGGCTTCTACTTCGGCACCGTGCTCGCCAATGCGCTGTTCGGCGACGGCACGCCGTCGATGCGCGACAACACCATCACGCTGTTGATCACACTCATTGCAGCCATCACGATCAGCTTCTTTTTTCACGCGCGCGGCCGGCAATCGGAGCTGGCAGCACAGGTCGCCGCCGCCGAGCGCGACGCGAGCGAGGCGCGGCTCAAGCTGCTGGAGGTGCAGCTCGAGCCGCACATGCTGTTCAACACGCTGGCCAACCTGCGCGCACTGATCGCCACTGACCCGCCGCGCGCCATCGCCATGCTGGATCGACTGAACCGCTACTTGCGCACCACGCTGGCCGGTTCGCTGGCGCTGTCGCACCCGCTGGCGACCGAGTTCGAGCGTGTGGCCGACTACCTGGAGCTGATGGCGGTGCGCATGGGCGACCGGCTGCAGTTCTCGCTCGATCTGCCCGACGACCTGCGCGCGCTGCCGGTACCGCCATTGCTGCTGCAACCGCTGGTCGAAAACGCGATCCGCCACGGCCTGGAACCCCAACTCGAAGGCGGCCATATCACCGTGCGTGTGCGGCGCGAAGGCGAAGGCGCCGCCGCGCGGCTGACGATCGAAGTGGCCGACACCGGTGTCGGTCTTTCGCCGACACCGGACAGTGCCGCGCTGGGTGGCACCGCACCGCCGGGCCGCGGCCGCGGCTTCGGCCTGGCGCAGGTGCGTGAACGCCTGGCAACGCTGTATGGCGATGCCGCAACTATCAATTTGATAGCTGTTCCCGCAGGTGGGACGGGCGTAACTGTCACTTTTCCCTTAAACCCATGAATCCCACCGCCCTCATCGCCGAAGACGAACCGCTGCTGGCGCAGGCGCTGCGCACCGAGCTTGTCGCCGCCTGGCCAGCGCTCGAGATCGTGGCCGTGGTGGGCGATGGCGCCAGCGCCGTGCGCGAGGCGCTGCGCCTGCTGCCGGAGGTGCTGCTGCTCGACATCCGCATGCCCGGGCAGGACGGGCTGGCCGCCGCAGCCGAGTTGGCCGAGGAGTGGCCGCTGGAACGCGCGCCGCTGCCGCAACTGGTCTTCGTCACCGCCTACGACGAGTACGCCGTGCGTGCCTTCGAGGCCCAGGCTGCCGACTACCTGCTCAAGCCCGTGCAGCCCGAGCGCCTGCGCCAGACCGTGGCGCGGCTGCAGCAGGCGCTGGCAACGCGGGGAGCGCAACCGCCATCGACCGAGCAGGCGTTGGCGCAGTGGCGTCAGTTGCTCGCCGCCAGTGGCGCGCCGGCGCCGGCCACGCGGCCGCTGAAACTGATCGCGGCCAGCGAGGCCGGGGGCAACACCGTGCGGATGGTGCCGGTCGGCGACGTGATCTGTTTCGAAGCGGCCGACAAGTACGTGCGCGTGCTCACGGCCGGGAAGGAATACCTGATCCGCACGCCACTCAAGCAACTGATCGAGCAGCTAGACCCGCAGCTCTTCTGGCAGGTGCATCGCGCCGTGCTGGTGCGTGCCGACGCCATCGACGCTGTGCAGCGCGACGAAGCCGGCAAGCTCTCGCTGCAGCTGCGCGGCCTCCCTGAGCGCATTCCCGTCAGCCGGCTCTACGCGCACCTGTTTCGCGCCATGTAGCGCGGCAGCGTGCGCGCGGCGATCTATCGACTCAATGAAACGGCTGCGAAGCCGGCCGCTTGAATGCCGGGTTAAGCTGCACACAACACGACCTTGCGAGGTTCCGATGCCAAACGTTGCAAAGCCAGCCGCCCTTCTTGCATCCGAAGCATCAGCCCGAACCAAGCCCTCGAACTACCCTGAGCCGTTCGCCTCCAGAATGGCTGGCCGAGAGAAGCGCCCGCTCGGCGACCTGTTTGGTCTCACGAACTTCGGAGTCAATCTCACACGCCTGGCCCCGAAGGCGGTGTCGGCGCTCCGCCATGCCCACACGAAGCAAGACGAGTTCATCTACATCCTGCAGGGACACCCTGTCCTTCACACTGACGAAGGTCTTACGCCACTCTCGCCAGGGATGTGCGCGGGGTTCAAGGCCGGCACCGGTAATGGCCACTGCCTGATCAACGAGTCCGCAGAAGAAGTTGTGTACCTTGAGGTAGGCGACAGGACGCCAGGAGACGAAGGCAGATATCCCGACGAAGATCTGAAGGCGTTGCTGGTAGAAGGCCAGTGGCAGTTTGTCCACAAAGACGGTGCGCCGTACAAGTGAGCCCGGTGCCAAGCGTTCAAGTGCGGGCTCTGGCTCAA
>CAJDTV010000091.1_pt1 | contig 19196 bp, 22 predicted proteins | sample 7389921 | NCBI WGS metagenome assembly CAJDTV01 (sample SAMEA7055654, study PRJEB34461) | soil metagenome | biome: terrestrial ecosystem; feature: Peninsula; material: soil | place: Antarctica | collected 2016 | reverse complement strand
ATACCACCCGTTCCGCCAACTGGTGCAGCACATCGACTTCCAGCGCGTCGACGCCAAGACCCGCATGACCATGAAGGTGCCGCTGCACTACACCGGCGCAGAGGAGTCCGAAGCCGTCAAGACCGATCTGAATCTGGTCAACCACGTAATGACCGAGCTTGAAGTCAATTGCCTGCCGGCTGACTTGCCCGAGTTCATCGCGGTCGACCTGTCGGGCCTGACGAAGAACAGCAACGTGCACCTAGCCGATATCAAGCTGCCCAAGGGCGTCAAGTTCGTGAGCCACGGCAACGCCAACCCGGTACTCGTCACCGCCGTCATGCCAGCCGCCGAAGAGTCCGCGCTGGCCGCTGGCGCCGACGCAGTTGCCGCGGAAACTGCCCCCGCGGCGGATGGCAAAGCCGCCCCGGCAGCCAAGGCGGGTGCCAAGCCCGCCGCCGCTGGCAAGGCCGCACCAGCGGCTAAAGCACCGGCCGCGAAAAAGTAAACTCCAACACCCGGTCGCCGAAACGGCCCGCTCCAAGCGGGCCGTTTTTTATGGTTGCCCGGCTCTGTTCAGAGCGTCAACCAGCGTCAACCGGTTTGCCGCCGGCGTCTCCGGCGGGTGTTGCGGGAAATACCGCTCCGTGTGGATCAGCGAATCCTGCGCGCCGAGCCGCTTCGCCACCTGTCTGCAGCTTTCCACGAATTCGGGCGTTCCGGCGATGAAGACGCTGTAGCCCGACAGGTCAGGAAAATGCTCCGGCAAGATGTCCGGGATACGCCCGCTCAGCATTCCTGGCTGCTCTTCACGGGTCAGCGTCGGCATGAACTTGAAACGACGGTGCTTCGCCTGCAGGAAGGCCATCAGGCCCCGGTCGTATATGTCCTGCGCCGTACGCGCCGAAAACATGAGGCGCACCGGTTTTTTAAATCCTCGACGCAACGCGGCCTGCGTCAACGAAAGGATCGGGGCCAGGCCCGACCCCGCTGCCAGGCAAAGAATGGGCGTTTCAACCGCGGGGTCGCCAATGAAGGTGCCATAGGGGCCCGAGAGCTTGACCATGTCGCCGACTTGCACCTTGTCATGCAGCCAGCGGCTGGTCGCACCGTTCTCGTCACGCGACACATGCAGCAAGATCTCCCCGTCGGAGCGCGGCGCTCCGGCGATGGAGTAAGAACGCGGCGGCGCGCCGTCCGAGCTATCGCCCAGCATCACATACTGCCCGGGCCAATACCGCACGGCGTTGCCCAAGGGTCGGAGGTGAAACTCGGTAATGCGCGGAGTGCGCCCGATCTTCTCCATGACGATATGCAACATGTTCTCGCGCGGAGGAAAAAGCTTCGGCTTGGCGTCTTCCGTGCCCCACTCGATGACCAGTTCTTCCGACAACGGCTTGGCCATGCACATCAGACCGAAACCCTGCGCGCGCTCTTCGGGCGACAGCGCCATATCAAGCACGATCCCCTGGTCGAACTGTCCCTCCAGGACCTTGACCTTACATTCGCCGCACGCACCCGCGCGACAATTGTTCGGCAGCGCATAACCAGCCTTTTCGACCGATTCCAGGACAGTATCGCCCGCCTGGCAAACGATCTCGTGGCCGGACGGGTGCAGCTTGACTCGGCTCATTTATCGTCGTCCTTTGTGAGTCCAGGGCGGTTCGTCGCGTGACGTGTGTCCCGTTCGGCAAAACGCTCAGAACACCGGAATGATGTCCTGCATGTCGATGTCCGACACTTCCTGGCCAGAAATTCCCACTTCAGGAATCGCAGGGAACGGTATGCCGTACTTGTCGAGCACACCCTTCAGGTTCAGCATGGCTGCTTTCCAGTTCTCTTTCTTCTCTTCGTACTCGGGAATATGGAAACCCGCTTCACGAGCCACGGCTTCGCCTTTTCGCTGCACCTCGATAAAGTCAGGTGGCAGATCCCAGAAATCGGTCGGGGGCTCGAACAGCACAGCCGAAAGGAAGAGGTAGCCTGCACGCACCTGCTTCGTGATAATGGCGTGGTTTTCGGTCTTCAACTCGGGGTAGTCGCGTTCCATTAGCGCGAGGCAAATCGCCATGTGCCGCCCTTCATCACGGCCGATGTTGCGAAAAGCTTCCTTGAACAGGGGCTCGGTACAATTCGCAGCCATCTGATGGAAGATCGTCGCTGCGGCGATTTCACCCATCAGGAACGAGCTGAACAACACCGCCAGGCTGTACTTTGGCACCGCGTTCTTATAGCCATTCCAGTAGCGTCCTCCGTTGTAGTACAACCATGCGGTGTTGCGCTTGAGCTGCTTGCCAAGTTCGGTCTTTGGCTCGTAGGTCAGCGGGTCTGGATGCTCCAGCAGCTTGGTGATCGCCAAGCCGCACATCTGCTCGTGGTTTTGTTCGTCGCGCGTTACCGAGAAGAAGCAGCGCCGAACGGCGTCTTCCTCGTGGACTTCATAGGTCTTGATGAGGGCTGCGGCGAACACGGGAGGAGCGGACGCGTCGAACACGGACAAAATAGTCCACCAATAAGCGATCGCCTCGCGCTCTTCCCAACTGTAGTCAGACACATCGAATGTGTCCCATGGCAGGTTCTGCGGGTTCCATGCCTCGCGCAGTGAGGAACTCCAGACTTCCTCAAGCTTCGCCGTCTCACGACGCCACGATAGAGGGTACACGTTGGGCTGCGGCGTTGCCGGCGGGTAGTCCATCGTATGAGCGAGCTTTTCGTCGTGATTCATGTCGCGTTCTCCTTGAATAATGAAAGGCCCTCCGCGAACGGGTCGGCCGCAGAATGCAACACCATTGGACCCTCAATTACCAATCCATCACTTGATGCAGGTCAAGAATATGAAATCGGCTTAGAGTGGCGCCGCTCCGGCGCCACCATCCATAATCGCGCCCCATGATCAAGTTGTTCGTTGGCTTGGGCAATCCCGGCACGGAATACGAGGCCACGCGGCACAACGCGGGCTTCTGGTGGATTGACCAACTTGCGCGCGACTGCAAGCTCGCGCTCGCGCCCGAGCGCGGCTACCAGGGCCTGGTAGCACGCACTACGGTCGACGGCCATGGAATCTGGCTGCTGGAGCCGCAAACCTTCATGAATCTTTCGGGCAAGTCGGTGGCCGCGCTCGCGCGCTTCTTCAAGATCGCGCCTGAAGAAATTCTGGTGGTGCACGACGAACTCGACCTGTTGCCCGGCCACGCCAAGCTCAAGTTCGCCGGCAGCCATGCCGGCCACAACGGCCTGCGCGACATTCATGCTCAACTCGGCACCGGCGACTACTGGCGGCTGCGCCTGGGCATCGGCCACCCGGGCGTCAAGTCCGAGGTGATCCACTGGGTGCTGAAAAAGCCGCTGCGCGAACACCGCGAAGCCATTGAAGATGCGATCGCCCGCACGCTGCATGCCGTACCGGCGCTGGCGGCAGGCAACATGGAAAAAGCCACTCTGCTGATCCACACCAGCCAGCCGCCCAGGCCGAAGTCGCCGCGGCGCGAGCTGGGCGGCGGCGATGGCGGCGGAAGCGCGCCCACCGCGCCCTCCTAAAACAACAAAACAACGGGCGATCGAAGATGAAACTGCCACTTCTGCAGGTTGCTATCATCCTAATAGCCACATCCACCCATTTGACAATGGCTTCGGCCCAAACCTCACCTGAAACCTGGCGCTGCGGCGATTCCTACACCGATCAGCCCTGCAACGGCGGCAAGGCGGTGACTGTGGACGACACGCGCAGCGATCAGGACCGCCAAGCGTCGGATCTCGCCACCCGCCGCGCTGAGTCGCGCGGCGACCAACTCGAGCGCAGCCGGCAGCGGCGCGAACAGGAGGCGAACGAGCGTGACCACAAGGCGTCAATGGCTGCCAAGCGCGCGGCACTGGCCGCGCGGCGCATGGCGTCCGCCGAGCGGCTGGAGCGCAAACGCATCGAGAAAATGAACCGCGCACCGCGCAAGGCGTTTGCCCGCTTCAAGGCAGCTCCGGCCCCAAAGAACGAGCGCTGAGCACATCCGGTGGTGCGATGGCCGGTGCCAAAGCCAAGACCCCCGCGTCCCGATCGGCAATGGGGTAAGCCCTTGAGTCGCTGACCGCAGGCGTCGAAAGCGCAACGGTAGTTGGTGCCGGCGAAGCGGCGCCAGTCTTGGCCGCAGCCAGCCGCTCGAACTTTTGCCATAGCGTGTCGCGCGTCTCGACGTGCGCGAGGTCTACCGGGATGCACGCCACCGGACATGCCTGCACGCACTGCGGCTTATCGAAGTGGCCGACACATTCGGTGCATCGATGGGGATCGATCTGGTAGATCTCGGGCCCCATCGAAATGGCATCGTTCGGACACTCGGGCTCGCACACGTCGCAGTTGATGCATTCGTCGGTAATCAGGAGAGCCATCTTGCAATTATCGGCCGCCTCCGCATTGGCGATGCGCGTCAGGTTATGCTGCCTGCCGCCCATGAGCCTGTTTCTTTTCAAGCGCATCCTCACGTTGTTTGCCACGCTGGCGGGTGCGTCGATCATCGTGTTTCTGGTGCTCGAAATATTGCCCGGAAACGCGGCGCAAATTCTGATGGGGCCTGACGCCTCGCCCGACGTGGTGGCGGCGCTGGCGCTCAAGCTCGGCCTCGACCAACCGGCGTGGCTGCGCTACTGGCACTGGATCGGCGGCCTCCTGACCGGCAACCTGGGCAACAGCTACGCCTACGACTCGCCGGTGCTCGACCTGGTGCTCGAACGCCTCGCGCTCACCGTGCCGTTGGCGTTGATGGCGATGACATTTACCGTGGTGCTGGCGCTCGCGGTCGGCGTGACGGCGGCGGCACGGCACAACAAGCTGGGCGACGTCGGGCTGATGGGGCTGACGCAAATCGGCATCGCGATTCCCAACTTCTGGTTCGCCATCCTGCTGATCCTGGTGTTCTCGGTGCAGTTGCGCTGGTTCTCGGCCGGCGGCTTCGACGGATGGGACGAGGGCGTGCTGCAGGGCGTCAAGGCGCTGCTGCTGCCGGCCCTGTCGCTGGCGGTGGTGCAGGCGGCGATTTTGGCGCGCTTCACGCGCTCGGCGGTGCTGGAGGTGATGCGCGAGGACTTCGTGCGCACCGCGCGCGCCAAGGGCGTATCGCAACGCGCCGTGCTGTGGCGCCATGTGCTGCGCAACGCCATGATTCCGGTGATTACGGTGATCGGTATGCAGTTTGCCGAACTGCTGGCCGGCACCATTGTGATCGAGAACGTGTTCTACCTGCCGGGCCTGGGCAAGCTGATTTTCCAGTCAATTGCCAACCGCGATCTGATCGTGGTGCGCGACTGCGTGCTGCTGCTGGCCGCGATGGTGGTGATCGTCAATTTCGTCGTCGACGTGCTGTACGCCGTGATCGACCCGCGCATCAAGGCGAGTGACATATGAAAGCGTCGGGCTTCTGGCGCCGTGCATGGGGCAACCGCGGCTTTGCCATCGGCGCAGTGCTGACGGTGTTGCTGCTGCTGACCGCCGCGCTCTCGTGGGTGTGGACGCCGTGGTCGCCCTACGAGATGAACCTGACTCACAAGCTACAGTTGCCCTCGGCCGTGCACTGGCTCGGCACCGATGCCTTCGGGCGCGACGTGGCGTCGCTGCTGCTGGTGGGCGCCCGCGCGTCGATCCTGGTCGGCGTCATCGCTGTGGGCATCGGGCTGACCGTCGGCACGGCGCTCGGGCTGCTGGCGTCGGCACGGCGCGGCTGGGTCGAAGAGGCGGTGATGCGGCTGTCGGATTTCACGCTGGCCTTTCCGGCCATTCTCTCCGCCATCATGATGACGGCCGTGTTTGGCCCGGGCATCGGCGTCGCCATCGTGGCCATCGGAATCTACAACATTCCGACTTTCGCGCGCATCACCCGCGCTTCGGCCAACGCCACCTGGTCGCTCGAATACGTGGCGGCGGCGCGCGCCTGCGGCAAGGGGCCGCTGGCCATCACGCTGCAGCATGTGCTGCCCAACATCTCGGCGGTGTTGATCGTGCAGATCACGATCCGCTTTGCGATTGCTATTCTGGCCGAAGCGGCGCTGTCGTACCTCGGGCTCGGCACGCAGCCGCCGCAGCCTTCGTGGGGCCGCATGCTGGCCGAGGCGCAGACCATGATGTACCAGGCACCGCTGCTGGCGGTGTTCCCGGGCCTCGCCATTGCGTTCGCGGTGCTCGGCCTCAACTTGCTGGGCGACGGGCTGCGCGACATCCTCGATCCGCGCCTCAGCCGCGCCCGCTGAACCCCGATGCCATTGCTTGAAGTCACTGATCTCCACGTCGCACTGCAAACCCAGCGTGGGCACGCCGAGGCTGTTCGGGGCATCAGCTTCACGCTGGAGCGCGGCGAGACGATGGGCATCGTCGGCGAGTCGGGCTGCGGCAAATCGGTCACGGTGCTGTCGCTGATGGGGCTGCTGCCCGCCAGCGCGCAGGTCACGGGCAGCATTCGTTTCGACGGCACCGAGCTGGTGGGCCGAAGTGAACGCCAGATGTGCGCGCTGCGCGGCAACCGCATCGGCATGATTTTCCAGGAGCCAATGACGGCGCTCAACCCGGTGCACACAGTGGTGCGCCAGGTCGGCGAGCCGCTGCGGCTGCACCGCGGCTTGTCGGGCAGCGCGGCGCGCAGGGCGGTGCTGGCGCTGCTGGAGCGCGTCGGCATTCCCGATGCGGCTTCGCGGTTGGACGCCTACCCGCAGCCGACGAGCCGACCACCGCGCTCGACGTGACGATCCAGAAGCAGATCCTCGAACTGATCCAGGGCCTGGTGGCCGAGCGCGGCATGGGGCTGATCCTGATTTCGCACGACCTCGGCGTGATCGCCCAGAGCGTGTCCAAGATGCTGGTGATGTACGGAGGCAGCGTTGTCGAAAGCGGGCCGACGGCCAGGGTGTTCGCCGAGCGCTCGCACCCCTACACGCGAGGCCTGTTCGCGGCACGCCCGGTGCTCGGGGCGCCGCGCGGGGTGCGCCTGGCCACCATTCCCGGTAGCGTGCCCGAGTTGGTCGACCTGCCGCCCGGCTGCCCATTTGCCGGCCGCTGCAGCTACACCATCGATGCCTGCTACGCCACGCGGCCGCCGGTCACGCTGCTGCTGGGTGGCCACGAGGTGCGCTGCATCCGACTGGATGACCTGCCGCCCGTGCGATCGCCCGCGGATCCCGCAGAGCCCACGCAAGAAGGCAAGGCATGAACCCGAACGCTATCAATCCAAAAGCTTCGTCCGACCGGCAACCGGGCGTGGCAGGTCGATTTGCTTCAGATCCATCGACCGCGCCCTTGCTCGAAGTGACCGATCTGGTGCGCCACTACGCCCTGCCGCGCGAGCGCCTGTTTGCGCCGCCGCCGCAGGTCAAGGCGCTGAACGGCGTGAGTTTTTCGGTGCGCCAGGGCCAGAGCCTGGGCATCGTCGGCGAGTCGGGTTCCGGCAAGTCGACCATCGCGCGGCTGGTGATGGCGCTTGACGTGCCGACTTCAGGCAGCGTTAGGCTGCTGGGGCGCGACCTGCACCAACTGCCGCGCGAAGAACTGCGCGCAGCGCGGCGCAACGTTCAGATGGTGTTCCAAGACCCGTACGGCTCGCTTGACCCGCGCCGCACCGTGGCACGTATCGTCGCGGAGCCGCTCGAAGTGTTGGCGCAAAGCACGCGCGGCGAGCAGCGCGAACAGGCCGCCGAGTCACTGGAAGCGGTGGGTTTACGCACCAGCGACCTCGAAAAATATCCACATGAGTTTTCCGGCGGCCAGCGCCAGCGCATTGCCATCGCGCGGGCGCTGATCACGCGGCCCAAGCTCATCGTGGCAGACGAGCCGGTCAGCGCGCTCGATGTTTCGGTGCAGGCGCAAGTGCTCAACCTGATGCAGGATTTGCAGCAGCAGTTCGGCATCAGCTACCTGCTGATCAGCCACGACCTCGCGGTGGTCAACCACCTGTGCGACGACGTTTGCGTGCTACACCAAGGGCTGGTGGTGGAGCGCGGTGCACCGCAGAAATTGTTTGCACACGCCGAGCATCCCTACACCCAGGCGCTGATGGCGGCCGTGCCACGCGCCGAGCCACCGCCCGCGTAAGCGCCACTTGCGTGCCGCACGCCAGCTGGCACATGATGCAAGGTTGATTTTCTTTTCATCCGCCTTTCTGGAGACCCGAGCATGTTGAAACGCCGTACCGTCCTGACCTCCACCGCGCTCGCCGCCCTGGCCGTGGGGCCCCTCGGCCTGCCGCACGCGGCCTTTGCGCAATCGAAAAAGGACACGATCAACCTGGGCATCGTGCTGGAGCCCACGGTGCTCGACCCGACGGCGGCGGCGGCATCGTCGATCAGCGAGGTCACGCTCTACAACATTTACGAGACGCTGACCAAGGTCAATGCCGACGGCAGCGTGACGCCGTTGCTGGCCGAAAGCTGGGAGATTTCGCCCGACCTCAAGACCTACACCTTCAGGCTGCACCGGGGCGTCAAGTTCCAGAATGGCGAGCCCTTCAATGCCCAAACCGTCAAGTTCGCCTTTGAACGCGCCGCTGGCGAAAAAAGCACCAACAAGGACAAACGCACGTTTGCCAGCCTGAGCGTGCAGCCGATCGACGACTACACCGTGGTGCTGATCAACAAGGAGATCGACCCCGACCTGCCGTTCCTGCTCGGCCAGGGCACCGCCATCATCGTCGAGCCCAAGAGCGCCGATACCAACACCACCAAGCCAGTCGGCACCGGCCCCTACAAGCTCGAAGCATGGAGCAAAGGAGCTTCGATCACTCTCACCAAGTGGGACGGCTACCGCAACGCGCCCGCTATCAAGATCCGGCGCGCAGTGTTCAAGGTCGTGACCGACCCCGCGGCGCAGGTCGCCTCGGTGCTGTCAGGGGACGTGGATGTGTTCACGCGGGTCGATGCAGCGCGCAGCATGCAGCAGTTCAAGAGTGATCCGCGCTTCCAGATCATCGTAGCCGGCACGCGGGCCAAGACTATCATGGCGATGAACAACAAGAGGAAGCCGCTCGACGACGTTAGGGTGCGCCGCGCCATCTCGGCCGCCATTGACCGCAAGTCCGTCATTGAAGGCGCCGCCGACGGCTTTGGAGTGTCCATTGGCAGCCACTATGTGCCGGGAGCGCTGGGCTATGTCGACACCACGGGCATCAACCCCTACGACCCTGCCAAGGCCAAGAAGCTGCTCGCCGAAGCCGGCATCAAGACCCCGCTGGAGCTCAGCCTGAAGCTGCCGCCGACGCCCTACGCGCGCCGCGGCGGCGAGGTGATCGCGGCCGAACTGGCCAAGGTCGGCATTGTGGCCAAGCTTGAAAACGTCGAATGGGCACAATGGCTCAGCGGCGTCTACGGCAACAAAGACTACGACCTCACCATCATTTCGCACGTTGAGCCGTTCGACCTGGGCAACTACGCCAAGCCGGGCTACTACTGGGGCTACGAGAGCAAGGCGTTCGACGCGCTCTACGACAAGATCAAGACCGCTCCATCCACCGCCGAACGCGCCGCGTTGCTGGGCGATGCGCAGCGCATGCTGGCGACCGACGCGGTCAACGTGTTCCTCTACCAGCCGCAGTTCATCACCGTGGCCAACAAACGCGTGAAGGGATTGTGGAAGGCCATGCCGATCTTCACCAACGACATCTCGGCGATGGCTTGGTCGTGAGCGAAGCGCTGCACACTCTTTCAGCGCAGCAACTCGGCACGGCCTACGCCAGCGGCGCGCTGTCGCCGGTCGAGGTCACGCAGGCCGTGCTGGACCACATCGCGCGCTGGGAGCCGCACCTGCAAGCCACCTGGCTGCTGCGCCCCGACGCAGCGCTCGAGCAGGCGCGCGCCGCCGAGGCGCGTTGGCAGCGCGGCGAAGCGCTCGGCCCCCTCGACGGCGTGCCGGGCACGCTGAAAGAAAACATTGCCACCCAGGGCGACCCGATGCCTTCGGGCACGGCCGCCGTGACGCTCAAGCCGGCGCTGGCCGACGCACCCGCCGCAGCCCGGTTGAAAGAAGCCGGCGTGGTCATTGTGAGCAAAACCACCATGCCCGACTACGGCATGTTGTCGTCGGGGCTGTCGACGTTTCACACGCTGGCGCGCAACCCGTGGGACCTGACGCGTACGCCAGGCGGTTCGAGCGCCGGCGCCGGCGCGGCGGCGGCGGCCGGCTACGGCCCGCTGCACATCGGCACCGACATCGGCGGCTCGCTGCGTTTGCCGGCCGGCTGGTGCGGCATCTTCTCGCTCAAGCCCAGCCTGGGGCGCGTGCCGATCGACCCACCCTACGTGGGCCGCGCCGCTGGCCCGCTGACGCGCACCGTGGCCGACGCCGCGTTGATGATGCGGTCCCTGTCGCGCCCCGACGTGCGCGACAGCATGAGCCTACCGCCGCAAGACATCGCCTGGGAAACGTTCGACGTCGCGCCCTCGCACCTGCGCGGCCTGCGCATCGGACTGTTGCTCGATGCCGGTTGCGGCCTGCCGGTCGAGCCTGAAATCCGCGCCGCCATCGAGCGCTCTGCAGCCCTCTTCGAACAAGCCGGGGCGTTGGTCGAGCCGATGCGTCCCTTCATGACGCAGTCCATGCTCGACGGCATGGACCATTTGTGGCGCATGCGCTCGCTGACCGACCTGAACGCCCTGCCGCCCGCCCAGCGCGCCAAGGTGCTGCCCTACATCCTGCTGTGGGCCGAAAGCGCGGCCGGCTTCAGCGGCGAGCACGTGTTCAAGGCTTTCAGCCAGTTCCATGCCACGCGCGTCACCAGCGTGGCGGCCTGCGCGGCGTACGACTACGTGATCTCGCCCGTGTCGCCTAACATGCCGGCTCCAGCCGAAGACCCTTCGCCCACCAATGATCCGCTGCGCCCGCTGGAGCACATCGGCTTCACCGTACCCTACAACATGTCGGAGCAGCCTGCCGCCTCGGTCAACTGCGGCTACAGCGCCGCCGGCCTGCCGATCGGCCTGCAGATCGCCGGCCAGCGCTTCGACGACCTCGGGGTGCTCAAGGTGTCACGGGCCTTCGAACTGATCCGCGACCTGCAAAAGCCCTGGCCGCAGCCGCCGCAGCGCTGATACGCCACCGGCTGGCCGCCCTGCCGTCAATGGCCTGCGTGCACGTAACTTGCTATCTAAATGATAGCTGTATGCACCCGCCTTGCGGGCGTTACAGGCATTTTTCGTTAAAATCATAATGCACTTCGCAGACGCTCTGGGCAACCGACTGACGCTCGACGATTCGTCCAGCTTGGCGCCCATCGACGATTTCGTGACAGGCTTCATTTCGTGCGAAGCGCGCGCCGTCAACGTGCTGACCGCGGAGCATGACCCGAGCCTGATCGTGCAGGCGTATTGCGCCGCGCTGCACCTGTTTGCCGAATCGCGCAACAGCGTGCCCAACGCACGGCCTTTCCTTGAGCGCGCGCAGGCGGCAGCGGTGCGCGCGACGCCGCGCGAGCAACGCTTCATCGCCGCCATCGCGGCCTGGGCACAGGGCGACATCCGCCGCGCCATTGCGCTGCACGAAGAGCAGGCGCGCGAATTCCCGCGCGACCTCGCCTCGCTCAAGCTCGGCCAATACCACTGCTTCAACGTCGGCGATTGCCCCGGCATGCTGCGGCTTGCGCTGACTGCCGTGCCGGCCGCGGCCGACGTGCCCTATGTGCACGGTATGGCGGCTTTCGGCTACGAGCAGTGCCACCGGATGCGTGAGGCCGAAGCGAGCGCCTGCCGCGCCGTGGCGATGTGCCGTAAGGAGCCGTGGGCGCACCACGCGCTCGCCCACGTCATGCTGACCGAAGGGCGTCTGGCCGAAGGCCTGGAATTCATGCAGGGCGTGAGCGATACCTGGACCGGACTGAACTCCTTCATGGTCACGCACAACTGGTGGCACCTGGCGCTGTTCCTGATCGACCTCGGGCGCGACGCCGAAGCCTTGGCGGTATACGACCAGCAGGCCTGGGGCGTCGACAAAGGGTATTCGCAAGACCAGATCGGCGCCGTCTCGCTGCTGGCCCGGCTCGAACTGGCCGGCATCGCCGTGGGCGGGCGCTGGCAAGACGTGGCCGACCACCTGACGCAACGCCTGGACGACCACGTGCTCCCGTTTCTCGACCTGCAATACCTCTACGGCCTGGCGCGCGCCAGCCGCCCTGAAGCCGACACGCTGCTGCGCCACATCGAGGCCTTCGCGCCGCACGCGCCGCTGTCACTGCGAGCCGCCTGGCAACGCGTCTGCGTGCCCGCCGCGCACGGCTTGCTAGCGCATGCGCGTGGTGATTTCGCGGCGGCGGTCGAACGGTTCGGTCTGGCGCTGCCGCGCCTGGCCGAGATCGGCGGCAGCCATGCGCAGCGTGGCCTGTTCGAGCAGCTTTACGTCGATGCGCTTGTGCGATCGGGCACTGAAACCACGCTGGCCGGCGCGCAAGGCATCTTGCAGCAGCAACTGAATGGCCAGCCCGAGTCACTGCGGCTGCGGCGCCAGACGGCCGGCGTCTACGCCGAACTGGGCTTGCCCCAACTCATGTCAGATACGCCTGCACCTACGTAATGAGGTAGCTGGCCATCCCAACGACGAAGACGTGCCCCTGCTCGTTGAACGCCAGCCGCCGCTCGCTGCCCGGCGCCACACTACCGCGCGCTCAACCCCTTCCCGAGTTGCAGATGAGGTTTTAAGTGCGGCGTAGCATCTCCGAACTGTCGGCATCACGTGACCGCATGTTGCGACCCAATCGGCTCATAAATATTTCGGGGCAACCTGGCTGTCGCGGAGGAAATGGTCATGGCCGACCCAGTCGTCTTGCTGGATAACGCCCGCCAACCCGAGCTGGCCCTGCTCACGGGCGAGCAGCGCAGCCGTTTGCCTGGCATGCGGAATGGAGCAACTTGATGATTGCCACCGCAAAAAGCCTCAGCCGGAAAGCGCCCACTCCGCTCAGTATCTTGGCCGACAATCGCGCACTCACGTCGGTTTTCACGGCCTACACCGTAACGGCGACGGCCTGGCTCGTGTTCGCCACTGCGGTGGGCCTGCTGTTGGCGTTCAAATTTGGCGCGCCGGATTTCTGGGCTGGCGAATACCTGACCTTCGGACGCCTGCGGCCGATCCATACCAATGCGACGTTTTACGGCTGGGCCAGCATCGCCCTGGTCGGGCTAGCGTATTACGTTGCGGCGCGCAGTTGCGGCACCAGGCTGTACAGCACCAAACTGGCGTGGATCGGACTGGCACTGTTCAACCTCGCGGCGATTGCCGGCACCATCGCACTCGATCTCGGCTACAACTGGGGCGACCTCGAGTACCGTGAATGGCCGTGGCCGATCCGGCTGATTTTCCTGGCGGCGCTGCTAGTGACGGCGTGGAACCTGATTGGGACGGTCGCGCGACGCAACAGCGAAGACATCTATCTTTCCAACTGGTACACCATCGGCGGCGTGCTTTGGACCTGCATCATCGCGACCGTCGGCGTGCTGCCTTGGTACCAGTACGGCCTGGGCCAGGTCGCGATCTCAGGCTTCTACATGCACAACGCGGTCGGAATGTGGTTCACGCCGCTGGCACTCGGTGTTTTCTACTACGCGATCCCGAAGATCCTGAGCCGGCCGATCTATTCCTACGCATTGGGCGTATTCGCGTTCTGGACCAACCTCTCCTTTTATCCGTTGCTCGGCGGGCACCACTTCCTGTTCAGCCCACTACCCTGGTGGCTGCAGACGACCGCGATCGTGTTCAGCGTGGCGATGCTGGTGCCGGTATGGGGTGGCAGTGCCAATTACCTGCTGACCATGCGCGGCCGCTACCGCGACATGATCCACTCCTACCCGCTGATGTTCATCTTCGTGGGGGTGATCGGCTACCTGATCGGTTCCACCCAGGGCACGGTCGAGGCGTTCCGCTCGCTGCAGGCGATCTGGCACTTTACCAACTTCACCGTCGGGCATTCGCACCTGACCATGTACGGCTTTGTCACCTTCGCGGTATGGGGTGGCATCTACGCGCTATTGCCGCTGGCGACAGGCAAGACCGCAGGACGTTTCGGCCTGGCCGCGCACTTCTGGATGGCGCTCGTCGGCAGTTTCATTTACGTGATCTCGCTGTCGATCGGCGGCACCGTCCAGGGCCTCGACTGGGTGCAGCAACTGCCCTTTATCCAGTCGGTGGTGGACATGAACCCGTACTGGGTCTGGCGCGGGGCGGGTGGGTTGCTGATGTTCCTCTCGCACATCGTGTTCGCGTGGAATGTGTGGCGCATGACCTCGGGGCAAACCGGGAATGCTGCCTCTCCGATCCTGGGCCCGACTGAGCAGGTGCCGGGATGAAAAAACTGCTATGGATCGCGGGCGGCTCGGTACTGATCTACATCTGCCTTGTGCTGGCGATCGCCGTCATTCCGGCGATCGAGCTTTCGAAAGTCCCACCTGGCTCCGACGTGGTGCCACTGACGTCGATCGAGGTGCAAGGGCGCGCCGTGTTTGCCGCCAACGGTTGCGCCTATTGCCACACACAGCAGGTGCGCCCGTTGCCCCAGGACAAGGTGTTCGGGCGTCCATCCGCGCCCGGCGACTTCGCCTACCAGACCCCGGAGCTGCTGGGCTCCGAACGCACCGGGCCCGATCTCACCAACGTCGGCAACGCCAAGCCGAGCGACGTGTGGCAGTACATGCACCTGTACGACCCTCGTTCGGTGGTGCCCGAGTCCATCATGCCGAACTTCAAGTTCCTGTTTCACGTGTTGGCGACTGTTCCGCCCGGCGAAACAGCGGTGCCGGTTCCAGCCCAATTTGCACCGAAAGATGGCAAGGTAATTCCAACGCCACAGGCCAAGGCATTGGTGGCGTATCTGTTGTCGCTGAAGCAGGCGCCGATCCCTGGTTACACCATGGGCCGCGGTGCGAGCGCGGGGACACCGGCCGCGCCGATCGCAGCGACGCCGGTAGCACCAACCCCGACTGCAGCGGCCCCTGCAGCGGCTGGCGGCTATGCCTACGATGTCGCGAAAGGCGGGGCGCTATTCACCACCCACTGCGCTGTTTGCCACCAGGCCACCGGCGAGGGCGTGCCGGGTGCATTCCCATCGCTCAAGGGCAACGCTGCGGTAGACAGCGCCAACCCCACGCTGCACATCCACACCGTGTTATACGGTGCACAGGGCGTCACCATCGGCGGCGTGAACTACCCCGGTGCGATGCCCCCGTTCGCCGACCCATTGAGCGATGCGGACGTTGCCAACATCGTCAACTACGAGCGCAGCTCGTGGGGCAACCAGGCCAAGCCGGCGACGCCGGCCGAGGTGGCCGCAGTCCGCGGCAAAGGCAAGTAGGCAGGAGACCGCCGTGCACCATCATCTAATGGGTCCGTTCTGGGGCAACGTCGCCATCATCGCGATCGCAGTTGCGATCACGATCGGCTGCTTCGTCGCCATGTTCTGCATGATTTCCCGCCCGGGTGAGAAAGATCCCCATCATGCGAAGTACGACATCCTGCGTTCGGATCGCTGAGATGGCCTCGACCATGGCAAACCCACACGTACGCGTCTACCTCGATAACGATCCCAGGCCGCTGATCGACCACGAGCTTCCTACCTCGCTGACCCTGGACACGCGCAAGATCGCTGACGGCCCGCACCGGCTGATCGTCCGTGCCGAAGACCAAAGTGGTGCCGAGGGCGTCGAAGAGATCCGGTTCCATGTCCAGAACGGCCCGGGCATCCTTGTGTCCGGCCTGCGCCCCGGCTCGACCCGGCGCGGCACGCTACATCTCACGGTGGACGCCTTCAGTACCGACGACCCGTTCGATCCCCGTCGCGCCGAAGCACGCTCATCGATTCCGGTCTGGGTGTGGGTGATGTGTCTGTTCGTGCTGGCGTGGGCGGTCTTTTATGCGGCGCGAATGTGGGAAGTGCCGGCCCAGTACGCCAATACACCCACCTACCGCCCCTTATCGGCAGCTTTGGCGCCTGCTGCTCCGCCTGCTCCTGCGCCCGAGCCTGCGAAGAACTGACCTTGGAGACGATTGGCAGCCACGCCGTACGCTGGCGAGATCGGTCTCCACGCGCGAATGCTGAAAGTAAGCGACCTCGCTAGTCATCAAGAAATTCGGACGCCGGCTCGGCGCTGGTCACCAGCTAGCGCGCGCAGGCCATGTACAGCAGGTTGCGCTCGGTGTTGTCGACCTCTTTTTATTTGATATCGGCTTCTTCCGTGACCGGCTCGACGCGCTGCTGCAATGGAATAACCTTGTCTTCGCAAGCCACCACCATCGCCGCGCGAAATTCCAGCCTCTTGGCCAGGTGCATGTTGCAGATGCAGGTCAGCTCGTTGGTGATCTCCACGTCCTCGTCAAGCACGCCTGTAGGGGATGCCAGCGCCAGGGACGGCAGTGACTCACGGGCTGCCTGGATGTGAAGTGCGGCGATCGAGGAGTGCGGACAGCGCTGGAGATCAGAGACGGAAGGCAAAAAGAGATTCTTTCGAATCCGCAGGCTCGGCGCACGAAGGATTTCCTCGCGACGAACCTGTCGGCACCGTCGCAGATCGCGAGATGCCGAGGCTCACAAGCCGCGAATGCTGCGAAGAGGCCGCAACATTTTTGCGGGCTTTTCTTGATTTGCATGATGACTAGACGTTAGCGGTACATTAACTTTAAATGGCGAGTTGGTTGGCCGACATGGAAGTGTTGATCGACCTATGCCGCCCCCGCGCAAGGAATCGGACGCCATGCTGCTGATAGCGTTGGGATAACGCGGTGCACATTTGTCCATCGAGTATCCATTCATGGAGTGGAGTTCACCATGTCCAGAGTCATCGACCGATTGCTCTCCGAGCACGTGAATCTCGGGCGGCTGGTGCGTTTGCTTGACCGTCAACCATCGCTACTCGTCAGCCCGGATGCGCCCAATATCGGACTGATCGTGGATACGCTTCTTTATTTGACCAAATTCCCGGACGTCACGCACCATCCGCTGGAAGATCGCATCGTGGAGCGCCTGCGTGCTCGTGATGCGCTGTCCGCCGGATTGGCTGACGAAATCGAAGCGCAACACGTCACGCTGGCGCGCCAAGGAGCCGCCCTGCTGGACGATTTGGAGGGCGCCGTGCGCCAGGACACGATGTCACCGGAAGGAGCCGCAGCCAACATCCGGCTGTACGCAGAACGACTGAGGCACAACATGGCGGTGGAGGAGCTGGCACTGTTTCCGGTGGCAGTGCGCGAGCTTGATGACGGAGATTGGCGCTTGATCGAACCGATGGCCACGACGGGAACGCCGGATCCCTTGTCTGATGCGTTGATGCAAACGCGCTTTGCGGAGTTGCGCCGCGCCATCGCTCTGGAAGCAGATGGTGGTCGCGACACGTGAGCGCATGCCGCTGGCTGCCGGCCCGCCCATAGTCTACGCCGAGCTTGGCTTTCCACCGGCAGGGTCAGCCGCGTCGGCCGAGCCCGCCGACGCGGCGCGGGTGGCGTAAGGCCTCTGGTCATACACCGGCTGCGCGGGCATGTCCTGCAGGTGCCGCACGTCGGCCCAGTCGAGGATCTCGATATGCTCCGGGGCGGCTGGGTCGGCTATGCGGATCCGGTTGAAGCCGGCGTTCGGAATTTCGCTCTGGCGCGGGCCGGCCAGGCCAAGCCCGCGCGCCGTGCGCCACACCATGTCGAGCACGCCGCCGTGCGTGACTACCAGCACGTGCTGCCCGACGTGCGTCATGGCGATGGCCCCCAGCGCCTCGATGATGCGGGCGTGAAACACGCGCGGCGATTCGCCCTCGGGCAGAGCATGGTCTTCGCGAAACTGGAGCCACTCTTCCCACGCGCGCGGGTGCAACTGCTGGATTTCGCTCACGTTCAGGCCCTCGACCACGCCGAAGCTCTGCTCGCGCCAAGCGGCCAGCGTCAGCACCGGCAACGCGAGTTGCCGCGCGGCGGGCGCCACGGTCTGCTGCGCGCGCAGCAAATCGCTGCTGGCCACGTGCTGTACCGGTTCGTCGGCCAGGCGCAAGCCGAGGCGGCGCGCCTGCTCGCGGCCGATGTCGTTGAGAGGAATGTCGATGTGCCCCTGAAAGCGCAACTGGCGGTTCCAGTCGGTTTCGCCGTGGCGGATCAGGATGATTTCAGTGGAAGTGGCCATAGATACGGTGGCCATTCTCCCATCAACCCTCAAGATTTTTCGAGGCGCCTCATGGTCTCGATTTTGCCCAGGTCAAGCGCCAACACCGAAGCGCGCAGGGCGTCGATATCGACGCCCCGGTTCTTGCTTTCGACCATCACACCGTTGGCCAGGATCAGCGTGTACTGACCGCGCGGCTGGTCCTGGGTGCAGGCCTCGCGCACGGTGCGCCCGCCCTGCTTGCAGACTCATTGGCACCCGCTGCGCTCGTTTTAGCGACTGTGCCGATGGGAGTGCGCCCGCGCCGCATGGCAGAAAATAAGCCACATGGCTCATCAACTTGTTCTTTTGCCCGGTCTCGCCTGCGACGAGCGCCTGTGGCAGGCCCAGCTTCCCTTCCTGCGGGCCCTGCCGGCAGGCCTTGACGTGCACGTGAGCGACGCGCACATGCGGCACGCCAGCATCGGAGCCATGGCCGCCGCGGTTCTGCTCGAGCACGCCGGCCCGCTCATATTGTGCGGCACCTCGATGGGCGGCATGGTGGCGATGGAGGTGGCGCGCCAGGCACCGGAGCGCATCGCAGGAATGGCGCTGCTGGGCACCACGGCGCAGCCCGAGTCGCCCGAGAATTACGCGCTGCGTGAGTCGGCCATCGAACTATTCGAGCAGGGCGACCTACGCGACGTGATAGAGCCCAACATCATCTTTGCGTTTCACCCCAAGCAAGCCGCCGACACCGCGCTGGTGCAGCGCTACGTGCGGATGGTGTTGGACGCCGGCAGCGTGCAGTTGATCCGCCAGAACCGCGCCGTGATGCAGCGCCCCGATGCACGAGCACACCTGGCGGCATTGCGCTGCCCGGTGCTAGTGGTGTGCGGCGACACTGACCGACTGACACCCCCGGCCTGCTCACGCGAAATTGCGACGCGGGTGGCACACGCCGAGTCCGTCTGGGTGAGCGAATGCGGCCACATGCTAACGCTCGAAAAACCCCAGCAAGTCAACGCGGCGCTGGCGAATTGGCTGAGTCGTTTACTATAGTTTTGGCTCAAGTAGCGATTCCCATTGATCTGGCTGCGATGGCAAACTGCAGCATGGACGCTGGCTCGGCGAGGGTCTGGGGAGTTCGGTCGATAGTCC
>CAJDTV010000043.1_pt1 | contig 19249 bp, 19 predicted proteins | sample 7389921 | NCBI WGS metagenome assembly CAJDTV01 (sample SAMEA7055654, study PRJEB34461) | soil metagenome | biome: terrestrial ecosystem; feature: Peninsula; material: soil | place: Antarctica | collected 2016 | reverse complement strand
TGGATAATTCGCAGCGCAGCACGTTCAATAGATATCGCTACTTGAGCCATTTTATTGAGACAGTAAGACTAGTTGCCCACCAGAAGAACTTTCATCGTGCACAGCGCTCTGTGTGTACTGAAATTTGAAGGCGGCACAGCGTGCAACGCTGGCGTCGCGCCCTGACTATCCGGGCGCGATGATGAGAATTATCGTGATCGGGGTATCTCGAGCTGCCGAACCCTGCGTAAGCTCGCCCCATGCAAGCCTACCGCGCCTCCATTCTCAGATTCGATGTCGCCGGCCGTGCCGTGTTTGACGAAGATGGCATGCTGGTCGTCGGGCCCGACGCCAGCGGCCGACAGCGCGTTGTTGATGTCGGCGGCTACGCGGGCGTTGCGGCACGCCACGCGCAAGCGAGTGTGACGCACTGGCCGGGTCGAATCCTGGCGCCCGGCTTTGTCGACATGCACATTCACTATCCGCAGATTGATGTCATCGGCGCGCCGGCCGACGGCCTGCTGCCCTGGCTCGAAAACTACACCTTCCCGGCCGAAAGCAAGTTTTCTGATCCGGCTTATGCAGCCGTAGTGGCCGAGGTGTTTTTCGACGAGTTGCTGCGCAACGGCGTGACGACTTCTCTCACCTTCGCGACCTCGCACCCGTCGTCGGTGCAGGCGTTCTTCCAGGCCGCCCAGCGGCGCCAGTTGCGAATGATCAGCGGCAAGGTGCTGCAGGACCGCCATTCGCCAGCCGGCGTGCGTGACCAGACCGAGCAGAGCCTGATTGATACGGAAGCGTTGATCCAGCAGTGGCACCACGTCGATCGGCTGGGCTACGCCATCACACCGCGCTTTGCGCCGACCAGTACCGATGCCCAGCTGCGCGGTGCTGGCGACCTGGCGGCAAAGTACCCCGACACGTGGATCCATTCGCATGTGGCCGAAAACAAAGACGAAGTGCGGTGGGCGCGCGAGCTGTTTCCCAATGCGCGCTCCTACCTCGACGTGTACACCGGCTTCGGACTGATGCGAGAGCGTGCTGTCTATGCGCATTGCATCCATTTCGACGATGCCGACCGCCAACTGATGCGCGAGACCGGCGCCGCGACGGCCGTGAGTCCAACCAGCAACCTGTTCCTGGGCAGCGGATTTTTCGATTTCGAGGGTGCCGATCGTATCGACTATCGCTACGGCCTGGCCAGCGACGTCGGCGGTGGCACGAGCTTCAGCCCGTTCCATACCATGCTGGCCGCGTACTACGCCGGCCGCGAGGGGCAGACCAAGCCCGGCGTCAGCATTGCACCGTCGCGCCTGTGGTGGCACCACACCGGCGGTGCTGCGCAGGCACTGGGGCTGGCCGGGGTCATCGGCAATTTGCAGCCGGGCTGCGAAGCCGATTTCGTGGTGCTGAACCCGGCCGCCACGCCATTGCTGGCACGCAAGAGTGCGCTGGCCAACGGGCTGGAAGAGTTGTTGTTCGGCCTCATCGTGCTGGGCGACGACCGGGTGATTGAACGCACCGTGATTTCGCAGGCGCTGCCGGCCTGAAAGGAGGCGTCCTCGGTGCGTCGTGGCCAAGGGTTTCCTGGGCAGTGTATTTGCGCGATCCTGTCGTTCCTCAAGAGACCGCCGCGCCTGCCTAGAATGCGTGCTCCGAGGAACCTGATATGAGCATCAAAAGCGACAAATGGATCCGGCGCATGGCCGAGCAGACGGGCATGATCGAGCCGTTCGAGCCGCGTCAAGTGCGAGAGCGCGGTGGCCAAAAGATCATCAGCTACGGCACGTCGAGTTACGGCTATGACATCCGCTGCGCTCCCGAGTTCAAGGTCTTCACCAACATCCACAGTACGGTGGTCGATCCGAAGAACTTCGACGAGAAGAGCTTCGTCGACTTTCATGGCGACAGCTGCATCATTCCGCCCAATAGCTTCGCGCTGGCGCGTACGCTCGAATATTTCCGCATTCCGCGCAATGTCCTGACCATTTGCCTCGGAAAAAGCACCTATGCCCGCTGCGGCATCATCGTCAACGTCACCCCGTTAGAGCCCGAGTGGGAGGGTTACGTGACGCTCGAATTCAGCAACACGACACCGTTGCCGGCCAAGATCTATGCGGGAGAGGGCTGTGCGCAGGTGCTGTTCTTCGAGAGCGACGAAGTCTGCGAAACCAGCTACAAAGACCGCGGCGGAAAATACCAGGGCCAGCGCGGCGTGACGTTACCCAAGGCTTGATCTTCAATATTGCGGCACGGTCGCGCACAGGGCACGAAGGAGAAACGGCATGAAGTGGGAAGGCAACGAGCAGTCCGATAACGTCGAAGATCGCCGCGGTTCTGGCGGCGGCTTGCCGATCGGCGGGCGCGGCATTGGCCTGGGCACGGTGGCGGTGGCGTTGGTGGCGGGCTGGATCTTCGGCATCAATCCGCTCACGGTGCTGGGCCTGCTCAGTGGCGGCGAATCGGCGCCGCAGGTGCAGCAACAAGGGCCGGCGCCCAAGCCGCCGGCCAACGACCGCGAGGCGGCGCTGGTCTCGACCGTGCTCAGGAACACCGAGGTGGTCTGGAGCGACATCTTTCGCCAGAACGGCGCAACCTACCATGCGCCCAAGCTGGTGCTGTTTCGCGGCGTGACGCCCACGGCGTGTGGTGCCGGCCAATCGGCCATGGGTCCGTTTTACTGCCCGGGCGACCAGAAGGTGTATATCGACCTCGGTTTTTTCGACACTCTGAAGAACCAGCTCGGCGCACCGGGTGAATTCGCGCAGGCCTATGTGATTGCACACGAGGTGGGCCACCACGTGCAGGATGAGCTGGGCGTCACCGCCAAGGTCGACGGCCTGCGCGCGCGCCTGAGCACGAGCCAGAACAACGCCATGAGCGTGCGCGTTGAGTTGCAGGCCGACTGTTTTGCCGGTATTTGGGCGCACCACTCGCAGGAGTCGAAGAAGTGGCTCGACCCGGGCGACATCGAAGCCGCCATGAACGCGGCGCAAAAAATCGGCGACGACGCTCTGCAGCGCTCGGCCGGCCGAGCGGTCGTGCCCGACAGCTTTACCCACGGCTCCAGCGCGCAGCGTCAGAAGTGGTTCGGGGCCGGCTATCAAAGCGGCGGCATTCAATCGTGTGACACCTTCAGCGCGCGTAATCTTTAGGCGAAATCTCACTGTAATGCCGGTCGCTGTTGCGTAGTCTGCTATCAAGAAAGATAGCGCTGGGTGAGGTTGTCCCAGGTCCTCGCCGGCTTTTTGCGGCAGTGCGATAATAAAAGGCTTCATGACAAGTTCCTTTTCCAATCTTTCCCTGGCCGACCCGTTGATGCGCGCCGTGGCCGAAATGGGCTACGAGACCATGACGCCGATCCAGGAGCAGGCCATTCCGGTCGTGCTGGCCGGCCAGGACGTGATGGGCGCGGCACAAACCGGCACCGGCAAGACGGCCGCATTTGCGCTCCCGCTGCTGCAGCGCATGCTCAAGCACGAAAACGCATCGACCTCGCCAGCACGCCATCCGGTGCGTGCGCTGGTGCTGCTGCCCACGCGCGAACTGGCCGACCAGGTGGCGCAGCAGGTCAAGCTCTACGCCAAGTACACCGACCTGCGCAGCGCGGTGGTGTTTGGCGGCATCGACATGAAGCCGCAGACGGCGGAACTTAAAAAAGGCGTCGAGGTGCTGGTCGCGACGCCGGGCCGCCTGCTGGACCATATCGAAGCCAAGAACGCGGTGCTCAACCAGGTCGAGTACGTGGTGCTCGACGAGGCCGACCGCATGCTCGACATTGGTTTTTTGCCCGATCTGCAGCGCATCCTGAGCTACCTGCCCAAACAGCGCATCACGCTGCTGTTCTCGGCCACGTTCTCGCCTGAAATCAAGCGGCTCGCCGGTAGCTATCTGCAAGATCCGGTCACGATCGAAGTGGCTCGCCCCAACGAGACGGCCTCGACCGTGGAGCAGCATTTCTTCAGCGTGAGCGACGACGACAAGCGCCGCGCGCTCAAGCAGATCATCCGTCAGCGTGGCCTCACGCAGGCCTTTGTGTTCGTCAACAGCAAGCTGGGTTGCGCCCGTTTGGCGCGCTCGCTGGAGCGCGAAGGCCTCAAGGCGACCGCGTTGCACGGGGACAAGAGCCAGGACGAGCGCCTCAAGGCGCTCGCAGCCTTCAAGGCCGGCGAGGTCGATCTGCTGGTGGCCACCGACGTCGCGGCGCGCGGGCTCGACATCAAGGACGTGCCGGCAGTGTTCAACTTCGACATTCCGTTCAACGCCGAAGACTACGTGCACCGCGTCGGGCGCACGGGTCGCGCCGGCGCATCGGGCCTGGCCGTCAGCTTTGCCAGCGGTGGCAACGACGCGCGGCTGGTGGCCGACATCGAGAAGTTGCTCCACAGGAAGATCGAGATCGAAGCGATCGAGTTCGATGACGAGCGACCTTCAGGCCACATCAATGACGGCCGGCGCCGCTGGCGCGACGAGGGCGAGGCGGGCGATACGCGCGACGCGCTGGATATACCGCGCGAACGCACCGAGGCGCGTGCCCCTGTGCGCGGCGGAGGCCGCCCGCATCGGACGCCGGCGGCATCACGCGACCCGTTCTTCGACCGGCCGTATGAAGCTGGCGCGCCGGATGCCACGCCTGCGTGGGAAGCCGGCGCCAAGTCGGCGCCATCCGGTCGCGGTATCTCGAACAATATCAAGACCAAACGCAAGGTCGCGGCGCTGTTCAAGACCGGCGCGCCGGGCTGAACCTCCGATAGCCGGCGCATGGTGAACGGTCGTGCGCCGAGCGGGATCGGCATCAGCCGCCGCGGTGGCTCGCGAAGGTTTTTCCAACGGCGAGTTAATCTTGCCAATGCCCGGCCGGACGTTTCTTGGGGCACCGCGCAAAGTCCGTACTGCATCGGGGCAAGCTTATGAATATTCTCCGCGTCATCTCCAGCATGGACCCTGTCCAAGGGGGGCCATGCCAGGGGATACGCAACATCGTTCCGGCACTGGCCGCCTTGGGGGTGACCAACGAAGTGCTGTGCTTCGATGATCCGACGGCTGCGTTTCTGGGGCATGACAGCTTTGCCATCCATGCCATTGGACCGGGTCGCGGGCCCTACCGCTATTGCTCAGGGCTGCAACACTGGCTCAAGCAGCACCTCAGTCGCTTCGACGCGGTGATCGTGCATGGCTTGTGGCTGCACAACAACGCGGGGACCTACCGCGCGCTGATGCGCTACCGCCAGCGCCATCCGGGCCGGCCGGCGCCGCGCCTCTATGTGATGCCGCATGGCATGCTCGACCCTTACTTTCAGCGTGCGCCCGAACGTCGATGGAAGGCGGTCCGCAACTGGCTGGTCTGGAAGCTGGTCGAGGGCCGTGCCGTGAACAACGCAGATGGCGTGTTGTTCACCTGCGCGCAGGAACTTCTGCTGGCACGAATTCCTTTTTCGCCTTACCACCCGCGCCGGGAGCTCGACGTGGGGTATGGCATCGCAGCCCCCCCGGAGCCGCACGCAGGCTTGGCCCAGGCTTTCCAGCAGCGTTGCCCGCAGCTGGCGGGCCGCCCCTATCTCCTGTTCCTGAGCCGCATTCACAAAAAAAAGGGCGTTGACCTGTTGGTGCGCGCCTACCTCGAGTTGGCGCGTGACCGGCAGGATATGCCGGCACTCGTCGTCGCCGGCCCGGGACTGGACAGTGACTACGGCCGCGCGTTGCGCGACATGGCCCGAGGCCATGAACACGTCCATTTCCCCGGCATGCTGACCGGCGATGCTAAATGGGGTGCCTTGTATGGCTGCGATGCGTTCGTGTTGCCGAGCCACCAGGAGAATTTCGGCATTGCGGTGGTCGAGGCCCTGGCCTGCGGCAAACCGGTGCTCATCAGCAACCAGGTCAATATCTGGAAAGAATGCGCGCTCGCAGGGCTGGTGGCTGAGGACACGCCAGACGGGATAGCGTGCATGCTGGCCGAGTGGCTCGACAAGCCTGCAGGGCAGCAGACGGCGCTGGGCGACCAAGCACGCGCGGTCTACGAACGTCATTTCGCCGTCGCAGAGGCTGCCAAGAGGCTGCGCGCGGTGTTGGCGGCCGAGGCATGAACATCGTTCTTTTCGCGCACCCCCCGTTTCTGGCGTCGGCCAGCATGCCGCGCTATACCCAATGGCTGCAGGAGGGCATGACACGCAGGGGGCACCGCGTGCAGGTGTGGGCGCCGCAGGCGCGCTGCTACAACTGGCCGGTGCCGCGCCAACTCAGGAAGTGGACGGGGTATCTGGACCAATTCCTTGTTTTTCCAGCGTATGCCAGAAGGCAGGTCGCAGCGCAGCCGTCGGACACGCTCTATGTATTCACCGATCATGCGCTGGGGCCGTGGGTGCCGTTGGTGGCCTCGCAGGCCCACGTGATCCATTGCCACGATTTCTTGGCGCAGCAGTCGGCATTGGGCAGGGTGCCGCAGAACCCCGTGAGTCGTTCGGGACGGATCTACCAGCGCTACATCCGCGCCGGCTTCACGCAAGGACGGGCCTTCATTGCCGTGTCGAAAAAAACCAACGCCGACCTCCAGGTTTTTGTGGACCCCCTGCGCACGCTGTGCCATGTGGTCTACAACGGCGTCAACCCGAGATTTCATCCCGCGGCGGACGTCCAGGCGCAGCGCACCGCGCTGGCGGCACAACTCGGCCTCGATGTCCAGCAGGGTTTCGTGCTCCATGTGGGTGTCGATGTCTGGTACAAAAATAGGCGGGGCGTGCTGGAGGCCTACGAACAGTGGCGGGCTGGCACTACGCGCAGACTGCCGCTGCTGATGGTGGGCCCTGAGCCTCCGGCAGCGTTGGCCGCCTGCAAGGCGTCGCTGCGCTTCGGCTCCGATGTGTTCTTTCTCTCGCACGTACCGGATGACGTGCTGGTGGCACTGTACGGCGCCGCCACCGTCTTCCTGTTTCCGTCGATCGCCGAGGGCTTCGGCTGGCCGATCGCCGAGGCGATGGCAGCGGGCTGTCCCGTCATCACTACCGACGCCGCTCCGATGACCGAGGTCGCCGGAACAGCCGGCTTTTACGTGCCGCCGCCAGGCGATGGGGAGCGCGCCGGTGACCCGTGGGCAGCGCAGGCGGCGGACGTGCTGGATCGCGTGGTCGGCCTGTCGGGCGATGAACGGCGCGCGGCCATCGAGCGCGGTTTCGCCCAGGTACGCCGCTTTGATTCCGAACAGGCGCTGGACCGCATCGAACACATTTACGAACAAGTATTGATGGGGCATCGCGCAGCAGCGTGAGGCCACGTCAAATCCATCTCCCGGTCGATTCACCCATCTAAATTCACCATGTGCGGAATTGCAGGAATCATCAGCTTCCACAACTCGCTGGATGCGTCGTCTATCGACCGCATGAATACCGCCATGGCGCATCGCGGCCCCGATGCACAAGGCCGCTATCAGACCGAGTACGCGCTTTTGGGCCAATGCAGGCTGTCGATCATCGACATCAGCGATGCCGCCAATCAGCCTTTCGCCGACGCATCGGGTCGCTACGTCATGGTTTTCAATGGCGAGATCTACAACTACAAGGAAGTCCGCAGCCAACTCGACTACCCGTGGAAGACCAGTTCGGACACCGAAGTTATCCTGGCGGCGTTCATACGCTGGGGGTCGAGCAGTCTGGAGCGCCTCAACGGCATGTTTGCGTTCGCGATATGGGACCGCGAGAAGCGCGAACTCTTTGTCGCGCGCGACCGGCTGGGTGTGAAGCCGTTCTACTTTCACTCGACGACGGAGCACTTTGTCTTTGCTTCCGAGGTGCGGGGTGTGCTGGCCTCCGGTCTGGTCGAGGGGCGACTCGATCGGCAATCGCTGCAGCAGTACCTGGGCGGCGTGTCGGTCAAGATGCCGCATTCGATCCTGCAGGGCGTTGAGCAGTTGTTGCCCGGCGAATACGCCGTCCTGAGCGAGCAGGGCCTCAAGCGAAGCGTCTACTGGCGGCTCGCCGGGCCCGCCAGTGCAACCTCGGCCATGGTGGACGATGCGTACGCCAACTACGGCCGCGTGACGTCCAGACTGCGCGAACTGCTCGACGCGTCGGTCCAGATGCGGATGGTCGCCGATGTACCGGTCGGCGCCTTCCTGTCGGGCGGGATCGACTCCTCGGCCATCGTCGCACTCATGGCGCAGCACCATCACCAGCCGGTCCAGACTTTCTCCATCGTGTTCGAGGACAAGGCCTTCGACGAATCCGAGTACGCGCGGATGGTCGCCAACAAGTACCAGACCAGCCACACGGAGCTTCTTCTTGACCCGCAGGAGATTTTGCGGATCCTGCCTGACTACATCCAGAAAACCGATCATCCGACGCTGGATGGAATCAACACCTTCATCGTGTCCAAGCTGGTGGCGCAAACGGGAATCAAGGTGGCGCTATCGGGCGTTGGCGGCGACGAACTGTTCGCCGGCTACCCCGGCTTTCAGCGTTGGCTCACGGTCAACAAGCATCGCGCGCTGCTGGGAAGCAGCGCCTTTCGATGGGGCGTCGGCGCTGCCAATTCGGTTGTCAAAACGCGGGCACTGTCGAAGCTGCATGACCTGGCGAGGATGAATCGCATCGACCTCTCATCGTTTTATGCGGCGAGCCGCAGCGTGTTCGTCCGCGAGGACCTTGCCAAGCTCCTCAACATTCCGCTCGACGCATGCGGCCAGCGCGGCTGGGAGGATGTCAATTTCAGGGACGCGCCGGATTTTCCATTGCTCAGCCAGTATTCGATTGCCGAGCTGTCGGGCTATACGCTGGACGTGCTGCTGCACGATACCGACCAGATGAGCATGGCCTGGGGCCTGGAAATCCGGGAGCCCTTCTTCGACTATCAGCTGGTGGAATACGTGCTGCGCATGCCCGATGCATTCAAGGCCGACTTCAAGACACCGAAGAAGGTTTTGGTGGATGCCATGGGAGAGTTGCTGCCGCCCGAGATCGTCCATCGGCCCAAGAAGGGCTTCGCTTTCCCTTGGGATGCATGGCTGCGCAACGAACTCAAAGACTTTTGCTTCAACACGCTGCGGGAACTCGGCAAACATGAGCTATTCAACGCGCGCGAGGTGGCGGCACTCTGGGACCGCTACCTGAAGCACGACCGCCGCGTGAGCTGGATCCATATCTGGTCGCTGGTCATGCTGCAGGCGTGGCTGTCTGCCCGCGGCATCGGAGATCGGGCGGCTTGACGGTCGCGCTGCTGGGCCGTCGGGTGCGGGTGCGGGGCCGACGACTGGTCGGTTCGACGCCTGCGCACGGTCGTGCAGATTTCAGGTCCTTGTTGGCTGCAATGACCCTCCGACGGGCGTGTGTTGCCGTAAAAACAGCAGATTCACGAGCCTGGCATCTGCGCTTTCGCACAGTGCACCTGAACCAGTTCACGGTCGGCCAGCGTGGCGCCGACGCGCACCGCGCTGAGGCAACCGCCCCAGACGCAGCCGGTGTCGGTCGACATCAGGTCGGGACGTGACAGCCAGCCGAGCGTCGACCAGTGGCCGAAGGCGACCGTGGCGTTCGCGGTGCGCCGGCCCGGCACGTTGAACCAGGGCATGAGGCCCTCGGGCGCGGCATGCGCGCTCTCCTTGGCCTCGAAATCCATCACGCCCTGGGCGCTACAAAAGCGCAGGCGCGTGAGTCCGTTGACAATGGCGCGCAAGCGCGCGCTGCCAGTCAACCCGGCATCCCATCGAGCGGGCTCATTACCGTACATGGTGTGGAGAAACTCGCCGAGCGCCGGACCGCGCAGCACAGATTCCACCTCGGCGGCCAGCGCCAGCGTGTCGCTGACGCCCCATTGTGGCAGCACGCCGGCGTGGACCATCAGGAGTTCGTCTTTCCCGATCATCCGATGCAACGCCATGTGCTGGTGGCGTAGCCAGTCGAGCAGCGCCTCGCGGTCGGGCGCCGCCAGCAGCCCGGCCAGCGTATCGCGGCGGCCGGCCTTGCGCGCCCCGTAGGCCACGCCCAGCAGGTGCAGATCGTGGTTGCCCAGCAGGCTGCGGATCGCCGCACCGTAGCGCTGCACGCGGCGCAACACGGCCGCCGAATCTGGCCCGCGATTGACCAGATCGCCCAGCAAGACCGCGGTGTCGCGGCTGGGTGAGAAAGCGATTTTGTCGAGCAGTCGCTGCAACGCGTCGTCGCAGCCCTGCACGTCACCGATCAGGTAGAGTGCCATGGTCCCCATTTTCCCCTGCCTCCATGGATGTTCTCTTGCTGGCGTTGCTGACCACGCTCAACGCGTTATTTGCAATGTCCGAAATGGCGCTGGCCACCAGCCGGCGTGCGCGTGTGGCTGCGCTGGCTGAAACAGGGAATGCACGGGCTGTTGCCGCACTCAAGCTGATGGCGGCACCGACTCAATTCCTTTCGACGGTGCAGATCGGCATCACATCCATTGGCATGCTGAGCGGCATCGTTGGCGAGGCCGCCTTCGCAGGGCCGCTGGCACTTTGGCTCGCCGGCCATGGCATGGCGCGCGGCGCCGCCGAGATTGTGTCGACGGCGCTGGTGGTCACCTGCATCACCTTCTTTACCATTCTCCTGGGCGAACTGGTGCCGAAGCGCATCGGGCAGCTTTACCCCGAGCCCGTGGCGCTGTGGGTGGCACGACCGATGGGCGCGCTGGCACGGGGCGCCAAGCCGTTCGTATTGCTGCTGTCGAGTTCGACGGCGATCATCCTGCGGCTGCTGCGCATCGACGTCAACGCCGCCCGCCTCATGACCGAAGAGGAGATTTCTGCCAGCCTCGAAGAGGGCGTCGACGCCGGCGTGATCGAAGAAAATGAGCACCGGATGGTGCGCAACGTGTTTCATCTGGATGACCGGCGGCTGTCCTCGCTGATGGTCCCGCGCGCCGACATCGAATGGCTGGAAGCCTCGGACAGCGTGGACGCAAGCCTGCAAAAAGTGGCAGCGGCGGGCGCGCTCAACCTGGTTCATTCGTGGTACCCCGTGTGCCGCCACTCGCTCGACGACGTGGTGGGCGTGATCAGTGTGGCGCGCCTGTTGCAGTTGGGGCCGCAGCATGAAGGGACGATCGAGTCGGCGGTGCAGCCCGCCACCTTTGTGCCCGAGACTCTGACCGGCATGGAACTGCTTGAGCAATTCAGGGCGCGTGCTGGCCGGGTCGTGTTCGTGGTCGACGAATACGGCGTGGTGCAGGGCCTGATGACGGCGCGCGACCTGCTGGAGGCGATCACCGGCGAATTGCAGCCGAGCCAGCCAGCCGATGCCTGGGCGACGCTGCGCCTTGATGGCGTCTGGGAGCTGGATGGCCTGATGCCGGTCTCTGAATTGCGTGCGCGCCTTGCCATTCGCGAATTGCCTGAAGAAGAGCGCGGCCTTTACAACACCCTGGCCGGTCTCTTGATGGCGGTGTCGGGCCAGATGCCTGAGGTCGGCGAGAAGGTCGAATGCGGGGGCTGGGTGTTCGAAGTGCTGACCCTTGAAGGGCGCCGCATCGACCGCATCCTGGCGCGGCCTCTGGCAGCGGAGCCGCCGCTTTTTCCAAGCTAGACTGCCGCCACCTGGGCTTTTCCAGAGGGTGTTCGTGTTGGAACCTTCAATGGCGGTGCTCAGCGATGACGACGTCAGCAGGCAGCACTTGCTCTCAATGATTTGAGACGCAAGGCCCTGCTGGTAGCCTGAGTGGCGTACTGACAAACCCAAGGAACTGGACAAAAAATGAAGCAAATTCACTGGACGCGAAACCTGTACACGGCCGTGGCAGCAGCCATCGCACTGGCCGGTGCGGCGCAGGTGCAGGCCGCATCGCAAGCCCCGGTGGCGGCCGAGAACGGCATGGTTGTCACGGCGCAGCATCTGGCAACGCATGTGGGCGTCGATGTGCTCAAGAAAGGCGGCAATGCCATCGACGCCGCCGTCGCCGTGGGCTACGCGCTGGCCGTGGTCTACCCGGCCGCGGGGAACTTGGGCGGCGGTGGCTTCATGACGGCGCAGTTGGCCGATGGCCGCAAGACCTTTCTCGACTTTCGCGAGAAGGCGCCGCTGGCTGCCACGGCCAACATGTATCTGGACAAGGAGGGCAACGTCATCAAGGGGCTGAGCACGCGAGGCTACCTGGCGGTGGGTGTGCCCGGCACCGTGTCGGGGCTGGAACTGGCGCGCGAGACATACGGGACCATGAAGCGTGGCGCGCTGATCGCACCATCGATTGCATTGGCCGAGCGCGGCTTCGCGCTCACACAGGGCGACATCGACATGTTCGACACCGCCACTGCCGACTTCAAGCAGAACCCGGAAGCCGGCGCGATCTTCCTGAACAAGGGTGAAGCCTTTGTCGCCGGCCAGAAGCTGGTGCAAAGAGAACTCGCCCGCACACTCAGGGACATCAGCCAGAAGGGCGTCGATGGCTTCTACAAGGGGCGCGTGGGCGCTGCCATCGTGGCGTCGAGCCAGGCCGGCAACGGCCTGATCACGCAAGCCGATCTGGACCAGTACCAGACGCGCGAACTGGCGCCGGTCGAGTGCGACTACCGCGGCTACCGCGTGGTGTCGGCGCCGCCGCCCAGTTCGGGCGGAGTGGTGATCTGCGAAATGCTCAACATCCTGGAGGGCTATCCGCTCAAGGACCTGGGCTACCACTCGGCGCAGGCGGTGCACTACCAGATCGAGGCCATGCGCCACGCCTATGTCGACCGCAACAGCTATCTGGGCGACCCCGACTTCGTGAACAACCCGCTCGAGCGCCTGCTCGACAAGGGATACGCCGAAAAGATCCGTGCCGTGATCGACCCCAACAAGGCCGGCGTCTCCAAAGACATTAAACCCGGGGTGGCGCCACACGAAGGTACCAACACCACCCACTACTCCATCGTGGACAAGTGGGGCAATGCGGTGTCGGTCACCTACACCTTGAACGACTGGTTCGGCGCCAAGGTGATGGCCGGCAAGACCGGCGTGTTGCTCAACAATGAGATGGACGATTTCACCTCGAAGGTCGGTGTGCCCAACATGTACGGGCTGGTGCAGGGTGAAGCCAACGCGATTGCTCCCGGCAAGCGCCCGCTTTCCTCGATGAGCCCGACCATCGTCAGCAAGGATGGCAAGCCGGTGATGGTGCTGGGCACACCGGGCGGCAGCCGGATCATCACGGCAGTGCTGTTGACCATGATCAACGCCATCGACTACGACATGACCGCGCAGGAAGCCGTCGATGCGGGGCGTTTCCACCAGCAGTGGCTGCCCGATGTGACCCATGTCGAAACCTATGCGCTCAGCCCCGACACGCGCAAGATCCTGGTCGGCATGGGCCATAACCTGGGCGTGCCGCAGCCGCCCAACCACATGGTCGCAATCATCGTGGGTGCGCCTTCGCTGGGCGGCAAGCCGGTCGGCAACAACCGCTTCTATGGCGCTAACGATCCGCGGCGCAACACCGGGCTGGCGCTCGGCTACTGAATCCCGTGCAACTGCAGGAAATCCTCTATACTCAGGGTTTTGGCACGCGGCGCGTTTGCGCCGGTTTGGTGCAACGAGGTTTTGTCTCTATCGAAGGCGCCGCCATGGCCGATGCAGCGGTTGATCGGGTCGCGCAGGGGTTGCGCTTCACGGTCCAGGGCGTCGAGTGGCCTTATCACGAGCGCGCCTACGTCATGCTGCACAAGCCGGCCGGCACTGAGTGCTCGCAAAAACCCTCGGTTTACCCCAGCATCTACACGCTGTTGCCGTCGCCGCTGCGCCAGCGCCCCAGCAAAGGCGCCGTGCCAGGGGTGCAGGCGATTGGCCGACTCGACCAGGATACGACCGGTCTTTTACTGCTGACCGACGACGGTCAGTTCATTCACCGCATGGGTTCGCCCCGCCACCATGTGCCCAAGGTGTACGAGGTTGGGACGAAGCATCCGATTGACGACAGCCAGGTGTCCCGGTTACTGGCCGGTGTCGTACTCGACGACGACCCGAAGCCGGTGCGCGCCGCTGCTTGCGAGCGCGTGGCCGAACGACACCTGCACCTGACCCTCACCGAAGGCAAATACCACCAGGTCAAGCGCATGCTGGCGGCCGTCGGCAACCGGGTCGAGAGCCTGCATCGATCACGCATTGGCGACCTGGCGCTGCCGGCAGACCTGGCGCCGGGCCAGTGGCGCTGGCTGTCGGCCCAGCAGGTTGATGCACTGCGTCACAAGGGCGCAGGCCAGCCAAAGTGAGGCATGGGCCGTTAAGCTCCGACGCCTTCTGTCACGAATCTCCCTTGCGCCTTTTGCCTCCCCCGATCGGCCGCTTTGCGGCCTTTTTGCTGTTCGTCGCTGCCACGGCGACGCCGCTGGCCTGCGCTGCCATGCCGCCGCCGCAGGCCGCTGCCTCGATGCCGCGAATCGTTGGCCCGGTCGCCCAGACCGCCGCCACCGCCGCGCCGATCCTCGTGCTCAGTTCGCTCGACTCCAGCGTGAGCGTGATCGACCCGACCACCTGGGCCGAAAAACAGCGCATCACGACCGGCAAAGAGCCGCATCACCTGTCTATGACTCGCCACGAGCAGTCGGTAACCGTGGCCAATTCCAGCGGCGATTCGTTGACCTTTCTGGACCCGCGCACCGCATAGGTGCAGCGCGTGGTCCACGGCATCATCGACCCGTACCACCTGCGATTTTCGCCCGACATGAAGTGGTTTGTCACGGCCGGCAACCGGCTCAACCACGTGGATGTCTACCGCTGGGATGGCAAGGACATTTACCGGGTCAAGTGCATCGTCAGCGGCAAGACGCTCGGCCACATCTGGATCGACAGCAAGAGCAGCACGGCCTATGTGTCGATGCAGGACAGCGATGAACGGGTGGCGGTCGACCTGGCGACGCAAACCATCCGCTGGCGCCAGCCGACCGGACGCATGCCGGCCGACATCTTTGGCCTGCCCGGCGACAAGACGCTGCTGCTGGCGCTGACCGGCAGCGATCACGTCGAGGCCTACGGCGTGACCGGCGCACCACCCAAGCAGGGCGGCACGATACCGACCGGCCGGGGCGCGCACGCGTTCGGCTCCACTGGCGACGGGCGTGCCGATTTCACCAGCAACCGGGTCGCCAACACCATCAGCCGCATCGATCTGCAAAAGCTGGAGGTTGTGGACAATTACCCGGTGCCGGGCGGCCCCGACTGCATGGATGGGTCGGCCGACGGCAAGACCCTGTACGTGACGTCGCGCTGGACCAAGAAGCTGAGCGTGCTCGATCTGGCCAGCCACAAGGTGGTGCGCCAGGTCAATGTCGGGCGTGCGCCGCACGGCGTCCGGACCTTGGCCCATGCAAAGCGTTGATCTGTCACCCAGGCTTGCCCCAGTCGTGTGGTCGCCCACCACCTCGCAGGGCGCAATACCAGCGGCCCGGCGAAGCCGGTTCCTCGGTCTTTCCATCGTCCTTCTTGCAGCCGCCACAGCGATGCCACCGGACTGGGCCGCGGGCACGTGCGACAAACCGGTCTACCTGACCTTCGACACCGGCCACATGGGCATTGCGCCGCTGGTGGCCCCGGTGCTGTAGCGCCAGCAAGACCCGTGTGACGTTTTTCGCCGCCGCCGGGCGCGCCCAGAGCGATGGTGACAGCCTGGACAACCATTGGGCGCCGTGGTGGAAGGCGCGCGCTGCAGACGGCGACGAATTCGCCTTGCACCCTACGACCACGCCTGCTGGCGCGGCGACGTCAAAGGAACTGTGTCGCGCTTTCGCATCCAGCCCTCAGCCGGGGCGTTTGCCGGGCGCATTTTCACCTGGGATGCGGATCAGTATTGCGCTTACATCGCCAAATCGTCCGAGCGGCTGGAGCACATCACTGGCAAGAAGCCGTTGCCGCTGTTTCGCGCGCCGGGCGGCAAGACCTCTCCCACGCTGCTGGCGGTGGCCGAAGCCTGTGGTTACAAGTACCTGGGCTGGTCGCCGGCCGCATTTCTTGGTGACGAATTGCCGAGCGAGCGGTTCAGCAGCGAAAAGCTGCTGCAACAGGCGTTGGGCAAAATCCAGCCTGGCGACATCCTGCTGGCCCATCTGGGTATCTGGTCGCGCAAGGACCCCTGGGCGCCGGCCAACCTCGAGCCACTCATCGCCGGCCTGAAGGCCATGGGGCTCTGCTTCCAGACCCTGCGCCAGCACCCCGCGTTGCGCGCCTGGATCGCGGCGCATCCCTGATCGGACCCAGCGCATGGAATGGTTCAGCGATCACTTCGTGGCGGTGCAAGGCTGGCTGTTCGAGGCCGTCGTGCCGCCGCGGGTCTACGCCGTCGGCCTGGGCGGCTGGACCGGGGACGCCTTCAGCGCCGCCGGCTGGCTGCTGGTCGGACTGATCCAGGTCGTCCTGCGGGTGGCCGTGCTCGGGCCGCTGCAGCGCTGGCGGCCGGTTGAACCGGCGGTGGACCGGCGCGCCATCCGCACCGACATCCTCTGCACGCTGATCCAGCGCCTCGGCTTGTTACGCCTTGCGATGTTCTTTGCGCTGCGGCCGCTGTTTGAAGACGCGCTGGGCAGCGTGCACGCTGCCGGCTGGGGCACGCTCAACCTCGACTCGCTGTGGCCCGCCTCACCGACGTGCCGGGGATCACGTTCCTGGTTTGCCTGGTGGTGCTGGATTTCGTCGAATACCTGATGCACCGTGGCCAGCACGGCTTTCGCTGGTGGTGGGCGCTGCATTTTCTGCACCACTCGCAGCGCCAGATGACGATGTGGAGCGACGACCGCAATCGCTTGCTGGATGACATCATTCACGGCACGATCGTCGTCGTCGTGGCGCAGCTCATTGGCGTTGCGCCCGGCCAGTTCATCGGGCTGGTCGCCTTCATGCAGTGGAGCCAGAGCCTGCAGCACGCCAACCTGCGGCTGGGCTTGGGCGCCATCGGCGAACGGCTTTGGGTCAGCCCGCGCTTTCACCGGTTGCATCACGGTATCGGTGTCGGGCATGAAGCCCTTGGGGTACGTCCCCTCGGTGGGCACAACTTCGGCGTCCTGTTGCCCTGGTGGGACCTATTGCTGGGCAGCGGCAAGTTCGACGGCCGGTTGCAGGCCACCGGTATTCGCGAGCAGGTCGAGCCTGATCTGCAAGGGCGCCTGCGCGACTATGGCCGCGGCTTCGGGCAGCAGCAATGGCTGGGCCTCAAGCGCCTTGCGGGTCGGTAGCGCGGCAGCACGGCTGGCCGCTGGCGGCGCGGTATCCTCGCGCTCCATGCCTTTACTTCTCGACTCATTCTGGCGCGCCGTCGCCTACTGCCTGCGCCCTCGGGTGATCATGCTTTCGCTGCTGCCGCTGGCCCTCATGGCGCTGCTGGCTGGCGGTTTCGGCTATTTTTTCTGGGCCCCGGCCGTGGCGTGGACGCGCGAGGCGCTCGATGCGTGGCCGCTGCTCACCAGCGTGTGGGGCTGGATCGGGCGCATCGGCGCCGGCGATGCCCGGGCCGTGCTGGCGCCCTTGATGGTCGGATTCGTCGCCACCCCCGCCATCGTCGTGCTCGCGCTTTTGCTGGTGGCGGTCTTCATGGCGCCGGCCCTGACGCGCCTGGTGGCCGAGCGGCGCTTTGCGCAACTCGAGCAGAAGAAGGGTTCCTCCCTGATCGGCGCGGTGCTGCGCTCGCTCGGCGTCACGCTGCTGGCGCTGATTGCGCTGGTGGTCTCCATGCCGCTCTGGCTGATTCCCCCGCTGGTGCTGATCCTGCCGCCGCTGATCTGGGGCTGGTTGACCTATCGGGTGATGAGCTTCGATGCCCTGTCCGAGCATGCCAGCGCCGAAGAGCGGCGCACCGTGCTGCGCTTGCATCGCTGGCCGCTGCTCGCCATCGGCGTGCTGTGCGGCTACCTGGGCGCCGCGCCCAGCATTGTCTGGGCCTCCAGTGTGCTGTTTGCGGCCGCGTTCTTCGTGTTAGTGCCGATCGCGATCTGGATCTACACCCTCGTGTTTGCCTTTTCGGCGCTCTGGTTTGCGCATTACTGCCTGGACGCACTGGCGCAGTTGCGGGCTCAGCGGGCGGCCATGGCAGTGGCAGCCGAAACGGCTGCGTCGGCGCTGATCGAAGGCGGGCACGCGGCGCTTTCGCAATGGGGTGCGCCATGACACGCGAGTTCGGGCTCATCATCATTGGCGACGAAATCCTGTCGGGCAAGCGCAGCGACAAGCATTTGCCCAAGGTCATCGAACTGCTGGCAGCGCGAGGCCAGCAGCTCGCCTGGGCCAACTACGTGGGCGACGTGCCGGCGCGCATCACCGCGGCGCTGGAGCGCGCCTTTGCCTCGGGAGATGTCGTGTTCTCGACCGGTGGCATCGGCGCAACGCCCGACGACCACACGCGCGGCTGCGCGGCGGCGGCGCTCGGGGTGCCGCTGGCGCTGCACCCCGAGGCCGAAGCCCTGATCCGCGAGCGCATGCAGGACACCGCGCGCGAGCAAGGCGAGTCCTACCAAGCCGACCGACCCGACAATGTGCACCGGCTCAACATGGGGGTGTTTCCGCAAGGCGCCACCATCATCCGTAACGCCTACAACAAGATTCCCGGCTTCAGCGTGGCCGACGTGCATTTCGTGCCTGGCTTCCCGGTCATGGCGTGGCCGATGATCGAATCGGTGCTGGACGAGCGCTACGCGCACCTGTTCGGCGGCGCTGCGGTCGCTGAAAAATCGGTCATCGTGTACGGTGCGATGGAGGCGGTGTTGACGCCGTTGATGGAGGACATTGAGCGGCACTATCCGGGCGTCAAGGTGTTCAGCCTGCCCAGCGTCGACCATCCGCAGTACGGACGCCACATCGAACTTGGCGTCAAAGGGGAACTTTCGGCGCTTGACGCTCCTTACGCGCAGTTGCTGGCGGGTCTGCACGGTTCTGGTGCACGCCTTGGCCCTGAAATGGTGCGTTAACGTGTCATGCCCTGTGCGCGCTGTCATTTGACGGTGCCGGCGGTACCGCCGGGCGCAGCCGCCGGTGGCCGAGCGGCACTGCAATGGCACGGAACCTGCGATCACTGTGCGCACGCCTTCCCCAATTACTTACCCACCCAGGAGATTTTGATGGCAAAGACCGTCGCTGATGTACTGAAACTCGCCAAGGAAAACGAGGTTAAGTTCGTCGACTTCCGATTCACCGACACGATGGGTAAAGAGCACCACGTCACCGTGCCCATATCGCATTTCGATGAAGACAAGTTCGTCTCGGGTCATGCCTTCGATGGCTCTTCCATTGGCGGCTGGAAGGGTATCGAGGCCTCCGACATGCTGTTGATGCCCGACCCGAACACCGCCGTGATCGACCCGTTCTTCGAAGAGCCGACGATC
>CAJDTV010000072.1_pt1 | contig 19436 bp, 15 predicted proteins | sample 7389921 | NCBI WGS metagenome assembly CAJDTV01 (sample SAMEA7055654, study PRJEB34461) | soil metagenome | biome: terrestrial ecosystem; feature: Peninsula; material: soil | place: Antarctica | collected 2016 | reverse complement strand
GTGGGGCGGCCGTCGGCGGTTGCCGTCGTGGTCGCGAGCACGTAGTTGCCCATCTGTTCGCCCAGCGCTTCGGTTTGCCAACCGAAGGCCTGCGTATAGAACTTGGCGGCACGCGCCGGATCGTCGTAAGGGATTTCGAAGTGCACAACGGGGTTCATTTGACGGCTCCTTTCATGAGCTTGCTGGCAGGAAGGCGCCGCGGTCGCTGCGCCGGTTGGAAAAGGTGATCAAGGTAGGCACGCAGATGCGCAATCGACGCCGCCGCGATCGCAGCGTCTTGCGTTGCCTTGGCAAGGATGAAAGCCCCCTGCAGCACGGCTTGGGTGTGCAGCGCCAGGCCATGGGCATCGATCTTGCGGCCGACACTGCTGGCGGCTAGCGCCTCGCCGATGTCGGCTTCGAGCGTCGCCGCATGGCCGACGATGCTCTGGGCGCAGGCGTCGCGGATCGAAGGGCTGGATTCATGCACTTCTTGCACCATCGTGCCGACCAGGCAGGTGAATTCTGGAACGGTGCCCTGCAGGATCGTGGCGCGAAAGTCGACGTAGCCGAGCACGCGGTCGCGTGCGCGCTTCAGCGCGTGGTACGGCGCTGCGGCGAAGAACGCGCCGGTGACTGCCGACCAGTGATCGGCGGCGGCCACCGCGAGGTCTTCCTTGCTTGCGAAGTGGTGGAAGAACGCGCCTTTGGTGACACCGGCTGCCGCGCACAAATCATCGACCGTGGTCGCGTGGTAGCCCTTGGCTCGAACGAGGTCGAAGGCGGCGGCGAGCAGGCGCTCGCGGGCGCTCGGTGTTGCTGGGCGATGAGTGTTGGTTGTCATGATTGGTACCGTACCAACCAGTTGGTATGTTGTCAACAGGGGCGCTCGAGGCAACCCTGTTCAGACCAATTCAAACTGAAGTTGACCATCCACGAAGCCGCCGTTCGCGGCCGACTGCTTCGGCGGCAACGACGTACCTGCCACGGGTGAGTCGACCAGAGCTACCGCCGAAGGTCGGCTCTCTGGCGTGGCCATGTACTGACACTCCCGGCCATTTGCGGTCATACGATCGATCAGGAAATCGCCCGCCCGATGACCGGTTTCAAAATACAGCCGCCAATGGGTGACGGCCGCTCGAACTTGGCCCTTCTACAAAGCAGTTGCTCACTGTCTCGCGGCCTGATCGATATCCGATGCAGGCGGGACTTCAGCAGTTGATTCGGCCGAACTGGCGCTGCCGAGCCTAAACCGACAGCGGTTGCCCTGACGTCACGGCCCCTAAAGCGGACAGTTGTAACCTTGCCAGCCACCCTGGAAGCCTGCAGGCGCTGTTGCAGGCTCGGCGACGCGCGCGCACTGGGGCGCGGCCGGAAACAGCGGTGCACCGGCGGGCGCGACATCAGCCGATCGAGATCAGGTGTCGTTCCGAGCGCTGGCGCTGTTCGATGCGCAGCGTGAGCAACGCAATGACAATCCATGCGCCGTGGAAGACGGCACCGCATAGCACCACTACCGATCCCGGCAGAGGCCCGATCGCCGCGCGCTCCAGGAACTGCACGAAGCTGCTCGCCGCATCCGGGTGAATCGCGAGCTTGCCGTAGTAGGCCACCGCCTGCACGGCCAGAATGTAGGCGTAGTTCTTGCGCAAGCGCCGCCCCACCGCGCGCATGTAGCTGATGTGAAACAGCGGCCGCATATAGTCCTGCGCGAGCAACGTGTTCCATTGGCCATCCAGGCGAACACCTTCTCCACGCAGCATCGGCCCGAAGACGTCGGTCTCCATAAGTCGGCAGCGCGCGCGCCAGACGTTGAAATAGCGATAGCGCCGCGCCTCGAACGACAAGAACACCACCACCAGCAAGCCCACCAGAATCAGCGGCAGCGGTGAAGCGTCGGGCCCGGCATAGGTCAGGGACAGTGCCAGCCCGGTGGTCACCACCGCCCAGTTTGTAGTGTGGTCCAGCCGCGTACGCCAGATGGTCGATCGATAGACTTCGGCGCGGTACAGATGCGCCAGTGCCCCGAGTTCGGGCGCTTCGAACGCGGTGCGCTTCGGCGGAGCCGAAAGGTGGTCAGTCAACTTGTCCATCCGCGTCCTTCGACACGCTCAATATGGCAGGGTCGAATGGGCTCCTCCGTAACTCGACCGGGCGGCTGCAATGCGGCCGGGTGCCCTCAACGGTGTGACACTCCAGGAAATACTCGTTCGGGAAGCGCCGGAACTTTTGGCTAGCCAAGCTTTCCTCCCACTATCGCGCGGACTTACTTTCGCGAGACGCGGCCGGCGCGGACGGCACGCCGAGCAGCAATGTGATCATGCCGATGATGAGCACCGCGGCGATCACAGCCAGCCCCGCGTAGATGCTGCCGGTATGGACCTTCATCATGCCCACGAGCGACGGGCTCAGGGCGCCGCCGAGGGCGCCGAGCGACGAGATCACCGCGATGCCACCGGCAGCCGCGGCACCTTCGAGATACTTCGCCGGTAAGGTCCAGAACACGGTCTGCACACCGAAGATGCTCACCGAGCCCGCGGCGAGCAGCAGGGTCGTGAACACGGCGCTGTGCGAGGCCAGGGGCAGCAGCAGGAAGCTTGCCGCCCCGACGAAGCCGCAGATCGCGGCGTGCCAACGCCGCTCGCGCAAGCGGTCCGAACTGCGGCCGATCAGTACCATCCCGATCGCGGTGCACACTGAGATGGCGGCTTGCAGCAGACCGATGTGGGTGAGCGATTCGACGCCGACGCTCTTGAGGATGGTCGGAATCCAGAAGCCCACGGCGTTCAGGAACATGAACATCGTGAAGTAGACCGTAGTGAGCACGTAGAGTCGTGGGCTGCGCAGCGCGTCGCGCAGACGACCGTGCGACCCTGTCCCACCCTTCTGACGGTCCCGTTCGAGCGCGCCGGCGACGATGCTTTTCTCGGCATCAGTGAGCCAATGCGCATGCTGTGGTCGGTCGGTGAGGATGAACCATACGAGCAGGCCGAGCACGATCGCCGGCAAGCCCTCGATGAGGAACAGCCATTGCCAGCCGCGCAAACCTAGCGCGTTGTGAAAACTGTCCATGATCCAGCCCGACAGCGGTCCGCCGATGATGCCGCTGACCGGCACCGCGAGAATGAACAGGCTGGTGGCGCGACCGCGCCGGTGGTCCGGAAACCAGTAGGACAAATAGAGAATGATCCCGGGAAAGAAGCCAGCCTCGGCCGCGCCGAGCAGAAAGCGCAGCACGTAGAGCATGGTGGCCGTTTTCACGAAAATCAGCAGCACGGTTATCGCGCCCCACAGAACCATGATGCGCATCAGCGTCTTGCGCGCGCCATAGCGTGCGAGCAGCAGGTTGCTCGGTACTTCGAAAATCAGGTAGCCGATGAAGAACAGGCCGGCGGCAAAGCCGAAGACCTGGTCATTCAGGTGCAGATCCTGCAGAAACTGCAGCTTGGCGAAGCCGATGTTGACGCGGTCGATGTAATTGACGACGTAACAGACAAACAGAAAGGGCAGGACGCGCCAGGCGATCTTGCGGTAGAGCGCGTCATGTTCGGCCGAGGCAGCTGTATCTTGCATTCAAATCTCCTTGCGCCGATCAAAGCCGACAAAGTGTTGCGAAACGGGAGGATCAGAAATTGAAGGTCGGCCCAAATGGAACGCACTTTGAGCGGCACCCCGAAAAAGTCGGATACGTCCAATTCAAGAAGTGCTTGACTGCGGGGGAGTCCCTGACGCGCAGGCTAACGCTGCGGCATGTCCTTGTACGAATAGCCCAGACTGATAGTGGCGTCCGCGGGAATTGGCGGCATGGTTGCCTCCCACGCGTGCCAGGCTGCGCGCATGGCGTCCAGGCGTTGCGGTTCGAGCTTGGCACGGTTCGCACGCTCGCGCTCATCGGCCGGAATGTTGAACAGATACTCGTGACCATCGACTGTGAGGTATTTCCAGTCGCCGTCGCGCAATGCTCGCTGGCCCCGGTGGTTCATGCGCCAGTGCATCGGCCGGTGGAAGTGGTGTGATGCATCCCGCAGCACCGGCAGCAGCGAGACGCCATCGAGCGGAAAGTCCGGATGCGCCGCGACCTGCGCCGCCTCCAGCATGGTGGCAGACCAGTCCATGGTCATGCAGTGCTGCACGCTCTCGCCACCCGGTTTGATGGTGGCCGGCCAGTGTGCGATCCAGGGTACGCGGATGCCGCCCTCGGTCAGATCCATCTTTCCGCCCACCAACGGCCAGTTGTCTGAGAAGCGTTCGCCGCCGTTGTCGCTGGTGAACACCACCAACGTGTTGTCGGCCATACCATGCTTTTGCAGTGACGCCATGATCCAGCCGATGCCCTCGTCCATGTGATGGATCATGCGACGGTAGATGTGGATGTTGCCGCCTGCGAGGTCGAACAGATTGTCCTTGATGGTCGGCGCCTTGGCGGCGTCGTCGCGCGTTTCCCATGGCCAGTGAGGTGCGGTGTAGTGCAGACTGAGGAAGAAGGGTGCCTGCTGCTGCGCCATGCGTTCCACATAGTCGACCGCGCGGCGCGAGAGCAGGTCGGTGAGGTAGCCCTCGTGGTGCTGCTCTTCGTCGCCGAAACAGAGATCATGATTGCCACTCGAGTCGCAGTGCGTGAAGTAGTCGACGCCGCCCGACAGCGGGCCGAAGGATTCTTCGTAGCCCGAACGCAATGGGCCAAAGTTTGGCGGATAGCCCAGATGCCATTTGCCGATTAGTGCTGTCCGGTAGCCGGCGCCGCGCAGCAGCGACGGCAAGGTCGGGTGCTCGGGTGGCAGCCCCAGCGTGGCGCTGCCACGGCTCTTGCTGTTGATCGGCTCCTCGGCCGCGCCGCGCAGCCGGTATTGATAACGCGCAGTCATCAGCGCGAAGCGCGTGGGGGAACATACCGGAGAGTTCGCATAGCCTTGCGTGAACTTGATGCCGTTCGCCGCGAGGCCGTCGAGCACGGGCGAGACAGGGCCGAAGGCGGCTTCCCGCCCGCCATAGCAGCCCAGGTCGGCGTAACCAAGATCGTCGGCGACGATGAAGATGATGTTGGGTTGTTTCATGGGCTCTCCAAGTCCTGTGTTCAGTCAACTTTCATCCCGGTGCTTGGTCGAAGGCGGGCCTCACGAGCTTTTCCCCGTGGTGCCGCTTTCGATTTCGCGCAGATGGGCGTGTGCCTCTTCGGAGCTCTCCTAGGTGTAGGGCGCGACGGCGCGCCGCTCGAGCGCGTCGCCGAGCTTGGCGCGCAGGAACGAGCTCGTCATGTAGCGCGTCACGCCGGAGTAGAAGCGCTGCATCAGATTCTGCACCATTGCCGAGTACGCATCGAGCACGTCGGGCAGGATCGTGAAGTTGTCGTAGTTGACGATCGCGAACACCCGCTTGCCTAACGCACCCAGGTGGGCTTCGACCTGCGCGCGAATCGCCTCGACTTCGGCAGGCTTGTGCACCGCCATGCCCTCGAAGTTGATGAAGAACAGGTTCTGTTGCGCGTCGTAACTAAAGCGCCGCTCCAGCGGGATCGCCAGCAGCTGGCGGCGCAAGTGCATCGGCTGGTCGAGGAAGATGCGCTCGTCCATCAGCTTCGGTGCGACGCGCATGATGGGCTCGAAGTCCATCTTCGCGAGGATGTCGCGGTCGATGTCGATGCCGGGCGCGACCTCGCTGAGCTCCAGTCCCTCGGCCGTCAGCGTGAACACACAACGCTCGGTGACGTAAAGCACCGGCTGGCCGCGCGCGACCGCGTGGGCGCCGCTGAAGGTGCGATGCTCGACCTCATGCACGAACTTGCTGACCGTGCCGTCCGCGACGATGCGCAGCGCGCCGTGCTCGATTCTTATGGTCGACCGCCCGGCGTTGAAACTGCCGACGAAAACCACCTTCTTGGCGTTCTGGCTGATGTTGATGAAGCCGCCGGCGCCCGCAAGCTTCGGGCCGAACTTGCTGACATTCAGGTTGCCTTCGCGGTCGGCCTGCGCCAGCCCGAGGAACGTGATGTCGAGCCCACCCCCGTCGTAGAAGTCGAACTGGTAGGGCTGGTCGATGATGGCTTGCGTGTTGATTGCGGCACCGAAATTCAGGCCGCCGGCCGGGATGCCGCCGATCACGCCGGGCTCGGCCGTTAAGGTGATCAGATCGATCACTTTTTCTTCGGCGGCCACGCTGGCAATGCCCTCCGGCATGCCGATGCCTAGGTTCACCACCGCGTTGGGCCGCAGCTCCAGCGCGGCGCGGCGCGCGATGATCTTGCGCGCGCTCATGGGCATCGCTTCAATCGCGCTGGCCGGCACACGGATCTCAGCCGCGAACGCCGGGCTGTATTTTTCCGAGAAGGTCTGCCAGTGGTTCTCAGGCTGCGCGACGACGACGCAGTCCACCAGCACGCCGGGCACCTTGACCCCGCGTGGGTTCAGCGTGTGGCGATCGGCGACGCGCTCGACCTGCGCCAGCACGATGCCGCCCGAGTTGCGCACCGCCATCGCAATCGCCAGCGCTTCGAGCGTGAGCGCTTCTTTCTCCATCGTCAGGTTGCCGTCGGGGTCCGCGGTGGTGGCCCGGATGATGCCGACGTGGATCGGGAAGGTCTTGTAGAACAGGTACTCCTTGCCGCCGACCGTCAGCAGCTCGACCAGCTCTTCGGTGGTGCGGTCATTGAGCTTGCCGCCGCCCAGGCGCGGGGCGACGAAGGTGCCCAAGCCGACCGACGACAGGTGACCCGGCCGACCGGCCGCGATGTCGCGAAACAGATGGCTGATCACGCCCTGCGGCAGGTTGTAGGCCTCGACCTGGCCGTGGATGGCGAGCGCCTGCAGTTTGGGCACCAGCCCCCAGTGGCCACCGATCACGCGCCTGAGCAGGCCGTCGTGGCCGAAGTGGTTCAGGCCCTTGTCCTTGCCGTCGCCCTGGCCGGCGGCGTAGACCAGCGTCAGGTTCTTCGGTTTGCCGCCGGCCACAAGGTCTTGCTCCCCGTTCGACAGATACAGCGCCTCGAGCGCGATCGCGATCTCTTCGGCGAAGCCGATACCGACGAAGCCGCTGGTGGCCACCGTGTCGCCGTCGCGGATCAGGCGCACCGCTTCTTGCGCGGAGACGACCTTGCCGCGCTCCGGTGTCTGCAGTGAAGCAAGCAGGGGATGGGGCGTGCGCGCGCTCATGGTCAGCGCGCGGTCCAGCCGCCTTCGATCGGCAGCGCGATGCCGGTGATCGACGCGGCCGCGTCCGAGCACAGGAAAACCACCAGGTCGCCGAGCTCCTTGACCTCGACGAAGCGCTTGTTCGGTTGCGACGCAAGGATCACCTCGCGCACCACCTGCTCGGCCGACATGTTGTGCGCCTTCGCCTGGTCGGCGATCTGGCCCTCGACCAGCGGCGTTTTCACGTAGCCGGGGCAGACAGCGTTGCAGGTGATGCACGTCTCGGCCACTTCGAGCGCCACGGTCTTCGTCAAGCCGAGCACGCCGTGCTTGGCCGCGACGTAGGCCGACTTGAACGGCGAGGCCACCAGGCCGTGCGCCGACGCGATGTTGACGATGCGCCCCTGGTTGCGTGCCTTCATGCCGGGCAGGGCCGCCTTGATCGCGTAGAAGTTCGACGACAGGTTGATCGCGATGATCTGCTCCCACTTCGCGTCGGGGAACTCATCGACTGCCGACACGAACTGGATGCCGGCGTTGTTGACCAGCACGTCGAGCCGCCCGAAGCGCGTCTCAGCGTTGCGCACCATTGCCGTGACCTGATCGGCCTTGGACATGTCGGCGCCCGAATGCAGCACCTGCACGCCGCAGCGTTGCGCCAGATCGGCGCGGATTCGCTCGATTTCGGCAGCCTCGCCGAAGCCGTTGAGCATGACGTTGGCGCCGGCCTCGGCGAGCGCCGTGGCGATGCCCAGTCCGATCCCGCTGGTGGATCCGGTGACGAGGGCGGATTGTCCTTTCAGCATTGCGAGGGTTCTTTCTTGATGTGCGGGTGGCGCGTTATTCGGCATCGGGCTGCGCGGCAGGCGCGGCGCGTGCAAATGCTTCGAGTTCTGCGCAGGTGCTGGCGATGCGTTGAATCGTCGGATGGCGATCGAGTGTGACGCCAAAACGCTCGGCGTTGAACACCTGCGGCACCAGGCAGCAATCGGCCAGCGTCGGCGTTTCGCCGTGGCAAAAGCGGCCCGTGCTCCTTGGGTCGCTCAGCATCTGCTCGATTGCGTCGAAGCCGAGAGCCACCCAATGGCGATACCAGGCCGTGCGGGCATCGGGCCCGACACCGAGCTGCTGCTCGAGGTAGCGCAGCACGCGCAGGTTGTTGATCGGGTGGATTTCGCAGGCCACGGCCTGCGCGATGGCCCGCACGCGCGCCCGCCCGATCGGATCCGAGGGCAGCAGCGCAGGTTGGGGGTGCGTCTCTTCGAGGTATTCGATGAGCGCCAGCGACTGGCTCAACGTCCCGTCGCCGTCGATCAGCACCGGCACCAGCGCGGCCGGGTTGAGCGCAGTGAACGCGGCCGAGTGCTGCTGGCCGCCCTCTCGCACCAGGTGCACCGGAATTGCCTCGTAGGCCAGTCCCTTGAGGTTGAGCGCGATGCGAACCCGGTACGAGGCCGAGCTGCGAAAGTAGGTGTACAGCTTCAACATGGTGGTTGACACCTTCGCACCCGCGCGCTCAGGCGATCGGGTTGGCCGGCAGCACGGTGCCGATGCACTCGCCGAAGCCGATGCGCGCCGCGCCGGATCTGCTGCACCAGCCGCGCATCACCACCGCGTCGCCGTCTTCGAGGAACGTGCGTTTCTCGCCGTTCGGCAGCGTGAACGCGTTCTTGTCGTTCAGGCTCAGCTCGAGTATCGAGCCGGCCTGCTCGGGCCTGGGGCCTGACTGCGTGCCGCTGCCGAACATGTCGCCAGGCTGCAGATTGCAGCCGTTGACCGTGTGGTGCGCGACCATCTGCGACACCGTCCAGTACGAGTCGCTGAAATTACCCAGCGACAGACGGGTCGGCGCCTGCCCGGCGTCGCGCATGCGCTGCGTCTGCAGCAGCACCTCGAGTTCGATGTCGAAGGCGCCGCTCTCGCGCGTCGCGCTCGAGTCGAGGTAGGGCAATGGTTGCGGATCGGTGGCCGGCCGCGTCCAGGCCTTGCGGTACGGAGCAAGCGCTTCCAGCGTCACGATCCAGGGCGACACCGTACTCGCGAAATTCTTTGCCAGAAATGGCCCCAGTGGCTGGTATTCCCAGGATTGAAAATCCCGCGCGGACCAGTCGTTGAACAGCGCCAGCCCGAAGACCTGCGCGTCGGCCTGGTCGATCGCCACCGGATGCCCGAGTTCGTTGGTGCAGCCGATGAACACCGCCACCTCGAGTTCGTAGTCCATACGCTCGCTGGGTGCGAGCACCGGCGCCGCCGCCCCGGCACGCATGATTTGCCCGCGCGGCCGGGCGAACTGCTGGCCCGAAACGCCGATCGACGAGCCGCGGCCGTGGTAGCCGATCGGCACCCATTTGTAGTTCGGCAGCAGCGGGTTGTCGGGGCGGTACAGCTTGCCCACCGTGGTGGCGTGATAGATGGACGTGTAGAAGTCGGTGTAGTCGCCGATCTTGGCCGGCAGCGCGTACTCGGCGTGCGCCTGCGGCACCAGGCAGCCGCGCAGCGTGTCGGCGAGTGCCGAGCCCTTGCGCAAGGCGCGCGACAACGCGAGCCGCAGGCCGGACCAAGCCGCCGCCGCCATCGCCATGAAGCTGTTCAAGCTGGTTTCGCCGCAGGCCGCAGCAGCGCGGGCTGCAATGCCGGAAAACACACCGGCCGCATTGGCCGCGGCCAGATCGACGATCTGGTCGCCGATCGCGACGCCGCCGCGCCAGGCCTCTTGCGAGCCGCGTCGGCGGAACACGCCGAACGGCAGGTTCTGGAGGGGAAAGTCGCTCGCACCGCCGTTCGCGGATTCGACCCAGCTCGAGAACGCGGGGTCGTGGGTCTCGTTCAGTTCAACCATCTTCTTGTCCTCGGTGTGGCGGGCTGGTAGCTACTTGCGGTTCGGGTTGAAGTGCTTCTTCAGGCCGTGCCAGCACTGTGCGTACTGGCGCTGCAGCTGCGGCGACTCGAGCGCGTAGCGCGTCGCCCGCAGCGGCAGTCGAGTCTCGAACATGAAGGCCATCGTGTCCTTGACGTAGTCGGGTTCTTCCGAGGCGCGCGTCGATGCCTTCTCGAAGGTCTCGGCGTCGGGCCCGTGAGCCGTGAAGCTGTTGTGCAGACTTGCGCCCCCCGGCGCAAAGCCTTCGGCCTTAGCGTCGTAGACGCCGTGGATCAGGCCCATGAACTCGCTCGCGATGTTGCGGTGGAACCAGGGCGGGCGGAAGGTGTGCTGCATCGCCAGCACGCGCGGCGGGAAGATCACGAAGTCCAGCGTGTCCACGCCGGGCACCCCGGACGGCGCCTGCAGCACCAGGAAGATCGACGGGTCGGGGTGGTCGAAGCTGATCGAGCCGATCGCGTTGAAGCGGCGCAAGTCGTACTTGAAGGGCAGGTGGTTGCCGGACCACGCGACGACGTCGAAGGGCGAGTGGCCCATCGCCGCGGCCCACAGGTTGCCGGCGAACTTGGCGACAAGCTCGTAGTCGCCCTCGAACTCTTCGTACCACGCCACCGGAATTTCGAAGTGGCGCGGGTTAGCCAAGCCGTTGGAGCCGATCACGCCCATGTCGGGCAGGCGCAGGCCCTCGCCGTAGTTCTCGCACACGTAGCCGCGCGCCGCGCCGTCGGGCAGCTCGACCCGAAAGCGGATGCCGCGCGGGATCAACACGACTTCCTGAGGTTCGGCATCGATGCGGCCGAACTCGGTGGCCACGCGCAGCCGGCCCTGCTGCGGCACGATCAGCATCTCGGCATCGGCGTTGTAGAACACGCGCCGCACCATCGAGCGATTCGCCGCGTAGAGATGAATGCCGCACTCGGCGTTGCCGGCCATCGTGACCAGACCTTGCACGAAGTCGGTCGGCGCTGTCGGCAGCGGCAACGGGTTCCAGCGCAACTGATCGGGCCGCGCCTCGACGAGATCGAAGTCGCTCACCAGCTGCCCGTTGCCGATGCGCTGGAAAGGCTGGTGCATCGCCGAAGGCCTGATCCGGTAGAGCCACGAGCGCCGGTTGTGGTGGCGAGGCGCAGTGAAGGCCGTGCCCGAGAGTTGCTCGGCATATAAGCCGTACGGGCACCGCTGCGGCGAGTTCTGATCTGCGGGCAGGGCGCCCGGCAGGGCCTCGCTAGCGTGTTCGTTTCCGAACCCGCTGTGGTAGCGCAGCGCGGCGGCGTCATGTCCTCGCGTCATGATTCAGTTCCATTCGTGTCAATAAGCGATCGCGCCGGCGTCGCCGGCCAGGCTGATCTGGGCGCGGCGGTTGTCCAGCGCAATCAGCACCAGCATCAGGGCGGAGATCACCGTGGGCACGGCCATCGCCAGGAAGATGTCGTTGTTCGCCCAGTTGCGGCGGATCAGCTCGCCCGCCAACACCGGGCCGACAATCGATCCGACCCGGCCAATACCTAGGCTCCAGCCGACGCCTGTCGAGCGCAGCGTGGTCGGGTAGTAGGTGGCGGCCAAGGCGTTGACTGCAGGCTGCCCCCCGATGATGCAAAAGCCCGTGACCACCACCACGATGAACAGCACGGGCAATGCCACGCCAGGCTGGCCGATCATCGCGATCGTCAGCGCCGCGAGCAGGAACGACGGCACCAACACTTTGAAGAATCCGACACGGTCGATGACGGGCCCCATCAGCAGCGTGCCCAGCACGCCGCCGACCTGCAGTGCAGTCCCCACCAGCACCGCAGTCGAGGTAGAAAGGCCCGCGCTGCTGGCGATGGTCGGCAACCAATTCGACAGGAAGTACAGATTAAGCAGATTCATGAAGTTCACGACCCACAGCAGAACCGTGACCTTGCTCCGGCCCTCACGAAACAACTCGGCTACAGGCGCGCCGCTCTGCTTGGCTTCGGGCACGACGTAGCGGGTGTCGCGGTCGATCTGCACCGACGGGTCGATCTTGCGCAGGCAGCCGGCAACGCTGTCGAGGTGTCTGCCCTTGAGGACTAGGAACTGCATCGACTCGGGCACGAAGAAGTACATCAGCACCGCCATCAGCAGAGGGAACACGCCGCCGAAATAGAACACCGATTGCCATCCGAAGGCCGGGATCAGCGCCGCCGACAACAACCCGCCGAGCACAGCTCCGACCGTGAAGCCGCAGGAAACCAGCATCATCAGCGTGACCTTCTTGCGTTTGGGGCTGAACTCGCCGGCCAGGGCCATCGCGTTGGGCATGATCGCGCCCAATCCCAACCCGGCGATGAAGCGCAGGCTCTGCAGTTCGGTGATCGTGGTCACGCGCGCGGTGGCCAGCATGCACACGGCGAAGAAGATCGTCGCCCAGATCAGCACCGGGCGGCGGCCGATCTTGTCGGCCAGCACGCTGAGCGTCAGCGAACCGACCAGCATGCCGAACAGCCCGGCGCCGAACACCGGCCCCAGGTTGGACCTGCTGACGCCCCATTCCTTGATGATGGCGGGCGCCACATAGCCCATGGCCTGGACGTCGAAACCATCCATCACCACGGTGAGGCCGACCATGACCAAGATCCACACCTGTGCCCTGCTGATCTTGTTCGCGTCGATCAGCGCGGGAATGTCGATGACCTTGCCGGTGCTCATGAGGCAACCTCCTGCGTGGGGGGACGTCGATCCGGTGAACGTGGGCAAGGCGCAACGGGCTCGACAACGAGCCACGATTGAGCAGCAGTTTCGTCCATCAGACAAACAGATTATTCTGATGACTCTATTGCGCTTCCTCATGAACTGTTGGCGATCGCGGTAGGGATGCCGATTGCTCGGCACCCCCCGCACAGATCCGTACTTGCCCAATTAAGGCATACGGCTCCTACCTTGGGTTTTGACGAACAGGCGATCTTCCGGCCATGGATGAAGCACGTGGGGTGGCGGCAACCATTCGGCGGCCAAGCGATCCATGCGCGCCCAGGTCGTCCGGTCCTTCTGGCTGCGTCGCCGTAGCGAGCGCCGCCAGAGATCAAGGACGTGATGCCGGTATGCCCCAATCGCTTGCGCATTGGTCGGCACCGCGTGGTACGCGAAGTAGCCTGTAACCACCGAGCGCAGCCATCGCCCTTGTTCGGCGATGCTGTCGCTGCGTCGGTTGCGCAGTTGCGTCTTCACCTCCTGCAGGGCCGCACGCATGCGGTCGCGTCGCGTATGGCGCCGGAGCAGGAATACTCCTCGCCGCGAGCGCGCACAGATGAACGTGAACCCCAGGAAGTTGAACGTCTGCGGTTTGCCCTGCCCGGTTCTGTGCCGCCGCTCGATCGCGTAGCGACCGAACTCCAGCAGTCGGGTCTTCTGCCCATGCAATTCGAGCGAGAACTGCTCGAACCGCTCTCGCATCACGTCCCAGAATCGACGAGCATCGGCCTCGTGCTCGAAGCCTACGACCAGATCATCGGCATACCGCACCACGATCATGTCGCCACGGGCCTCGCGCTGTCGCCATTGCCTCGCCCACAGGTCGAAGACGTAGTGCAGGTAGACGTTGGCCAGCAGCGGTGAGATCACCGCGCCTTGAGGCGTCTCCTGTTCACTGGCGCTCCAGTTCCCGTCTTCTAGAACGCCGGCTTTGAGCCACTTGCTCACCAGCCGGACGATGCGCTCGTCGCCAACCCGGTGCCTCACGAAGCGCAGCAGCCACTCGTGGTCCACCGCGTCGAAGAAGCCCTTGATGTCAGCGTCGAGAATCCAGTTCACCCGCTTGCCCTTGATCGCCACGCACAAGGCGTCCAACGCGTCGTGCTGCCCTCGCCCAGGCCGGAACCCGTACGAGAAGCCGAGGAAGTCTTCCTCGTAGATCGCGTTGAGCACGGTTGCGACTGCACGCTGGACGATCTTGTCTTCCAGCGCGGCAATGCCCAGCGGGCGCTGTCGCCCGTCCGGCTTCGGAATGAACCGCCGCCTGACGGGCAACGCCCGGTACGCGCCACGATGGACCCGGTTGTGCAAGTCTTGGAGATGGACCTCCAGACCCGACTCGTAGTCCGTCCACGTCACACCGTCCACGCCCGGTGCGGCACTGCGCTTGAGCGCCAGGAACGCATCTCGGAGCGCGTCGATAGTGACGTGGTGTAGCAGCGCGGTGAACGTTTGCTTCTTCCTTTGCCTTGCTGCCTGTCGTACGCGTTCCAGCCCCGGGGACACGCTACCGCGGCTCTGAGTCCGTCGCGTGTGTGGCTGATCCGCGTTCCCCTTGGTCTCCGCCCTTGGCTCCACCCGCTCCGCAGCCGCTGTCATGGAGACAACAGCAGCCTTGTTCGCGGGCTTCACAGCTACTACGGCAGAGTCTGACTTCTCCAGCCCGTGCATCATCGGCTTCAGCTCCTCACCTTCCCGATGCGGGCCGCCAGCCCGTACAGGCGTTGGCGGTCAAGCTGGAGATCTCCCGGTTCCCGTGCAAGGAGCGTGCATGCATGCCAGGGTCTTCGACCACGCCGGGTCGCACGGGCGCTTGCGATGGCGCGCCCGTGCGTATTGCCTTCCGTGGATCGGACGACGTCGGCACCCGGATCGAATTTCTTACGCGGCTCAATGGCTGGCCTGCATGTACCCCTGTCAACGCTTCACGTCGTACCTCGCGATACGCCGCGCATGACTCGGGGCCAGTGTGGTTCGCTATGCCTTCACTGCAAGGGACTTGCACCCTCTGCTCCTTGCCGGTCTCCCGGCGCTCCCGACCGAAAATTGACCCACTTGTGAGGGTTGTGCCGATTCAAATTTGACCCGGGTGTTCAGCCTTACCAGCGCCCGACGGTGCCCGGCAGGCTCGCCCCGTTTGTCGAAGAGGTCAAGCAGGCGTTGATCGCCGACGCGCGCCGGCCGAAGAAAGAGCGGCGGGCCGCCAAGGCGCTGCTCAAGCAGATCAGCGAGTCCGGCTACGAGGGCGGCTACTCCCGCCTCACGGACTTCATCCGCGAGTGGCGAGCGAAGCAAGGCGGCGTGGCCATTGGCAAGGCCTTCGTGCCGCTCGCGTTCGAGCTCGGCGAAGCGTTCCAATTCGATTGGAGCGAAGAGGGGCTCGTGATCGGCGGCATCTACCGCCGGCTGCAGGTCGCGCACATGAAGCTGTGCGCGAGCCGTGCGTTCTGGTTGGTGGCGTACCCGAGCCAGGGCCACGAGATGCTCTTCGATGCGCACACGCGCAGCTTCGCTGCACTCGGCGGCGTGGCCCGGCGCGGCATCTACGATTTTGTTCCCGGGAACAAAATCGTAGTTTTGTGTCCTGGCTCCTTATGTGCCCTGGCGGCTTGATCCGCTCTCAACGCTTGGCTGATTCTTCGGCGTGGGCACATAACATGAGGCTCCTGGGCCGACGATCAATCTCCCTTCCCATCCTGGAATCGAGGTTGTCATGTTGCAGCACTATTTCGTCAAGCCAGCCACCGTTGATCGCATTCGGGCCAATGTGGCCGGTGCTTATATCGAGCACTACGTCAGCTGGCTGCGAGCACAGGGCTATGCGGATCGCAACGTCTTTAGCCGTGTGCCCATTCTTCGTCAGTTCGGCGAGTTCGCCAGCGCCCGCGGCGCAACCGACGGCCAGACCGCACTCGACCACGTCGAGGCATTCGCGCAGCACTGGCTGTCGATCCGCGGCACGTCTTGCAAGTCCGACGCGGCGCGGGCCAAGGTCGCGCACGCCGCGCGCAACCCAGCCCGACAGATGTTGGAGTTGACCCTGCACGGCAGCGTCGGGCCACATCGGCAACGCAAGCCGCTCCCTTTCGCAGCAGAGGCTCCTGAATTCGCCAGCTACCTGCGCGACGAACGCGGCCTGAAGGCCGACACAGTCGAGCGCCACGCCTTCTTTCTCAACGGCTTGAGCGCATTCCTCGAACGTATCGGCGTCACCTCGCTGGCGCCGCTCTCGCCGCCGCCGCTTGCCGCATTCCTCGTCGAGCGCTGCGCCGGCCTGGCGCGCACGACCCGTCGCGACCTGTGCGGAACACTGCGGATATTTCTTCGGTATTGCCACCGCGAGCGGATCATCAGACGAGACCTCAGCGCTGCAGTGGAGGTGCCAAGGCTGCATCGCTTGGCCAGCGTGCCGCGAGCCATCACATGGGAAGAAGTCCGAGACATGCTCAGCTGCGTGGATCGACGCAGTGCGCTGGGCCGACGCGACTATGCGATTTTGTTGCTACTGGTGACTTACGGCTTGCGGGGCAATGAGGTGGCCCAGCTGACGCTGGAAGACATCAACTGGCAGCATGAGCGGCTCAACATTCCCCAGCGCAAGGCCGGTCACTGGTCAGCCTATCCGCTGGCCAGCGTCGTCGCAGAGGCGGTCATCGACTACCTGAAGCATGGGCGTCCCGGGACCGCCAATCGGCACGTGTTTTTCAGATCCATGGCGCCGTGGTGCCCGATCTCCAGCGCGGCAGTCTCATCGACCGCGGTGAGATACCTGCAGCGAGCCGGCATACATGTCCATCGAGCCGGCGCCCACACGCTGCGCCACACCTGTGTGCAACGTCTGGTCGATGCCGAGTTCTCGCTGAAGACGATCGGCGACTACGTCGGCCACCGCTCTGCACAATCGACAAAGATTTACACCAAGGTCAACATTGCTGCGCTGCGCGAAGTTGCCATGGGCAATGGGGAGGCGTTGTGAGCCGCCCCCGCGCTGAACTGCACAGCCTGCTCGCCGGGCCGATCGGTGCCTTCCTGCAATACAAGACAGCTCTGGGCTGCAGGTACAAGACCGAGGCTGCGGCGCTGCACCTGCTCGATGGATTCATCACCGACCAGCGGGTTGTCGCGTTGGATCAGATCGACCCCCAGCTCATCGATGCCTTTCTCGCTTCGCGTCCGCGCGAGCACGCTCGCAGCTACAACCGCCTTGTCAGCGTGACGCGCCGGTTCTTCGCCTGGGCGTTGGTCCAAGGAATCGTCGAGCGCAACCCGGTCAATGCCCGCCCAAGGCGAATTACCGGTCAGCGCATCCCCTACCTGTTCAGCCTCGCCGAAGCGCAACGGCTGCTGGAGGCCGCCCGCAGCATGCGGACGCGCTCAAAGGCCCCGCACCGTGCGCTCGTCTACGAGATGGTCTTCGCGCTGCTGTACGGACTGGGCTTGCGGGTCGGCGAGGTCACCCGGCTGTTGGTGGGCGATGTTGACTTCGAGCGGGCGACGCTGTCGGTGCGCGATACCAAGTTTTACAAGTCCCGGCTCGTGCCGTTCGGTCCACGCATGGGTGAGCGCCTGGCGCGCTACCTCGACCAGCGCTTCGGCGCGCAAGCCGATCCCGAAGCGCCGTTGTTCTCGTTCACCAGGCGCGGGGCTGTTCATGAGGGGACGATCAGCCTGGCGTTTCACTCGCTGCTGCCGCAACTCAAGCTGGACGTGCCGGCCGGTGTATGCGCCCCACGCCTGCACGATCTGAGGCACGCCTTCGCCGTCGGGACCTTGTTGCGCTGGTATCGATCGGGAGTCAATCCGAACACGCGCTTGATCCAACTGTCGACGTTCCTCGGCCACGCCGATGCGGCCTCCACTGCGGTGTACCTGACGATCACCGAGGAACTGCTGCGCGAGGCCGATCGACGATTCCGGATGTTCGCGCCCGGGGGAGGTCAGTCATGAGCACCGTCGGGCAAGTCCTGTTCAGCTTCTTCGAAGACCATCTGAAGGTGCAGAAGGGTCTGCGACCTGGATCCATCAAGAGCTACCGGGACACGATCAAGCTGTTTCTCGCCTTCGTTGCCCGCGCAGGCCGCAAGCCGGTCACCCGGCTCAGTCTGGCCGATCTGTCGTCGCAGCGGGCGCTCGAGTTCCTGCAGATGATCGAGGTTGAGCGTCACAACAAGCCGCAAACGCGCAACCAGCGCCTGGCCGCGCTGCACACCTTCTATCGGTTCGTCGCAACGCACCACTGTGAGATGCTGGCCGAGGCCCAGCGCGTTGAGGCCATTCCGAACAAGCGGACATCGCCGGCCCCAACGCACTACCTGGAGCAAGAAGAGATTGATCGGCTGTTCCGGATGCTCGCGTCCCACGGGGAACGGGCTCTACGTGATCAGGCCTTATTGATGCTGCTCTACAACACGGGCGCTCGCGTGCAGGAGATCGCCGATCTCCGGGTGGGCGATGTCGATCTCGACGGGCCGCTGCGCGTGCGACTGCACGGCAAGGGCGACAAGTGGCGAGGATGCCCAATATGGCCCGAGACGGCCGCCTTCCTGAAGAAGTTGGAGACGCTTCAGGGTGCCGACGAGAAGGCGGCAATCTTCGTCTCGAATCGAGGTCAACCACTGACACGCTTTGGCATCTACAAACTCGTCAGGCGGCATACGCAAGACCTCGTTCGCAGCGATGCTCACGATCAGGGCAGGACGATCCCGCCGCATGTGTTTCGGCACACGACTGCAGTCCGATTGCTGGAGGCCGGTGTCGAGCCCAACGTCATCCGAGGATGGCTCGGTCATGTCAGTCTCGACACAACCAATCGGTACGCCGAGATCACCATGCGAACCAAACAGGCAGCCCTGGCGACTTGCATGCCTCCGACGACTTCGGCGGCATCCCCGACCCGCGTCGGATGGCGCCAAGATCAGGACCTGATGAAATGGCTGCAAACGCTCTGAAGATTATGTGTCGAGCGGCAGGCGACTCGCCATCGCTGGCGCACCTCCCAGGCCGCCAGGGCACATAAGGAGCCAGGGCACAAAACTACGATTTTGTTCCCGGGAACAAAATCGTAGATGCCGCGTCGGGCCACGCCGCCGAGGGCGGCGAAGCTGCGTGTGTGTGCGTCGAACAGCATCTCGTGGCCCTGGCTCGGGTAGGCCACCAGCCAGAACGCGCGACTCGCGCACAGCTTCATGTGCGCGACCTGCAGCTTGCGGTAGATGCCGCCGATCACGATACCCTCTTCACTCCAGTCGAACTGGAACGCTTCGCCGAGTTCGAAGGCGAGCGGCACGAAGGCCTTGCCCATCACTGCGCCGCCTTGCTGCACCCGCCAGTCGCGGATGAAGTCGGTGAGGCGCGAGTAACCGCCTTCATAACCGGCTTCACTGATCTGCTTGAGCAGCGCCTTGGCGGTCCGCCGCTCCTTCTTCGGCCGGCGAGCGTCGACGATCAACGCCTGCTTGATCGCCTCGACGAACGGAGCAAGTTTGCTCGGCACCGTCGGCCGCTCGTACGGCCGACGTTCTTCGACGCCCTCGGCACGCAGGTACTTGCGTACCGTGTTGCGCGCCAGGCTCGTCGCGAGCGCGATCTCCCGCACTGACTTCTTGTCGCGGCGGTGCATCCGAAGCACTTTGCCAATCATGGCTATGGTGATCACTCCTGATACCCCGCTGCTCAAAAAAGCAGCAGGGTAGGCTGAACACCCGGGTCAAATTTGAATCGGCACAACCCTCACAAGTGGGTCA
>CAJDTV010000110.1_pt1 | contig 19469 bp, 18 predicted proteins | sample 7389921 | NCBI WGS metagenome assembly CAJDTV01 (sample SAMEA7055654, study PRJEB34461) | soil metagenome | biome: terrestrial ecosystem; feature: Peninsula; material: soil | place: Antarctica | collected 2016 | reverse complement strand
GGATCTTGTGCTGGTGCGCGGGGCCGGACTCGAACCGGCACGTTCTTGCGAACGTCAGGACCTAAACCTGGTGCGTCTACCAATTTCGCCACCCGCGCGATTCCAGTGTTTCAGGTGAATACCCAAGGCGGCCTGCGGGCCATCCGGGCAGTTGTGGCGGGCGGCACGCCCCGGCGCCGCATCTGCGCCGCTGGCCGGGACCGCCTGCCTGAAATTGGTCAACCGCGCATTTTAGGCGCTAAAGCGCACCGCTTCGGGTCGGCAGCGCCAACACAGGACCCCGCGCGTCACGTGCGCTGTCCCATTTCGACCAGCCGGTTGCCCGGGATGTGAAAGAAATCCGACGCCCGACCCGCGTTGCGCTGCATCCACGCAAACAGCGTCTGGCGCAGCGGATTCATGCCCGGCAACGGCGTGTCACCAATGGCGGCACGTGACGTGAAGTACGAGGTGCTCATCGACTCGCACTGCAGCCCCTTTTGATAGGCAAAGATGCGCACGAATTCAGGCACGTCGGGCGCCTCCATGAAGCCGTGGCGCGCGGTGACCACCCAGATGCCGTGCCCAAGCGACGCCGCCTCGATGCGCAGGCTGGCGTCAACCCGCGGCGTATCGGTGGCCTGCACCACCAGCACGATCACCTGACGGTGCAGCACCTGGTTGTGCTTGAGGTTGTGCAACAAGGCGTGCGGCACCGTTTCCATGTCGGCATTGAGGAACACGGCGGTACCGCTGACACGATGGGGCATGTGGATCGCGAGCGAATCGATAAAAGGCACCAGCGGTAGCCGGTCGGCAGCGGCCAGTTCCAGGCCGATGCGTCGGCCCTTGGCCCAGGTGGTGAACAGCACCATCACCACAGCGGCCACGGCCAGTGTGATCCAGCCGCCCTCGGCGATCTTCAGGCTGTTGGCAACCACAAAGGTGACGTCGACTGCCGCAAATGCCAACACTCCCAGCGCCACGGCAAAGCGGTTCCAGTGCCATAGCTTGAAGGCGACGATGCCCGCCAGCAGCGTGGTGGTCACCATCGTGATCGAGACGGCGATGCCGTAGGCCGCCGACAGGGCGTCGGAACTGCGAAAGCCCAGCACCAACAGCAGCACGCCTACCATCAGCATCCAGTTGACCGCCGGCAGGTAGATCTGGCCGATGGCCGCGCCCGACGTCTGGATGATGCGCATGCGCGGCAGGTAGCCCATGCGGATGGCCTGCGCGGTGATCGAGAACGCGCCGGTGATCACCGCCTGCGACGCGATCACCGTGGCCAAGGCCGCCAGCAACACCATCGGCAGCACCCCCCAGGCCGGAAACAGGCGGAAGAACGGGTTGTCGATGGCGGAAGGGTTGCCCAGTACCAGCGCGCCCTGGCCGAAATAATTGAGCACCAATCCCGGCAGCGCCAGAAAGAGCCAGGCTCGCCGAATCGGCCCTGCGCCAAAATGCCCCATATCGGCATACAGCGCCTCGCCGCCCGTGAACGCAAGGAACACGGCGCCGAGCACCGCCAGCGACTGCGCCCGATGCATCAGCAAAAAGCCGATGCCCAAACGCGGATCGAGCGCCGCCAGCACCTGCGGCTGCTGTACTACTTGCAACAGGCCGGCGATGCCGATCACGCTGAACCACACCACCATGACCGGCCCGAACACCTTGCCCACCGCGCCGGTGCCCTTACGCTGGACGGCGAACAGGGCCACCAGCACGGCCAGCGTGACCGGAATCACCAGCGGCTTCAGGTGAGGCGCCCGCACCTCCAGCCCCTCAATGGCGGACAGCACCGAAATGGCCGGCGTGATGAGTGTGTCGCCATAGAACATGGCCGCGCCGACCAGCCCGAGCACGCTGATGAGTTGCCATACCCACGCTCGCGTACCCGGCCCCGCCACCGCGTTGCGCGCCAGCGCCTGCAGCGCCAGAATGCCTCCCTCGCCGTCGTGACCGGCGCGCAGCACGAACACCACGTACTTGAGCGTGACGACGAACATCAGGCCCCACAGCACGAGCGAGAGCAGCCCCAGCACCGATTCCGGCGAGAACGGCACGCCATGCGCCGGGTTCAGGGTCTCCTTGAAGGCATACAGCGGCGAGGTACCGATGTCGCCAAACACCACGCCGAGCGCGGCCACCATGACGATGGCACCCCGCTGATGGGGTGGCGCGCCGTCGTGGGCCGCAACATTCTTTGTCGGTGCGTTCATGTGTTCAAGCCCCCGCGCAGATGGGTGGCGCTCGCCGATGGTACTGCGCCATACGCGACAATCCGCCACGTGCCCCTGCCCCCCCCGCCCCATCCTGGTCGCTCCGGCGACACAGATTGCTCGGCCACCGCCAGCCCCATTGCTACGGGCACCGCCGCAAAAGCAGCCGCGGCACCCACCGCGGCGGTCACACCGACGCATTACGAAAACTTCCCGGTCGCCTCGTGGTTGTGCCCGTCCCGATTGCGCCCGCCCATTGCCGCCATCTACGGCTTTGCCCGCACGGCCGACGACATCGCTGACGAAGGCGAAGCGCCCGCCGCACAACGGCTGGCCGATTTGCGAAGCTTCCGCGCCGACCTGGCGACCGCGGCGCGAGGCAGCACGCCCTCGGCGCGCTGGCCGGAAGTCTTCGGCCCGCTGGCCAACGCCATCGCCTGCTTCGCGCTGCCCGAGGCGTTGCTGGCCGACCTGCTTTCTGCGTTTGCGCAGGATGTAGAAAACACCGGCACCGTCGGCGCGAGGGAATTCGGAGATGCGGGTGGCAAGGAAGGTGCGCGCAGCACAGCAGGCGCCGGGAACCTCGGCGGCGAAACGGTGATCGCGTACCAGGACCGGACCGAACTACTCGACTATTGCGCGCGTTCGGCCAACCCGGTCGGGCGCCTGTTGCTACACCTGTACGGTATCCACGATGCGGCCTCGCTGGCGCAAAGCGACGCCATCTGTAGCGCGCTGCAACTCATCAATTTCTGGCAAGACCTGAGCGTTGACCTGCCGCGCGGGCGCTTCTACGTGCCGCGGGCCGACTGCGCGGCGCACGGCCTGACGCCCGAAGATTTCAAGCGTTTCAGGCCTCTAGCCCTCGCCCCACCAGCGAAAACTGCTACTAACTTGATAGCAGCCGAAGCCGCCTGGGCACGTGAACTCATGCAGCGCGGCGCGCCGCTGGTGCGCCGCCTGCCGGGACGCGCCGGCTGGGAACTGCGCTTTGTGGTGCAAGGCGGCTTGCGCATCCTCGACAAGATCGAGGCACTCGGCTTCGACACGTTCTCGCAGCGCCCCACCGTCAATCCAGTCGACGCACCGCTGCTGGCATGGCGCGCCTTGCTGATGTGACGCCGCCCAATCCCGGCGCCGGCGCCGGTGGGCCCCAGCGGCGCCCGGGCCGACAGGCGATCGGTGCAGTGACAATCGACCGCATGAAGAGGCCCCGCCGATGACCGCCGCCAGCAACCCCGCCCAATACGTCCAGAACAAGGCAGCCGCCTCCGGCAGCAGTTTTTACTACGCATTTTTGTTTCTGCCGAAGGCGCGCCGCGCCGCCATCACCGCCTTCTATGCCTTCTGCCGCGAGGTTGACGACGTGGTCGACGAGGTCAGCGACCCCGGCGTGGCGGCCACCAAGCTGGCCTGGTGGCGCAGTGAAGTGGCGCAGGCGTTCGCCGGCGAGCCGCACCATCCGGTGATGCACGCGCTGATGCCGCTGGCCGACGCGCACGGGATCGAACAGCGCCCCCTGCAGGAGATCATCGACGGCTGCCAGATGGACCTGAACCAGACACGCTACCTCGACTTCCCCGGCCTGCAGCGCTACTGCCATCTGGTGGCCGGCGTGGTGGGCGAAGTGGCTGCGCGCATCTTTGGTCAGACCGATCCGCGCACCACCGACTACGCCGACCGCCTGGGGCTAGCGCTGCAACTCACCAACATCCTGCGCGACGTCGGCGAAGACGCGCTGCGCGGACGCATCTACCTGCCGATGAGCGACCTGCAACAGTTCGACGTGAAAGCGCACGAAATCCTCAACCGCATCCCGTCGGAGCGCTTTGTGGCCCTGATGAAGTTCGAGGCCGAACGCGCGCATCAGGCTTACGACGAGGCGTTCGAGCTGCTGCCAGCGGCTGACCGCCGAACGCAAAAGCCAGGCCTGATGATGGCCAGCATCTACCGCACGCTGTTGACCGAGATCGAGCGCGACGGCTTCCAGGTGCTGAACCAGCGCGTCAGCCTGACGCCTCTGCGCAAATTCTGGCTGGCATGGCGCGTGCAAGCGCTGGGCCGCGTGTGACGATGGCCGGGAGCCGCCTCCGCCGCGTGTCCTGCCGCCACTTACTCGCCCATGTGATTACTACTTTTTTTATAGATGATTCCGCCCGTCAGACGGTCGTTACAGACATTTTTCTCTTGACCTCTCCAGCATGAAGCTCGCCGTCATCGGCGCCGGGTGGGCCGGCCTGGCGTGCGCGGTCGAAGCCACGCGCAGTGGCCACGCCGTCACCGTGTTCGAAGCGACGCGCACGCTCGGCGGCCGGGCGCGACGCATCGGGGACGACACTGGCTACGGCGCGCTCGACAACGGCCAACACATCCTGATTGGCGCCTATCACGCCACGCTCGGACTCATGCGCGAGGTCGGTGTCGACCCCGGCGCGGCTCTGCTGCGCACGCCGCTGACGCTGCGTTTCCCGGACGGCAGCGGGGTGAAACTGCCGCACGGGAAACTGGTCCCGGCGCCGCTCGACCTGCTGGTTGGCATCCTGCGCGCGAGCGGCTGGAGTTGGCACGACAAAGCTGCCCTGCTGCGCACAGCACTCGACTGGCGGCGCAACGGGTTTCGCTGCGCCGAGCATTTTTCGGTGGCGGCCCTGTGCATCGACCTGACGCCGCGCGTAATGCTCGAACTGATCGAGCCGCTGTGCGTCTCAGCCCTCAATACGCCGGTCGAACGCGCCAGCGGCGCCGTCTTTCTGCGCGTGCTGCACGACGCGCTGTTTGGCGGTCGTGGCGGTGCCGACCTGCTGCTGCCGCGCGTCGACCTCGGCGCCCTGTGGCCCGATGCCGCCGCGCAGTGGCTCGCGAACCGCGGTACGGCCGTGCGGACCAGCACGCGCGTTCAGGCGATCGAGGCGGCCGGTGTCGGCTGGCGCGTCGATGGCGAAGACTTCGACGGCGTAGTGCTGGCCGGCGCGCCGTGGGATGCGGCCAGGCTGGTGCGCGGCGCCGGCGTTGCCACCGCCGGCTGGCAGGAAGCTGCCGACGCGCTGCAGTTCGAAGCACTCGCCACGGTCTACGCCACCGGCGCCACACCACTGGCAGCCCCGATGTTGGCGCTGCACAGCTCGGCGCAAGCACCGGCCCAGTTCGTCTTCGACCGCGGGCAGTTGGGCGGCCCGCCGGGCCTGCTCGCTTTTGTGGTGAGTGCCAACCAGGCGCCGCGCGATCTGCTGCAAAACCAGGTGCTGGCGCAGGCGGCCAGCCAGCTCGGCCAACGCGCGCTGCGGCCGTTGCAAACCGTGGTGGAAAAGCGTGCCACCTTCGCCTGCACGCCGGGACTGCATCGCCCGCGGATGCCCATCGCGCGCGGCCTCGTGGCCTGCGGCGACTATGTGGACGGTCCTTACCCGGCGACGCTTGAAGGCGCGGCACTGAGCGGTCTGGCGGCAGCGCGGGCGTTCGGGCACACGCCAAACCAGCGCGCTACCAGGCCCACGTAAGGGGTGGGCGATCCAGCCGGTTGCGCCGCCTTCATGCTTCACCTTGACCCAATCGCCGCGCCGCTCCAGCGTCCGCAACACGTCGCCTTGCAGCGCCTTGATCAAAACTCGAGCCCGAGGCTGTGGCCCACGGCGCCAGTTGGCCACCGGCACCTTGACGACGCCACGCGCAGTGCGATCGGTCAGTGACCCCAGCACCCAGCCGCGATCATTCTTGAAATCCCGCACCTTGAACTAGGCCCCTTTTTTTCAAATCACCGACAACGGATAACCCCGACTAAGCCGCCACAACGCCGCGTAACCAGTGCATGGCCCACACCGCATATTGATCTCGGAGCGCGCCACACTGACGTATTGCGCCGCATGGACCAGCGGCGCACCGAGCAGCACGAGCGCCGAGAAAAGAAAAAAGCAAGCAGGTGTCGGAAATCAATCATCTGTACAAACCTTTATGTAGCGCACGACAAAGAACCTGTCGCCATCGCGGCGCGAGGAGCCGCACCGTGAGGCGCCCGTCCCGTCAGGGCGCCGCGAGGCCGAATGGTCCCGCGCGACCGTTGATCGATCAGGGCGCCATGTGGCTCGTGGCTAGTTCGCAGTCCGGAGCTCTGCCAACGTTCTATTCGTCGTGCCCTTGGCGGCCGAATCGGGGAAGATTCCAGTGATAGCGCAGCGACAGCAACCGCAGTCCGGAGCCCACCAGAATCGGCAACCAGGTGCTCCACGCTTCGGGCCACGCGAAATGCTGACCCGCCACGGCGAGCACCGCACCAGCCAGCGCCGCCGAGGCGTAGATTTCCTTTTGCAACACGACCGCCACTCGACCGAGCAACACATCACGCGCCATGCCGCCTCCGATGGCGGTGATGACGCCGAGCAAGATGGCGGCTTCGGCACTCGGGACAAATAACAACGCCTTCTGGGCGCCGGAAACGGCGAACAGCCCGAGCCCCAGCGCATCGAACGCCAGCACCGGATGCTTGAGGCGCTGCACCCACGGGTACGCGCCGATGGTGAGCAGCGCGGCCACAATGGAGGTGGCCAGATAGCGCCAGTCGCCCAGTCCGGCGGGGGGAATGGCGCCGATGCACACGTCGCGCGCAATGCCTCCGCCGCAGGCCGTGATGAAAGCGATGGCGACAATGCCGAACAGGTCCAGGTTGCGCTGCCGGGCGGCGACGGCGCCGCTGATGGCAAAGGCAAAAGTACCGGCCAGATCGAGCAGGTTCAGTAGTTCATGCGCATGGCCGTTCATGGTGCCGACCGGCCTCTTACGCTGGCCGAAACATCGAGCGCCGCGCACAGCGCGTGGAGGTTCTGCACGATCAGGTGCGCCCGCACGTCCTGCGCCGATGGCGGCTCACCACGCACCAGCCAGGCGGCCTGCATGCCGGCGTCGAGCGCGCCGGCGACATCCAGCGCGGCGTCGTCACCCACATGCAGCACCTCGCCCGGCTGCACGCCCAGCGAGGCGGCCGCCGCATGGAAAATTGGTGCATGCGGCTTGCCGCTGCCAAAAGATGACGCGCTGAACGACGCGCGAAACCAGCGCCCGACGCCAGTCAAGTGGAGGTCGGCATTGCCGTTCGACACCGCGACCAGCGGATAGCGCTCGCTCAGCCATTGCAGTGCCGGCAACGCATCCTCATACAGCGTGACGCGCTGGCGCTCAGCATAGAAGGCATCGAACGCAGCGTCCGCCAGCTCGGCAGGCTCCGCCGCCTGGATAAGCGCCGTGCGCAGCATCTCGCGACGCAGCGCGCTCATGTCGTGCGCGATGTCCGACCGCGCCTTGGCCGTCGCCGCGCGCAGGGCCCGCATGACGCCGGGCGAAGCGCACAACTCGGCGGTCTTCGGGGCCTCGCGCACCAGCCATTGATAGAGCACGCGCTCGGCGCGCTCGATGGTCGGCCAGATCGGCCACAAGGTGTCGTCGAGGTCGAACGAGATGGCCCGGATGCGCGGTACGTCGAGCAAGGCAGGCGCAGAAGCAGAAGCAGAAGTCATGGCCGACAATATCGCATGCCATTTTTTCGACCCGAGCCGCCCGCCGTTTCACCCGGCCAGGAGCGAACTGCCCTGCTCTGGTGCAACCTGGGTTCGCCCGAGGCGCCGACGGCGGCCGCGGTGCGCCCTTACCTGGCGGAATTTCTCGGTGACCGGCGCGTAGTGGAAATTCCGCGGGCCATTTGGGCGCTGATCTTGCACGGCATCATCCTGCGCACTCGCCCACGCAAATCGGCCGCTAAATACGCAGACATCTGGATCCCGGAAGGCTCACCGCTCACAGTCTGGACCCAAAAACAAGCCAAGCTGCTGGCCGGCTGGCTGGGCGAGCGCGGCCATCGCGTGACGGTGCGCTACGCGATGCGCTACGGCCAGCCTTCCATTGCCGCGCAACTCGACGCGCTCAAGGCCGAAGGCATGACGCGGCTGCTGGTGCTGCAGGCCTACCCGCAGTATTCGGGCACCACCACCGCCACCGTGATCGACGCCGTAGCTGCGTGGGCGCGCCGTGTTCGCCGGCTACCCGAGCTGCGCTTTGTCAACGACTACCACGACGACGCCGGCTACATCGACGCGTTGGCGCAGCGTGTCCGGCGCCACTGGCAAGACCGTGGGCGCGGCGACATGCTGGTGATGAGTTTTCATGGTGTGCCCGAGCGCATCGTGAAGCTCGGCGACCCCTACCAGGCGCAGTGCCTGCAAACCGCGCAGCTGCTGGCCGACCGGCTGGGCTTGAGCCCCGAGCAGCATCGCGTCACTTTCCAGTCGCGCTTTGGCAAGGCCAAATGGCTCACGCCCTACACCGACCCGACGCTGCGCGAACTGGCCGCCGCCGGCGTTTCGCGTGTCGACGTGATGTGCCCCGGCTTTCCGTGCGATTGCCTCGAAACGCTGGAAGAAATCGCGATCGAAAGCCGCGCCGCCTTCCTGCAGGCCGGCGGCAAGGAGTTCCACTACATCGCGAGCCTGAACGATAGCAGCGCCTGGATCACCGCACTGGCCGATATTGCAGAGCGCCATCTGGCCGGTTGGCCGACGCGTTGAGGCCCGGCCTGATTCGAGTTCCATATCGAGCGTGAACGCGAAGGCGAAGCGCAGACAATACAGGCTCACGGAAAGCGAATCCGACAAGGTGCATGTTTGATCTGGAGATGGAATCAGAACTCGCCGCGAAAATCGCGCTTACCCAAGGGCACGCCCTGGACTCGCAACACCGCGTAGGCGGTGGTCAGGTGAAAGAAGAAGTTCGGCAGTACGAACTGCAACAGGTACTGGTGGGCTTTGAAGTGAAGACCGTGCTTGGCGATGGAAATCGCGCGCTCCTCCATGCCATCGATCTGGGCGCGCTCGACGCCTTGCAGAAAAGCCTGCGTCCTGGCGATGCGCTCCTGCAACTGCGCGAAGGTGGTTTCGGTGTCGGGGTACGAAGGTATCTCGAGACCGGCCAGCCGCGCAGCGCAGGCCTTGGCCGCGTCGCTGACGCATTGCACCTGGCCGGCCAGCGTGAACATGTCGGGCGTCAGGCTCGCGCTCACCAGCGCGTCCGGGTCGACACCGGTGGACTGCGCGTGCGTCAGGCCCTTGTCGAGAACATGCGAAAGCTGCGCCAACCCGCGCGTGAAAACCGGCACCGAAACGTCGTAGAGCGAGAGCGCCATGATGAAAACTCCTGGCAGGTTCAAAAGACGATTGTCGCGCGAGAACGTGTTGCTATTGGATCAATAGCACGCTGCGCAGTTCTGTCGGGCGATGGTGGCACTTTTCAGCACTAACTGCCAAGATAGGCCTCCTGCACCTTCGGATTGCCGAGCAGTTCGCGTCCGCTTCCCGAGAGCACGGTTGATCTGGCGCAGCGTGCGAAAAATATCCTGCACGATGATCGGCGCCAATCCCATCGACGGCTCGTCCAGCAGCAGCACGCGCGGCTTGGCCATCAGCGCGCGGCCGATCGCCAGCATCTGCTGCTCGCCGCCCGATAGGTTGCCGGCCAGGCCGTCAGCCCGATCCCTCAGCACCGGGAACATCGCGAAAATGCGCTCGAGGTCTGTGTTGCGCGCCACTGCTCCATCGCGCCGCGTGTAGGCGCCCAGCTCCAGGTTCTCGCGCACCGTCAGGGTGGTGAGTGTGGCGCGGCCCTCGGCCACCTGCACCACGCCGCCGGCCACGATCTTGTGCGCGGCCAGCGACGTGATGTCGCGGCCGTCGAACATCACGCGCCCAGCGGCTTTCTTAACCAGCCCGGACAGCGCCAGCAGCGTGGTCGACTTGCCGGCGCCGTTAGCACCGACCAGGGTGGTGATCTGGCCCTCGTGCAACTCGAAGGTGATGCCCTTGACGGCCTGCACATGACCGAACGAAACCTTCAGGCCCTGGACCTGTAGCAATGGCGCCGTACTCTTGGATGCACCCGTGGCGCGCTGCTGTGTGTTCATGCGCCAGCTCCGCGCGCGCCGGTCTGGCCGTCACCCGGTTCCTCGTCCTCACGGCCCAAGTAGGCCTCGATCACTTCGGGGTTGTTTCGAATCTGCTCGGGGCCGCCGCGCGCAATGACGCGGCCGAAGTTGAGCACCGCGATCTGTTCGCACAAGCCCATGACGAAGCGCATGTCGTGCTCGATCATGAAGATGGTGTAGCCGCGCGCAGCGATACTGCGTATCTGCTGCATCAGGTCGAGCTTCTCATTGCTGTTCATTCCAGCTACCGGCTCGTCCAGCAACAGCAGCTTCGGATTGGTGGCAAGCGCACGCGCCAGTTCCAGCTTGCGCTGCTCGCCATACGAAAGCTCGTCAGCCATATCGCCGGCCCTGTGCTCGAGCTTGACCCAGCCAAGCAGTTCATGCGCTCGTTCGCGCGCCCGCTGCTCCTCGCGCCGGAACGCGCCCGTGCCGACAAGCCAACCGAGCGGCCCATAGCCAAGCTGCGCATCCATGCCGACGATCACGTTCTCCAGCAGCGACATTTCCTTGAAGATCCGGATGTTCTGAAACGTGCGCGCAATGCCGCCGCGGGTGATCTGGTAAGGCTTCCGCCCGGTCAGATCGCGGCCGTCGAAATGGATCGTGCCGCTGGTGGTGGACAGCAATCCGGTAATGAGGTTGAACACGGTCGTCTTGCCGGCGCCGTTCGGCCCGATCAGCCCGAACACGCCGCCACGGGGAATGTCCAGGTTCACGTCCTGCAGCACCTTGAGGCCACCGAACTGGCGTGAGACGGCGCTCAGCGTGAGCAACGAATCGGCGCTCGCTCCGCCCGTACCGGCCGCATCGACCGGGGCCGCCTGCACCGGTGCTGCGTTCATGCCGCACCCGCCTTGCGCCCGAACCAATGACGCAGGCGCGCCGGGTCCCAGATGCCCTTGGGCAGAAAGAGCACGATCAGCACCAGGATCAATCCGTTCACCATCAGACGGAAACCTTCGAGTGAGCGCAGCACTTCAGGCAGCAGCGTCAGGATCACGGCACCGAGCACCGGACCCGTGAGGCTGCCGATGCCGCCCAGGATCGCCATGGTGAGGATCTCGACGGCACGGCTGAAGCCGTATTCGTTGGGGCCGATAAAAAAAGTCAAGTGCGCGTTCAGGGTGCCGGCCAGGCCGGCAATGGCGGCGCCGAGCACGAAGGCCAGCATCTTGTGCCCGTCGACGTCAATGCCCATCAGGCCGGCTGCGGTCTCATCTTCCTTGATTGCCTCGAAGGCGCGGCCCACCTTGGAGCGGAGCATGCGCCACAACACCAGCAGCGTCAGGATCAGCGCCAGTGCCACATGCCACCACTGCGTCAGTTGCGGAATGCCGTTGAGCCCGAGGGCGCCGCCGGTTAGCGAATCGGCATTAAGGATCGCGATGCGCACCACCTCGCCGAACGCCAGCGTCGCCATCGCCAGATAAACCCCCGTCAGCCGCAGCGTCGGCTTGCCGATGATGAAGGCAGCCAGCGCCGGCGCCGCCATACCCGCCGCGATGGCCAGCGGGAACGGCAGTCCATAGTTCAGCGTAAGGATCGAAGCGGCGTAGGCGCCGATACCCATGAACGCCGCGTTGGCGATGGCGAGCATGCCGCAAGCGAGCGTGAGCCAGATCGACAGCGCCAAGAGCGCATTGACGCCGAGCGACAGCACCAGATTGCTGTAGACGGCCCAGAAGGTATTGAGCGAGTCCATCAGACTTTTCGCTCGGCCAGGGAACCAAACAGGCCCTTGGGGCGCACCAGCAGCACCAGGAACAGCAGGCCGAACGCCACCGCGTCGCGCATGCTGGAGCCGATGTAGACCACCGACAGCACCTCGGCAAAGCCGAGGAACAGCCCACCGAGCATGGCGCCACGCATGTCCCCCATGCCGCCCAGAATGATCACCGCAATGCCTTTTTCTAGCATCGATTCGCCCATCAACGGAAACAGCGCATTCGAGTAGAGGCCGATCAACACGCCCGCCAGGCCACCCAGGCCGGCCGCCGTAAACGACGTCAGGTAAAACAAACCTTCGACGTTGACGCCAACCAGTGACGCCGCCTTGGGAGATTCGGCAATGGCGCGCAGGGCGCGGCCGAGTTGCGTGCGCTTGAGCGCCACCATCAGCACGCCCATGAGCAAGAACGACAACAGGATGATGCCGAGCTCAAGGATCGTGACGTGGATGCCGGCAATCACCATCGCGTTGTCGGGAATCGTGCCACTCGGAAAACGCAGGTTGCCGGCGCCAAAGATGCCCTGCACGCCATTGGTCAGGATGATGGCGACGCCGATGGTCGCAATCATCGGTATCAAGTGCGGCGCGCCGCGGTGGCGCAACGGCTTGAGCACCAGCACATCGATCAGCAAGCCCAGCAGGCCGCAAAGCAAAAACGCAAACAGCAGGCCGGCCCACAGCGGCAGAGCAGCAAGCCGCATGATCTCGACCGCGGCGTAGGCGCCCACCATGAACACCGCACCGTGCGACAGATTGATGACGCCGAGCACGCCGAAAATGAGGGTGAACCCCAGCGCAAACAGCGCGTAGACGCACCCGAGCGACAAGGCATTGACGAGCTGCTGTTCGAGCAAAATGAACTTTCCGTGCTCCGCGACACGGCGCCGCGGACTGAAAAATTAGAGCAAAAAAAGGCGCAGAAATCTGCGCCCCGACACACGAAAGGCAGCGCCCCCACGGCAGCGCCCTGCGCACGGTGATTACTTCTCGATCACGAATTGCGAACCTTTGGTCACGCTCACAATGGCCTTCTGGTGCGCGTCGTAGCCGGCGGGCTTACCGGCCTTGTTTTTCGCCTCGACGAATGAGAAGGCACCGGTGGCGCCAGTCCATTTGACGCTGGGCAGCGCATCGCGCAGTGCGCTGCGGTCGGCCGCCAGGTTACCCGACAGCTTGATGCTCTTGATCGCCTGCGCTGCGATGTGCATGCCGTCATAGGACTGCGCTGCGAATTGGTCGGGCGCGCTCTTGTACTTGTCGTTGTAGGCCTGCATGAACTTCGTGTTCTCGGGCGAGTCATTGCTGGCCGACCACGGGCTGCCGACATACAGATCGTCGGAGGCGCCCTTGGCCAGGTCGAAGATCTTGGTCGAGTTCATGCCGTTGCCGCCGATGAACGGCAGCTTGATGCCCAGCTGGCGTGCCTGCACCATGATCGGAGCCCCCTCGGCCAGCAGTGCCGACAGCACGATCGCGTCGGGATGGGTGGCCTGGATTTTGGTCAGTTGGGCCTTGAAATCCACATCGCCTTTGGCAAAAGTCTCGGTAGCCGTGACCGGTATCTTCAGATCTTGCAGCGCCTTCTGGAAGTTGTTGTAGCCGTCCTTGGTGAAAACGTCATCGTTGCCGTACATCACCGCGACGTTCTTGATGTGCGCGTGCTTGATGGCCACGCGCAGGGTTTCGGGCAGGACGTCAGCCTCGGTCACCGAGTTGCGGAACACGTAGTTACCGATCGAGGTGATGCCTTCGGCCGTGTTCGACGTGCCGAAGACCACGGTCTTGGCGGCTTGGGCGATCGGGTCCGCCGCCTGCGCCGAGTTCGACAGCGTGGGACCGAACACCATCAGCACCTGGTCCTGGAAAATCAGCTTCTTGAAGACGTTGATGGCGTCTTCCTTCTTGCCCTGCTCGTCCTCGATGGTGAGCACGACCTTGTTGCCGTTGATGCCGCCGGCCGCATTGATTTCGTCGCTCGCCAGCTGGAATCCGTTGCGAATCGACGCGCCGTACTGGGCCGCGCCGCCCGACAGCGCTTCGGCAATGCCGATCTTGATGTCAGCGGCCTGCGCGGTACTGGCGAACGCGGCGGCGGTAAAGAGCGCAAGTAGCGCGGGCTGGAAGAGGATTGATCGCATTGGGGTCGCTCCTTGAACGAGGTACTGTAAAGAAGGTGTAATAGTTTATGCCACGCCCTTTCTTCGCGCCACACTCAGGCGCTGGCGGCGCGAATGAAGGCTTCGATCGGCTCCAGTTGCGCCGGTACATTGAGCGCCGGCGCGTGGCCGCAGCCGGGCACCTCGATCACTTCCAAACGACCGGCCGCGCCGGGGCCGCGCACGCGCATCTGCTCTATGGCTTCCGGTCGAACCAGGTCGGACTGCGCACCGCGCAGGCACAGCACCGGCACGTCGATGGCGTCGTAGTGCGGCCAGATCAGGTAGTCGTCGGGGTGCACGATGAACTGGCGAACCATCGCCGGGTCGTAGTGCGGCGTGACGCGGCCATCGGGCAGCCGGCGCGTGGAGCTTTCGGTCAGAACGCGCCATTGCGCGTCGCTTAGCCAGCCGTAGGGCTGGTAGACCGTGCGAAAAAACGCTTCGAGTTCGCGCACCGTGCCGAACGCCGGCGGATTTCCGGCATAAGAGCGGATGCGTTCGATGGCCGACGCGGCCAGCGCGGGCGCGTTGTCGTTGAGCACCAAGCTCGCGATACGTTGGCGCATCGCCGGCACCACCCGCCCCGACGCGCACACCATGCCAATGGCCCCGCCCATGGAAGTGCCCACCCAGTGCACCCGCGTCAATTTGAGTGCATCGCACAGTGCATCGGCCAGCCGCGCATAGAACGCGAGTTGATATTCGTCATCGGGCAACGGGCTCCACTGGCTCAGGCCGCGTCCCAGCATGTCGGGGCACACCACACGAAAACCCTTGCCGGCAAAGTGAGCCGCCAGTTCGTCCATGTCGCGCCCGGTGCGCGCCAAGCCGTGCCAGGCCAGGACGACGGGCCCGCCATTCGGCCCCCAGTCCGTGAAATGGATTTCGCGGCCCAGCAACTCAACGTAGTTCGACGAAGATGCGTTCATTTCAGCGCGCCTTCTCGTGCTGCTGGCGCACGGTTCGGCTGCGCAAGCGCCCGACGATTCCACTTGGGAAGTAGTAGACGGAGAGCACGAACAGCACTCCGAGCCACAACAGCCAGCGGTCGGGCGACAGCAACGCTGCGAGCCAGGGCATGCCGCCCATGGCGGTAATGGCCTCGCCGCCCAGCCGCAGCAAGTCCTGCAGGTAGTTCTGCGCCACCACGAACAATGCCGCGCCGACCACCGCGCCATAAACGGTTCCCATGCCGCCGATGACCACGATCAGCAGCACATCGACCATGATCTCGAAGCTGAGCGAAGTCTCCGGCCCGTTGTAGCGCAGCCAGACTGCCAGCATGGCGCCGGCCAGCGTGGCGAACAGTGCCGACAACATCGCCGAGACGGTGCGGTACACCACCACGCGGTAGCCAATCGCCTCGGCCCGGAACTCGTTTTCCCGGATGGCCTGCAGCACGCGCCCGAACGGCGAGTTGACGATGCGCAGCAGCGCCAGCACCAGCACGACGCAAGTAACGAACAGCAGATAATAGGTCAGCAGTCGGCCGTCGAGCGACACACCGAGGAACGGCTCTTCACTGAACTCGAAGCTGGGCGAAATCCACTCAGGAAGCCTGAAGGAAAGCCCGTCCTCACCGCCGGTCAAGTCCGACAGTTGCGACGCCAGCGTCTGAAATGCCGCGGCCACCGCGAGCGTGATCATGGCAAAGAAGATCGCCCGCACACGCAGCGAAAAAAGCCCGATGACAAAAGACAGCAACAGCGACACCGTGAGCGCTGCGGCTAGCCCGACGACCACTGCCGTCCAGCTCGGGCCAAGGCGCGTGGCCGAAATCGCAATGCCGTAGGCCCCGATGCCGAAGAACATGGTGTGGGCAAAGTTGACGATGCCGGTGTAGCCCAGCAGCAGGTCAAAGCTCGCCACCAGCACGATGAACACCAGCACCTTGGCCGCCACGCTCAGTGCCTTGACGCCGGGAAAAATAAACGGTGCAAACGCCAGCGCAAGAAACAGCGCCACCAGCACCGCTGCCAGCAACCGGCTGCGCGGAAAATCGTCGGAAAGAAGTCGGCTCAGCATGGTGCGGCACTCATCGGTTCGCAACCGGGTAGACGCCCTGCGGGCGCCACAAAAGGATGGCCACCATCAGCGCGATGTTGGAGAACAGCGCCACCTTGGGCACCAGAAAACCGGTGTAGTTGGCCATCAGGCCGACCAGCAATGCGCCGATCAGCGCGCCGCCGGTCGAACCGAGCCCGCCGATGATGATCACGATAAATATCAGCACGTTGACCTGCGAGCCCATCTGCGGAATCACGCTCTGCTGGTACAGGCCCCACATCACGCCGCCGAGCCCTGCGAGTGCGCTGCCCACTACGAAGATGCCGATGAACAGGCGGCGGATGCGGTAGCCGAGCGACTCGACCATTTCACGGTCTTGCACGCCGGCGCGTATCAAGAGGCCGATCTTAGTGCGCGCCAGCGTCCACGCGAGGGCCGCGAACACCGCCGCGCCGACCACCACGGCGACGATGCGGTATTTTTCAATGGCGGAGTCGCCGATCAGGATGGCGCCGCGCATGCCTTCGGGCAGCGGCAGCGGCAATTGCGCCGGGCCCCAGATCATCTTGATGAGTTCCTCGCCAATGATCATCCCGCCCACAGTGACCAGGATCTGCTTCAAGTGCTGGCCGTACACCGGCCGCACCAGCAGACGCTCGAACGCAAAGCCGACCGCGCCGGCCACCGCCATGGCGATCAGCATGGCCGGCAACACCGCCACCAGGTTGCGCCACAGTTCGTGCGAGCCGGTCCAGTCGCTCATGCTGCCGAGCACGCTGGTGGCCACGAAGGCCCCAAGCGCAATGAACACGCCGTGGCCGAAATTGAGCACGTCCATCAGCCCGAACACCAGCGTCAGGCCCGACGAAATGATGAAGATGATCATCCCCATCGCCAGCCCCGCGACGGTGAGCGTGAGCCAGGTTGAGGACGAGCCGATCAGCGGCAGTGCAAGCAGCGCCAGCACCGGCACCAGCAGCAGCGGTTTCCAGTCGAAGTCGAGTTTCACAGCGCTAACCCCAGCAGCGAATGTTGCAATTCTTCATCCGCCGAGAACTCGGCCATGATTCCGCTGTGCACCACGCGACCGTTGTCCATTACGGCCACGGTGTCGCCCAGGTGTTGCGCGAAGTGAATGTTCTGCTCCACCATGAGGAGCGTGACACCACTGCGTTTGAGTTCGCCAAAGGCATCGATCATGTTGTTGATAATGGCCGGCGCCAGGCCCTTGCTGGGTTCGTCAACGATCAGTAGTTCACGCGGCTCGATGATGGAACGGGCCACCGCCAGCATCTGCTTTTGCCCGCCCGACAGCTTTCCTGCCGGATGGCTCCAGAATTTTTCAACCGCCGGAAACAGCCTGAAAATCCATTTCAGGCGCGTGTCGTCCATGTCTGCGGCGCGCTTGGCACCGCGCGCCGCGAGCAGCATGTTCTCCTTGACCGTGAGGTCACCGAAGATGCCCATGTTCTCGGGCACGTACGCGATGTTGAGCCCGGCGATCTGCGGCGTGCTCCAGGACGTGATGTCTTGCTCGCCGAAAACGACACGTCCCTGCGAGGCGTGCCACAGGCCCATGACGGTGCGCAGCGTGGTGGTCTTGCCCGCGCCGTTGCGCCCGAGCAGCATGGTGAGCTGGCCCTTGGGCACGGCAAGGTCGACGCCATGCAGGATGTGATACGCGCCGATGTGCGTGTGTACGCCTTCGAGGGCTAGCAAGTTCGGAGTCATGCAGCCTCCTTCGCGATGCCGAGGTAGGCCTCTTGCACCACCGGCGAGGCAATCACCTCGGCCGGCTCGCCGTCGGCCACCAGTTGCCCGTTGTGCAGCACGATGATGCGGTCGGCCAGCTCGCGCACCACATCCATCTTATGTTCGACCAACAGAATGGTCTTGCTCTTGTCCTGCTTCAGTTTGCGAATCAGGTCCAGGATGACCGGCGCTTCGGCCGCGGTCATGCCCGCCGTGGGCTCGTCGAACATGAACACCTCGGGTTCGAGCGCCATCAGCAGCGCTACTTCGAGCTTGCGCTGGTCGCCATGCGGCAGGCTGGCCACCGTGGCGTGCTGCTTCGATTCCAGCGCCACGGCCGCCAGCAATTCGCTGGCGCGCGCGGTGAGCTGCCGGTGGTCGCTCCAGATGCTCCACAGGTTCATGCCGCGCCCGTGCGCGCCGTCATGCGACGCCTGCACCGCAAGCCGCACGTTCTCCAGCACCGAGAGGTTCGGGAACAGATTGGTCAGCTGAAAAGCCCGCCCGAGCCCGGCGTGCGTGCGCGCCGAAACGCCCAGCCCCGACAGCTCGCGCCCATCGAGCCACACCGTGCCGGCGCTGGCCTTGAGCTGACCCGAGATCAGGTTGAAGTAAGTGGTTTTGCCCGCGCCGTTGGGGCCGACGATCGCGGTCAATGTGCCCGGCGCAAAAGCGCAGCTCACGTCATTGACAGCGACGTGGCCACCAAATCGAATCGTCAGGTTCTTCGTTTCAAGCATAGGAGATGATCGTTCCAACGCCGGGCAGCGGCGTAGCGAGCGGCCCGAGGGCAAGGTGCACGGAGCGCAGCACCTGGAATGGACTTCCGTCCATGAGGATTGCGAGCACCGCGCAACGCCGCCAGCGGGTTGCGCAGTAGCCGAGCGCGCCGGGGTTAGCGCTTGTTGCGGATCGGGATATTCATCTCGGCTGGCGTGATCTCATGCACCAGCTCGGGCACGCCCCACGCGAATGCCGGGTCGACCTTGATCTTGAAGTGATACATCGACTGCATGGCCTGGTGATCTTCCTTGCGGAAAGTCATCTTGCCCTTGGGCGTGTCGAAGCTCATGCCTTCCATGGTCTTGATAAGCTTGTTAGTGTTGGTGTCGCCGCCGGTCTTTTTGAGCGCGGTCACGATGGCCATGGCCGCCGAGAAGCCACCCGCCGTGAAAAAGTCTGGCGGTGTCTTGAACTCCTTGTAGTGCGCTGCCACCATCGCGTCATTGACAGGGTTCTTCGGAATGCCGAAGTAGTAATACGCCGCGCCTTCCATGCCCGGGAAGTTCTTGTAGGCCGCCATTGCCGGCAAGATGTTGCCGCCAGTGGCAATCTCGATTCCGTAGCGCTTCAGGTCGAGGTCGGCAATCTTGAACGGGTTTCCGGCGCCGGCCCAGACAATCCAGATCACCTTGCGGCCGGGTTTGTCTTTGAGGCTGTCAATCAGGCGCTGCGCACCAGCGGTGAAGTCGGTGGTGTTGGTGGGCAGGTATTCCTCGTGCACCACCTTTGCCTTGTGAATGGCTTCCTTGAAAGCCTTCACGCCGTCGCGGCCAAAAGCATAGTCCTGCGCCAGCGTGGCGATGTTGACGCCCGGCTTGTCGAGTGCCACGGCATTGCTGATGGCGTCCTGGCTCGAATTGCGGCCGGTGCGGAAGATG
>CAJDTV010000093.1_pt1 | contig 19492 bp, 18 predicted proteins | sample 7389921 | NCBI WGS metagenome assembly CAJDTV01 (sample SAMEA7055654, study PRJEB34461) | soil metagenome | biome: terrestrial ecosystem; feature: Peninsula; material: soil | place: Antarctica | collected 2016 | reverse complement strand
TTGCATCGTCGCGGCCTTGCGGAAGGCGACTGCCGAAGGAACCGTGCTGGTCAGGACGCTCACGCGGCCGCGCATGGTCATGAATTCTTCGCGGATCAGCTCGGACATGAGCCGGCTGTCCTTGGTGTTCTCGGTGCGATTGATGACGGCCCGCACGGCCGGCACCTTGAATCCCAGATTCGCCGTGGACTCGTGACGGTCCAGCATGGTGATCGTGCCGTCGATGAACTCGCGCGCCGAAACGATGTCCGGCGAAGCCGGAGCGATCAACAGATCGGCAGCGTTGACGGCGGCATCCTGCAGGTGCCCCACGGCGCCTTGGGTGTCGATGATCACTATGTCGTAGCGCGAGCTGACGGACGCGTGCTTGAGAGGCATGCTGATGCGCACCAGACGGTCGAGTCGATTGGACAGCCAGTCCTGGAGGCGTCCATCCCGGGTGTCGGAGGCGACGACGTCCAGAGTGCCGGTGGAAACCAACTTGTCGGCATCTTTGGAGGCGAAATTGCCGGGCGGCAATTCAGCAACCGAAATGCAGTCGGGTGTCAACGTCCCGTTGATCACGAGGTCGGTGAGACCACGCGGTGCTTCGTGCGACAGCTTGAAGTATTTGGTGAGCGACGGCTGAACGTCGGCATCGACCAGCAGGACCCGAAGACCAAGGTCGCGCAGTAAGCCGCCGAGATTGGCCGCAAGAGTTGTTTTACCAACCCCGCCTTTGGTGGCAATCACCGTGAGTGTTAGCATGAAATCCTCGTTGAATTAGGTTTTAACCAATTCAACGAGACAGCTAATTTGCCTTGATTGCCGCCTCCAATGTGTTGCTAATCTCCTGATTAGCAAATCCAATCCAATACGGCATCAGAAAATATACATTGCCTCATACACCGTTCTCACCACTTGCCGTCACGCGGTCTCTTGGCCTGGAGGGCCGCCTCGATCAAGGCGACGGCATCGGGCCGCTTGCCGCGCTGGGCGAAGTCGGCAGCACTCAGGCCTTGTTCGTTTTTCATCAACACATCGGCGCCTGCGTCGAGCAGCAGCTTGACGGCGTCCGTCGAGCCGTACATGGCAGCCATCATCAATGGCGTGGTGCCATTGGGAGACTGCGCATCGATAAAGGCGTAATGCTCCAGCAGCGTGCGCATGATTTCGACGTGGCCATTGGTGGCGGCGTAATGCAGCGGCGCCCAGCCAGTTTTGTTGACGGCGGCGTCGCGCGCAAGCAGTTGCATCACCATCGGCTGGTCGCCCTTGAGCGCTGCCATCATCAACGGGCTTTCATCGCTGGCGTTGGTGGCGTTGACATCCGTTTTCGGCGATTCGATCAGGGCCTGCGCGGCCCTGGGCGACGGCTCGCGCAGCGCCATCAAAAGGCCGGTCTGGCCGTGTGGATCGCGGGTATTTGGATTGAAGCCGCGCTTGATCAGGTCCGTGATGCCACTCCCGTTGTTACCGCGGACGGCCCGGAAAAAATCATCGGCTTGCCCGGCGCTTGCCGAGATAACTGAAGCAAATACAGCTAGAAAGAGTAATTTTCTAAAGTAATACATTAAGTTTTATGTCGCTGAAAAGCGTCTCGAAATTGTCGCTGGTGGCAGCTGCGACCGCTTCCAGTGGAAGATTTCGCAGCTGCGCGATCTGCTTCGCCACCCACGGCACGTACGATGGATTGTTGGTTTTACCGCGGTACGGCACCGGCGCTAGATATGGGCTGTCGGTCTCTATCAGCATCCGGTCAAGCGGCACGAAGGCCGCCACGTCGCGCAGGTCCTGAGCTTTCTTGAAGGTCAAGATGCCTGAAAATGAAATGTAAAACCCGAGATCGAGTGCCGCCCGCGCCACTTCGGCGGTTTCGGTAAAGCAATGAAACACGCCACCGGCTGCGCCACTGGAACCGTCTTCACCCTCTTCCTTCAGGATTGCCAGCGTGTCGGGCGAAGCCTGTCGGGTATGGATTACGAGCGGCTTGGCCGCTTGCCGGGCGGCTCGGATGTGGACGCGAAAGCGCTCGCGCTGCCATTCCATGTCGGCAATGCCGCGGCCGCCCTTGCGTTCTTCCATCTGGTAGTAGTCGAGACCGGTTTCGCCGATAGCCACCACCCTGGGCAGCGCGGCGCGGCGCACCAGATCGTCGAGGGTGGGTTCGGCCATGTCTTCGGTGTCGGGGTGCACGCCGACGCTGGCCCAGAAGTTGTCATAGGTCATGGCCAATGCATGAACCGCCTCGAATTCTTCCAGCCTAGTGCAAATGCACAGCGCACGGTCGACTTGAGCGGCGGCCATAGCGGCCCGAATTCGCGGCAGGTCGTCCGCAAGCTCGGGAAGGGTCAGGTGACAGTGCGAGTCGGTGAACATGAAGTTGGCGACGCATGGGCGCCGCGTTGCGGCTTTCGGCAGGCAAACCGCGCGACCGGGCTCAAGCACAAAGGCTAAATCGTCTGGGTTGGGCGGTCAGAGACCATCGAACTGCCCAGCGCCTCTTCGATGCGTTGCTTGAGCTGGCGCGATTTTTCGTCGGAGGGAAAGCGAATGCCGACGCCCGGTGCCCGGTTGCCGGCAGCGCGCTGTGGCGTGATCCAGGCGACCTTGCCCGCGACCGGGTAACGCTGCGGGTCGTCGGGCAGCGTGAGCAGCACGTAGACGTCGTCGCCCAAGCGGTATTCGCGGGAGGTCGGCACGAAAATGCCGCCATCGGCAAACAACGGGATGTAAGCCGCATAGAGCGCGGCTTTTTCCTTGATGGCCAGCTGGATCACGCTGGGGCGCGACGGATGATGGGTTGCAAGTGTGTTCATGGGCGACGAACTGAGTTTAGGGCGCTTCGAGCCTCACTGACAAGCGCCTCCAGCATCAGGCCAGCATTGAACGGGTGTTCTGCGGTTTTTGACGCATGGGCGAGCGATTTCGACCAGCGCGCCAGCACGCCGATGGCTGGCGATGGTGGCAGATCGATGGCCTCGAAAAAACGTGGCGCGGCACCGACGCCCACGGCCATCAGGTCGTGGCAGAGCTTTTGCAGCGTGTCGATGGCCTGCGGGGGTGCCTGGCTGGCCAGCGCCTGGACGTCGCCACGCGACATGGCCTTGGGCAGCAACGCCCAAGCGGGCCATGAGTGGCCGCCTTGGGCCAGCCGTAGCGCGTCACTCGACCGCCCGCCGGCGGCCTGAAGGAGCGGCGCCGCATCGCTCTGCGCCACGCCCTGCCCGACCAGCCATGCACAGGCCTCTACCGGATCCGGCCACGGCAGCGAGAACCCCAGGCAGCGGCTGCGGATGGTGGGCAGCAATTGCCAGGCGGCTTCGGTGGCCAAGGCAAAGCGCACGTCGCCGGCCGGTTCTTCCAGCGTCTTGAGCAAGGCGTTGGCGGTGATGGTGTTCATGCGTTCGGCCGGGTAGACCAGCACGACCTTGCCTCGCCCGCGCGCGCTGGTGCGCTGGGCAAAACCCACCGCCTCGCGCATGGCTTCGACCCGGATTTCCCGGCTCGGTTTGCGCTTCTTGTCGTCGACGTCTGACTGTGCCTTTTCGTCGAGCGGCCAGCCGAGCGCGATCATGGCGACCTCGGGCATGAGCACGCACAAGTCGGCGTGGGTTCGCGCGGCGATGGCATGGCAGCTTGCGCAATGGCCGCAGGCGCCGTGCTCATTGGGCTGCTCGCACAGCCAGGCAGCAGCCAGTGCCAGCGCCAAATCGTATTGGCCCAAGCCGGACGGACCGTGCAGCAGCCATGCATGACCGCGCTGGCGCAGCAGGTCGGCCAGCGGGCGTGCCAGCCAGGGAGCCAACGGCGGCGTCACCGCACAGCCCCGCGCTGGCGCAAGGCGGCTTCGATCTGGTGGGCGACCTCGGCTCGCGTTCGGCTGGAGTCGATGCGCACGAAACGCGAAGCGCCGGCCGCGCGCTCGGCATAACCGGCGGCCACACGGCGGAAGAACTCGACCGGCTGCGATTCGAACTTGTCGGGCAAGCGCGCGCCGGCCAGCCGCTCGGCGGCGACTTCGGGCGCCACGTCGAACCACAGCGTAATGTCCGGTTGCAGCATCGAATCGTGCTCTAGCGCCCGCCCCGCTTGCGCCCAGTGCTCCAGAATAGATAGTACTTCGGGGTCGAAACCACGTCCCGCGCCTTGATACGCGAAGGTCGCGTCGGTGAAACGGTCGCACAGCACGACGTCGCCGCGCGCCAAGGCCGGCTCGATCACGCGCACGATGTGATCGCGCCGCGCCGCGAACACCAGCAACGACTCGGTCAGCGCATCCATCGGCTGCTCGAGGATCAAAGTGCGCAGCGTCTCGGCCAGCGGCGTGCCACCGGGCTCGCGGGTGCGAGTCACATGGCGTCCCTGGCCGCGAAACAAGGCCTCAATTTCATCCAGGTGGCTCGACTTGCCGGCGCCATCGATGCCTTCCAGCGTCAGGAACAAGGCGGTCATGGGATCCCTCGCTGGTAGCGGTTGACGGCGCGGTTGTGCTCGTCGAGCGAGCCGCTGAACTGGCTGGTGCCGTCGCCGCGCGAAACGAAGTAGAGAGATTTGCTCTGTGCGGGCTGCACGGCGGCCAGCAAAGCAGCCTTGCCCGGCATCGCGATCGGCGTCGGCGGCAGGCCGCCGCGCGTGTAAGTGTTCCAGGGTGTGTCGGTCTGCAGGTCCTTCTTGCGCAGATTGCCGTTGAAGCCGGGGCCCAGGCCGTAAATCACCGTGGGGTCGGTCTGCAGTGGCATGCCTATGCGCAGTCGGTTGATGAAGACAGCAGCCACTTCAGCGCGGTCATCAGCCTTTCCTGTCTCTTTTTCGATAATGCTGGCCAAAATAAGTGCCTCATCAGCCGTTTTGAGTGGCAAATTGGCGGCGCGGGACGCCCATGCGGCGTCGAGCTTCTTGTCCATGGTGCGCATGGCGCGCTCCAGCAGCGCGACATCGGTCGAACCCTTGGAGTAGGTGTAGGTGTCGGGAAAGAACCGGCCTTCGGGCGCGAGACCAGGCTTGCCGAGCGCGGCCATCAGTGCGTCGTCAGTTTCCCCGGCGGTCTCGGGCTTGAGCAGTTCGGCCTTGGCCAGCGCGGTACGCACCTGGCGGAAGTTCCAGCCCTCGACTAGCACCACGCTGCGGGTGGCTTCCTTGCCGCGCACCAGCACTTGCAGCAGCGCGCGCGGGGTCATGCCGCGTTCCAGTTCGTAGCTGCCGGCGCGCATTTGCCGGTCTTGCCCCGACATACGGAACCACCAGTAGAGCAATTGCGGCTGCACCCGGGCGCCCGTGTCAGCCACGGCCTGGGCGATGCCGCGCGGCGTGGTGCCGGGCTCGACCGACAGGTCGACCGTAGGCGCCGGCAGCTTGAGCGGCTGGTTCAACCACCACAGTGCCCACGCGCCGATCCCGAACGCGGCAAGCAGCGAAAGCACGGAAAGGGTGAGGAAGAGGCGGCGCACGGAACTCAAAAGACAGAAAGAAAGGCCGGAACGCCCCAGCCGGGCCGGTAGCCCTGCGCAGCGCACGGGACGACGACGACCATGATAATTCAGCCATGACTACAGTTGATTTGAATGGCATCGCCGCCCTCTCCCACCTGGGTGTGATTCGCGCCGAAGGCCCCGATGCAGCAAGTTTTTTGCATGGCCAGTTGACGCAGGATGTGGCACAACTCGGGCCGTCTGAAGCGCGCCTGGCCGCGTTGTGCACCCCCAAAGGCCGAATGATGGCCAGCTTTATCGTTATTCGCCCGCTGCCCGAGCAGGTCTTTATGATCTGCAGTCAGGACATCCTCGCCGCGACGCAAAAGCGTCTTTCGATGTTCGTGATGCGCGCGAAGGTCAAATTGAGCGACGCCACAAGCGAGTTCGCCCTCTACGGAGTGGCCGGTACGGCGTTGGCCGCCAACGACATCGACGCCGCGGCACGCCCCGATCACCGAACGGCAGTGTGCGATGGCGCCAGTGCCGTGTCGCTCTACTCGGCCGACGGCGTGCCTCGCGCCCTCTGGATCGCGTCGCCCGACAGCACAGCGCCGCGCGGCCCGGCACTCGACGCCGCGCTATGGGCCTGGAGCGAGGTGCGCAGCGGCATCGTGACGCTCAGCGCCCCGATCGTCGAGGCCTTCGTGCCGCAGATGCTCAACTACGAATCGGTGGGCGGGGTCAGCTTCAAGAAGGGTTGCTACCCCGGCCAGGAGATCGTGGCGCGCAGCCAGTTTCGCGGCACACTCAAGCGGCGCGCGTTTCTGGTGCACGCGGCGGAGCCGGTCAGCGCGGGGCAGGAAGTATTTGCCGGCAACGCCGATCAGCCGGTGGGCACGGTGGCGCAGGCAGCAGAGGCGCCAGGCGGCGGTTTTGACGCACTGGTGTCGATGCAGATTTCAGCGCTGGAGCGCGGCGGGTTACACGCCGGTGCCGTCGACGGCCCGGCGCTCACGGTCGAGGCGTTGCCCTACCCGCTGCTTGAAGACGTCTGACGGCAATACACCCGACAAAATCGGACAATCCCAACTCCGCATTCAAGTTGGACGAAATAGGCCTGTAGCGCCCATGGGACGGTCGCTGACAGCTATGGGCTTTATAGCGCCCGGCGCATCTCAATGTGCACGATGCCGTCTTCGTCGAAGGGCTCGCCATGCACTGCATAGCCGAGCCTGGCATAGAACGGCCGCGCACTGTGCTGCGCGTGCAAAGTGACCTCGTGATAGCCACGCGCTCGGGCCGCCTCTTCCAGCGCCCGCACAACCGCCGTGCCATGGCCGCCGCCGCGCAGCATGCGGTGTGTTGCGACGCGGCCTATGCGCCCCACCCCCGGCGAATCGCTGACGAGGCGGGCGGTGGCGATCACCAGGCCGAGCTGGTTGCGCGCCACGGCGTGCAGCGCACTGGTGTCGTGTGCGTCCCATTCGAGCACCTCCGGAATGCGCTGCTCTTGCACGAACACACTGCGCCGAAGCGCGCCAGCGCCCTGGCCCAGTGCTCGCCAGTCGCCAGTGACCAGCTCGCGCATGTCGGCGCCGGCTTCGTAGTTCGCAAAAATCGCGCGCAATGCCGCTGGCACGGGGCGGGACGTTTGCGTGGCAGGGTCAGCGAACACGTAGACCAGCTCACAGGTGACCAGGAGCTGGTCGCCGCGAAACAGCGCACCATCGAACACGATGGACGAAGTGCCGACGCGGGCGCATTTCACGGCGACGTCGAGCACATCGTCAGCCCGCGCCGAGGCGTTGAAATCAATGGTGGCCTTTCGCACGTACAGTTCACCGCCAAGCGTGCTCATCGACTCCTCGTACGGCAGCGCCAGCGCGCGCCAGTAATCGCTGACGGCCGTGTCGAAGTACATCAGGTAGTGCGCGTTGAAGACGATTTTTTGCATGTCCACTTCGGCCCAGCGCACGCGCAGACGGTGGGCAAAACGGAAATCGGAACGGGTCATGGTCATGGGGGTCATGGCGGCAATGTGTCGGAAGAGGAATGAAGGGCCTGGCGCAGGGCGCGGGCGGCGTCCGCGTGCGCTTGCAATGCTTCGGGCACGGCGCGGCCCATCTTGATGAATTCGTGGATCACGCCGCGATAGATTTCGATATCAACGGCAACGCCGGCGGCGCGCAGTTTGTCCGCATAGGCAATGCCCTCGTCGATCAGCGGGTCGCATTCGGCCAGGCCGATCCAGGCTGGTGCCACGCCGTCGACGTCGTCAGCGTTGAGTGGTGCAAAGCGCCAGTCGTCGCGGTCGGCACCGGTGCGCACGTACTGGTCAAAAAACCAGCTGATCATGGCTTCGTCGAGCAGGGGGCCAATCGCAAAGGCGTGATGCGAAGCGGTGTCCTGGTGTGCGGTGGTGCCGGGATAGAACAATAGTTGCAAGGCCAGCGGCAGCCTTGCGTCGCGCGCCCGGATGGCGCAGACGGCGGCCAGCGTGCCGCCCGCACTGTCGCCGCCGACAGCGAACCGGGTGTCATCGGCACCGATCTCGGCCGCGTGGCGAGCGACAAACTGGAGCGCATCCCAGGCGTCATTGACGGCGGTCGGAAATTTGTGCCCGGGCGCGAGGCGGTAGTCGAGCGAGACGACCATGCAGCCGCTCTGGTGGCTCAGCACGCGGCACAGCGTGTCGTGCGTCTCGATGCTGCCGACCGTGAAGCCGCCGCCGTGGAAGTACAGCAGCAGCGGCAGACGCTCGTGGCTGGGAGCATAGAGCCGCGCCGGCAGCGCGGCGCCGTCGCGCGCCGGAATGCGGAAATCCTCCACTCGCGCCAACGACGGAGCCGGTACTTCCAGCATGCCGGCGCCCTTCTCATAGGCAGCCCTGGCCTGTTGCGGTGTCAGCGTGTACAGCGGCGCCTGGCGGGCACGCGCCATGCGCTCGACCACGCCGGCCATGCGCGGCGTCAGTGCAGCCCTTGACAACGCACTCAGCGGATGAAGGGCCGGTCGCACGCCACCTGGCGCGCCTCTTGGGTCTGCGGTCCGATGGCGCAGCCGGTGAGCTTTTCCGCTGTGTAGAAGCTCACCGTCACCGGCTGCGCGCCGGCCAAGCCGTGATAGGTCGCGAGCACGGTCAAACCGGCTTTGGGCGGCAGCAGGGGCGAGAACGGTCCCAGGCTGATCAGTTGACCCGGCTGCATCGCCAGGCCTTCCTTGGCCAGCGCGCCGGCCAGCCAGACGACGGCGTTGAGCGGGTGCTCGAGCACGTCCGAGCCCTTGCCGGGCGGCGCCAGCTCGCTGTTGTCCTTGCCGTCGGTCAGCACGACCTTCATGTCGCGTAGACCGTCGAGCATGGCCTTGCGCCCGATCTCATCGCCCGGCACGGCCACCGGCACGCCCCTGACACCAAAGCGCGCGCCGACATTGATGGCCGTGACGCCGGCACCGTTGAGCTTGGGCGGCGCCTGCACCACCAGGTCGGGCAGTTCGATGAACGGAATCACCTGGTCGATGGCGGCGATCACGTCCTCAGGCGTCTTGGCCTGGTTGATGGCCTCGCTTTTCACGCGCACCAGCATGTCGGCTTCGTACAGCGGCCGCGCGCCGAAGGTGGCGTTGAGCGTGGCGCCATGCTGCAGCAGCATGTCTTCGTACAGTACGCCCCAGACCGGCTGGTCGGTGTTGAAGCGCTTTTGCACCGCCGGATTGGTCAGGCCGGCCTTGTAGCCGGCCATCTTGCCGTAGCGCTTGGCCAGCAGTTCGTTGAGCTTCTTGCGCGTGCAGGCGCCGTCGGCATCCGACAGGCCCACCGGCGTCTCGGCCGGCGTACGCGCCTGCATGGCTGCGTCCAGCGCTGCGACCTGCGTGTCGCTCAGGCATTCGGCCAGCGCACCGCCCGAGAAGGCGACGCCCAGCAGCAGGGCAAGGGTTTGGAAAGCTCTCATGACACGCCTCCGGTACGTTGAATTAGAGTAGGAGCCTGCGACTTTAACGCCCTGCCCTCACCGGAGAACGCTTGCCATGGCCCTGATCAACTACCTCACGCAAATTCAGTTTGAATTCGGCGCGCTGCGCCTATTGCAGGACGAGTGCGCGCGTGTCGGCATCACGCGCCCGCTGGTCGTGACCGACGCCGGCGTGCGGGCCGCCGGCGTTTTGCAACAAGCGCTGGACGCGCTCGGCAGCTTGCCCGCGACCGTCTATGACCAGACGCCATCGAACCCGACCGAAGCTGCCGTGCGTGCCGCCGCCGCGCTCTATCGCAACGAGCGTTGCGACGGCCTGATTGCAGTGGGCGGCGGCTCGTCCATCGACTGCGCCAAGGGTGTCGCGATTGCCGCCACACATGAGGGGCCACTGACCACCTATGCCACGATCGAGGGCGGCTCGCCCAAGATCACCGAGCGCGTGGTGCCCCTGATTGCGGTGCCCACCACCAGCGGCACCGGTAGCGAGGTCGCGCGCGGAGCCATCATCATCGTTGACGACCATCGCAAGCTCGGCTTCCACAGTTGGTTTCTGATGCCCAAGGCCGCTATCTGTGATCCCGCACTCACACTGGGCCTGCCGCCTCGGCTGACGGCTGCGACCGGCATGGATGCCATTGCGCACTGCATGGAAACCTTCATGTCGGCCGCCTTCAATCCGCCAGCCGATGGCATCGCCCTCGACGGGCTGGAGCGCGCCTGGGGCCACATCGAGCGGGCCACGAAAGACGGAGCAGACCGTGACGCGCGGCTCAACCTCATGAGCGCGTCGATGCAGGGTGCGCTGGCGTTCCAAAAAGGGTTGGGCTGCGTGCACAGCCTGAGCCACAGCCTGGGCGGCGTCGATCCGCGCCTGCACCACGGCACGCTCAACGCACTCTTTTTGCCGGCCGTGATCCATTTCAATGCCGGGGCCGACTCGGTGCAAAAAGAGCAGCGCCTGCAACGCATGGCGCGCGCCATGCACCTGGACCAGCCCGGCGACCTGGGTGATGCCATCCAGGACATGAACTCCCGCCTGGGCCTGCCCAAGGGCCTGGCCGACGCCGGCGTGACAGCTGACCTGTTCGAGAAAGTGATCGACGGCGCGATGGCCGACCACTGCCACAAGACCAATCCGAGGCTGGCCACGCGGGCCGATTACCGTGAGATGCTGGAAGCTTCGATGTAGCAGAGCCGGAGCTGGCTAGAAATGTGCCGGCTCGCGTCAACGCGGACATTCGGAGACGCCACTCCGACTCTACTTGTGGAGCGAAGGGTGGCCTTCCAGCAAAGTTCGACCGGGACAACGCGGGAACAGCGGCTGCCTATTTCAGCCGAGTTCCGCTTGAGTCAAACACATGCAGAGTCACCGGTATCCCCGCGCTGACGCTTTGGGTGGCCGTACAGAAAGCTTTAAATTGAGACAGCGCCCGCTCAAGGTGGGCCAACTGGGCCCCGGGGACTTCCAGATGCAAAGAGACCGCCATGTGCAGCACTCGCAACTTGTTTTCGGCGTTGCGCCCGACCTCGGCACGCACCACGCATAGCAGAGATCCCCGCGCCTGCTTGAATGTGCGCAACGCAAACAAAAACGAATCGCTGAGGCAATTCCCCACGGCCAAACACAGTAGCTGGACCGGAGAGGGGCCGCGACCGGTGCCCAGCGGCGGCGGCTCGTCGCCAACAACAACCGGTATGCCCTGGCCGAAGTGGATATCGAAACGATAGTCTTGCTGCTGGATCAGTTCGACAGTGATGGCAGATTCGTTCACCAGTTTTCCATTTTTCGAAAAATGAGATCGATACCGGCAAATCGACAAATGCGATTTTCTGGGCACTGCTTCAATGCAGTCGCCTAGGCCGTGGTGCCGGTGGTCGCGTTGACATCCATCCTTCAGGGCAATGAAAGGCGCGCCCCATGGAACTCCCTACTTGTCAAGGCGCTCGATGCCGAGCGCCTTGAAAATGTACTTTTCATAAATTGGCTCCGAGGTTCCGTTCTTCATTTTGTAGATGAAGTACTTCTCGAATGCGACCTTCGCCACGTGGACCCATTTGCTCTTTTTGTACCAATTGGTATTGCGCGGCGGAATTTGCGGCAGAGCCACGAACGCTGCACCGGTGTCGCCCATATCGGCCAGGCAGATGGCATTCCAGCTGGCTTTGGCGGTGGCTGGCTGCCCTGCCACGTCGGCCGCCATGTTGCTCACGATGGCGCTGACCAGAGTTTCGATCATGTAGCCGGTTTTGGGCGCTCCCGTGGGCACTGGCGTCACTTCGACGGGTGGAATCGCCACGCACACGCCGGCAGAGAATATGCTTCGGTGTGTCGTGCTGCGCTGGAATTCGTCGATCAACACGAAGCCGCCCGGATTGCACAAACCTGGCACGGCCGCCACCGGATCAACACCCTTGAAGGCCGGCAGCATCATGCTGAAGCTGAACGGCAACTGATGTTCCTTTTTGAGCTGGCCGCTGTCGTCTAGCTCGGAGACGAACATCGTCCCCTCTTCCACTTTGGTGCCACGCGCGTTGGTGATCCACTTGATGTCGTTTCTGCGAAAGTCGCTCTCGAGCATCGATTTGGAATCACCCACACCGCCCAGACCCATGTGGCCGATGTAAGGCTCGCTGGTCACGAAAACCATCGGCACCTTGTTGCGCAGCTTGCGCCGACGCAGGTCATGGTTGACGATGAAGGCGAACTCGCAGGCCAGGCCGAAGCATGAAGCGCCTGCCATCGCTCCGATGACGACGGGGCCAGGAGTTTCGAGGAATTTCTGGTATGCGCCCCATGTTTTCTGTGTGTTGCCGGTCGCGTCGATGCGCGTCACCGCCTGCGCCACGAAGTCAATGCCCTTTTCTTCGAGATGGGGCTTGATGGGAAAGGCGATGTTCTCGCTTTTGCGCCAGCCCACTGCGAGCCAGGGATTGGATGGCACAAACTGAAAATAGTCCACCGCATTGACCACGGTGATGGGGTGCTTCCTGCCCAGCTTCTCGCGCAGTTCATACGCTGCGGGCATTCCGCCGGTTCCGGCGCCAAGAATGATGATATGAGCCATGGAAGTCTCCTTTCGGTGAATAAACTCTGTCGTCTGTCGGGTGTTTCGGTCCTGGTCAGGGGTGCAGCAGGGTGTCTACGGCCTCGAGGCGGGCCTCATCGAGCTGCCCTGCCAGCGCCTGCAAGCGCAACTGGTTCAGCAGCACATCGACCCTGGCATGCAGCAGCGCAAGCTCGGCGCTGCTTGCATCGCTTTCGGCATTCAGCAGGTCGAGCGTGGTGCGGTCGCCGACCTGACGGCCGAGATGCGTCGCATCCAGTCGGGCCCGGCTCGCCTTGACTGATTCAGCCAGCGCGCTGATGCGGGCACCGCCGGCCTGCAGGCCAAGCCACGCTGCGCGCGTCTGCTGGCTGATCTGCCGACGCGAGCGATCGACTTCGGCAAGTGCCTTGTTCTCCAGGTGCAGCGCCTCTTGCTGGCGGGCACTGCGCAAGCCGCCGGTGTAAAGCGGCACGCTCAATTGCACACCGATCATCTGCTGGCGGGATGTGTTGCTCGCAGGGCCGAAGTCGCCGCTGCCACGCAGGCGCTGCTGCCCCGCCTGGAACACAAGGTCGAGCGTGGCCGAGGCGACAGCGCCGAGCTTGGCGGTTTCCTCATGAGCAACCTGAGCTTTGGTCTGCTGCATGCGCAGCAGTGGGTTGCTGTCCGCCGCCAGTTCCAGCCAGTGGCTTAGCGGCGGCAATCCCTCGGGCACCACGTTGACACTGGGGGGCAGAGTCTGAAGCGATGGCGACTCCAGGCCGGTGGCGTCGGACAGTGCCGTCTGCGCAAGTTGAAGCTCGTTGTCGGCGACCAGCACTTGCGCGCGCAGGCTTTGGTCACGAGCCGATGCTTCGTAGGTGTCCGTGACGGGGGCATCGCCGAGCGCAAAGCGATCCTTCGCCTCCGTCAACGCTTTCTCCACGGCGCCATGCTGCTGTCTCAGCAGTTCCAGTTTGCTGTGTGCCAGCACCACGTCGAAATAGCGCTGGACCGTTTGCAGCATCAGGTCTTGCCGGGCGGCCCACCACTCCAGATCGGCTGCATCGGCGGAGATATCCAGTTGTCTCGACCTGGCCTGTCGTTCGCGGCTGATGAGCGGCTGGCGGGCTTCGAGCGTCCAGCCGCTCGCGTTGCCGTCGTTGATCGAGGTATTGAAGGCCACGCCGTTCGACGTGCCGAAGCCGGGTGCGGAAAAATTGGCCCCCGTCGTGCGACTGTCCGCGCTCATGAGGCCCGCGTTGCCGGTGAGCGTGACCGTAGGCCGCCACAAGGCGGAGGCTTGCGCGCGGCGTGCATCGCCGGCCTCGCGCGCAGCCTGCGAGACGGCGACATCCGGATCATGCGTGCTGGCGGCGTGCCAGACATCGAGCAGATCAGTGGCCTGGGCCGCCAGCGGCGCCCCGGCCATCGCGACGCCGAAAGCGGCAGCGGCAAGTGCGTTGAACCGCTTCATCACGCCTGCCCTCAGTTCCCGAGCGGCGCGCCCAGCTTGCGCAGCATCGTCTCGAGCATGCACCACTTGGTGAAGGCGCTTTGTAGCAGGTTGGCGCCCACGAACGCGGTGAACGCAAGCCACCACTCGTTCACAAAAATCGGACTGCCGGGGATGCCCAGCGCGAGAGAAAGCAGAATAAATACGCCGGCGAGCAGGCGCACAAGTTGCCATGAGGTCATGATGAAAGTCCTTCAGTTGAGGCGGGAAAATCGCCAGGGATTGGCGGCGTTGACTGAAAAGCACGGCGATAGGCCGCGTAGTACAGCGTGGGGATCACCACCAGCGTGAGCACGGTGGAGACGAGGATGCCGAAAATCAGCGAGATCGCCAGTCCGTTGAAGATCGGGTCACTAAGGATGAAGAAGGCGCCCAGCATGGCGGCCAACCCGGTCAACAGGATCGGCTGCGCGCGGACGGCGGCCGAATGGACCACGGCCTGCTTGAACGGAACGCCTTCGCGCAACTGCAAATTGATGAAATCCACCAGCAGGATCGAGTTGCGCACGATGATGCCGGCCAGCGCGATCATGCCGATCATGCTGGTGGCGGTGAACTGGGCGCCGAGCAATGCGTGGCCGGGCATCACGCCGATGAGCGTCAAGGGAATGGGCGCCATGATGATCAGCGGCGTCAAGTACGAGCCAAACTGCGCGACCACCAGCAGATAGATCAGGATCAGCCCGACCGCGTAGGCCGCGCCCATGTCACGGAAGGTCTCGTAGGTAATTTGCGATTCGCCGTCCCATTTGAGGGCGTAGTAGCGATACGCGTCTTGCGGCGGGTGAATGAAATATTCGACGAGCCGACCTCCGCCGGGGGTCGCGATTTTCGCAAGCTCACTACGCATTCCAAACACCCCATACAGAGAGCTGTCAATTTTGCCGGCCATGTCGCCGGCCACGTAGTTCACGGGCAGCAGGTCCTTGTGATGAATGGGCTGTTCACGCACCGTATCCGTGACCGTGACAAGTTCGCGGATCGGCACCAGTTGACCGGCGGCACCGCGCACCGAGAGTTGCAGCAAAGTGTTCAGATCACCCTGGCGGTCGGGCGGCAGTTCGATCATTGCCGCGGCAGGGTACTTGCTCTGGTCGTGCAGATACGTGGCTGCGTCGCCGCTGAGGCCCGCGCGCAGGGTGGTCACGATCGCCTGCTGCGAAACCCCCAGCATTGCCGCTTTTCTGCGCTCCACCAGCAGTAGCGTCCTGGGCGCCGGCGCGATGCTGCTGTCGTCCACATCGACGACGCCCGGTGTCTTCTCGAATACGGTGCGCACGGCCTTCGCCACCGTGCGTCGCCCCTCGGCATCGGGCCCATAGATTTCGGCCACGATGGGCGAGAGCACTGGCGGCCCCGGTGGAACCTCGACCACCTTCACGTTGGCGCCAAACTCCCGTCCAATCTTCTGCAACGGCGGACGCACGCGGGTGGCAATCTCGTGGCTTTGCTCCTTGCGCAGGTGCTGGCCCTGCAGGTTCACCTGCAGATCCCCGACGTTGCCCCCAGTGCGCAAATAGTATTGACGCACCAAACCGTTGAAGTTGATCGGCGCCGCGGTGCCGGCATAGGCCTGGTAGTTGGTCACCTCAGGCACCGTGGCCAGGTAGGCACCCAGTTCATGCAGGACGGCCGCCGTCTGCTCGACGGGCGTGCCGGCCGGCATATCGACAATGACCTGAAATTCGGACTTGTTGTCGAAGGGCAGCATCTTGAGCAGAACCAGTTTGCCAACGGGCAGCAGCACCGACCCCACGATGAGCAGCGCGATGCCCAATGCAAGCCAGCGTCGATTGCGCGCGCCCCGCTCGTCGTCAAGAAGCGGGCGGAACAGACGATCGAAGAACGGACCCAGCTTGCCGGCCAATCCGTGGCCGGCGGCGTGCGCAGCAGCATCCCGCTTGCCATCGCCCGAGTGCGCCAGCATTTCCTTCATCCAGAGTCGGGCCAGCCAGGGAGTGACCGTAAATGCAATGGCCAGCGACAGTGCCATGCCCATGCTAGCGTTGATCGGGATCGGGCTCATGTAAGGGCCCATCAGGCCGGACACGAAGGCCATTGGTAGCAGCGCGGCAATCACCGTCAGCGTGGCGAGAATGGTGGGACCACCGACTTCATCGACAGCGCCAGGGATGATCTGGGCGAGCGGAGTGCCAGGGTACTGTTGCTGATGCCGGTGAATGTTTTCAACCACCACGATCGCGTCATCGACCAGGATGCCGATCGAGAAGATCAGGGCGAACAGTGAGACCCGGTTCAGCGTAAACCCCCAAGCCCACGAAGCGAACAATGTCACCGTCAATGTGAGAATCACCGCGCCGCCGACGATGGCCGCTTCGCGCCAGCCCAGCGCGAAAAAAATCAGCGCCACGACCAGCGCGGTGACGAACAGCAGCTTGTGGATGAGTGTTTCAGCCTTGTCGTTCGCCGTGGCGCCGTAGTTGCGCGTCTCGTCTACCGTCACATCGGCCGGAATCACCGTGTTGCGCAAAAGCTCCACGCGGCTCATCAGCGCGTCGGCCACGTCGATGGCGTTTTCGCCCGCCTTTTTGGTGATCGCTATCGTGACTGCAGGATATTCAGCCGGTTCCGCCCCGTCCTTGGCGGGCGAGCCGAACCAGACGTAGCGGCTCGGCGGCAGAGGTCCGTCGCGCACGCTGGCCACGTCGCTCAGAAAAACCGGTTTACCGTCGTGAACGCCAACCACCAGTTCGGCAACCTCGCTGGCCTGACGCAGAAACGGGCCCGCCTCAACGGCGAGCGCACGGTTGCCAGAGATCAGGTCTCCGATCGGCAGCCCGAGGTTGGCCGACTGCAGCGCCTGGCGCAGGTCGGATACCGTGACGCCGACGCCCGTCATGCGCGCCGGATCAATTTCGACCAGCACCGCACGCCCCGGTCCGCCGATGGTGGACACGTCGCGCGTGCCCGGCACGCGTTTCAGGTCCGACTCGATGCTGTGCGCGACGCGCTCCAGGTCGAAGCCGCCGGTGGCGGGGGTTTTGCTGAACAACGTCAGGGTAATGATGGGCACATCGTCGATGCCCTTGGGCTTGATGATCGGATCGAGCACGCCCAACCCCTTGGGCAGCCAGTCGGCGTTCGAATTGACGGTGTCGTAAAGGCGCACCAAGGCCTCTGTGCGTGGCACCCCCACCTTGAACTGCACGGTGAGTACCGCCAGGCCCGGCTGCGAAACCGACATCACGTGCTCGACGCCCACCATCTGGGACAGCACCTGCTCGGCCGGCGTCGCCACCATTTGCTCCACATCGGTCACCGCTGCGCCCGGGAACGGGATCAGCACATTGGCCATGGTGACGTTGATTTGCGGCTCTTCCTCACGCGGTGTCACGAGCACGGCAAACAAACCGAGCAACAGCGCCACCAGCGCCAGCAACGGCGTGATCTTTGCGCTCTGGAAGCGTGCGGCCAGGCGGCCAGCGATTCCCATGACGGATGGGTCGTTCATGTCAGCGCGCCCGGGCTGCCGCTTGCGGATTGGTGGCGATTTTTTCGCCCTTTTGCACACCGCTCAGCACCTCGATGCGGTCGCCCTCGAGCGGCCCCACCCTGATTTGTCGCAGGAGCGCACGTCCCTTGGCGTCAACCACATACAGCCCGGTCATCTCCGCGCGCCGAACCACGGCGCTCGCAGGAACATACAGTCGAGCACCCTCGCCGCTCCTCGCCGCCGCGGACAACCACACCCGTGCAAACATGCCCGGCACCGCATCCTTCACGCTCGCAGGCAAACCGAGTCGTAGCTGCAGCGTGTGAGTGGCCGCATCGGCTGCCGGCAGGACCTGCACCGAGCCGGACTCAAGCTGTAGCTGGCCGGCCGATGTGCCGGGCAACTGGAGCCGCAGGCTTTTGCCATCGGGAACACCGACAAGCGCCGATTGCGGGATGGCGGCGGTCACACGCAATGCGGATGGGTCGTACAGGGTCACCAGCAGGCGACCCGGGCTGGCCATCTCACCCAGCGCGACCGGCACCGCGCTGACCACGCCTGCATAGGGGGCCGTGACGACAAAAAGGCTCGATTGAGTACGCGTCGCGCCAGCCTGCGCCTGCAAGGCCTGCACCTGGGCTCGCGCAGCCTGAAACTGGCCTTGAGCCCGGTCTAATGCGGACTGGCTGATGTACTGCTTTTGAAAAAGCTTGTTTTGCCTTTCATAGTCGGCAGATGCCACGCTGAGCGAGGCCTGCGCGGCGCGTACCTGTGCCGCACTTGCAGCGGCCAGCTCGCCCGCGGCCCGGGCGTCGATGCGCAGCAACTCCTGTCCGGTCCGGACTCGCTCGCCAACGCTGACATTCAGGGCCACGATGGCGCCAGACACCTGCGCCGACACATTCGTTTGGCGGACCGCTTCCACCACGCCGTCGAAACTCACCTGGTCGGTCGCAGGAGAGCCAGCACCTTGCACTGTCACCGTGGCGAGCGAGCTGCCACCCGCGGCGCTAGCACCCAGTGGGGCCAGCAGGCAAGAGGCAGCCGTGACGGTCGTCAACCAGGCTTTCAACATTCCGATCTCCCTACCTGTGAGCAGCACATCGGTGCTTACGAGCAATATTTGCATGTTTAGCTAATCAGCTAATTACGCAAATGATACAATAAAACTATCCCGCATTCACTGCGCCTGATCAATAAGTGGGCTTTTTGATCTCATGAAAACTGCTCTGCCGAGAAATGCGCCACCTATGGAAAGCATGCCCCCCGAGGCTTTGTCGGAGGTAGCGGCCTACTTCCAGGCATTGTCGGAGCCGACGCGCCTTCAAATTCTCAATTTGCTGCGTCAAGGGGAATGCAATGTGGGCGAACTGGCCCGTCGGTGCGGATTTACGGCCGCCAACATCTCACGCCACCTGTCTTTGTTGACCAAGCGCGGACTGGTGGCACGCGAAAGCCGGGGCACCAGCGTGTACTACCGCATCGCCGATGAGTCGGTGTACGCGTTATGTGACTTGGTCTGCGGCAACATTGCGCGGGAGTTCGAGCGCACCGCAAAGAACCGTGAGGCTTTTTCCCACACTGCGTGAAAACCTTCATGTCGGCGGTCTTCGGCCTGCCGATGTACAGAATCGCACACGTGGTTTTACCCGGCCGCTGGTTGTCGTTCAGCCTTCGTTTTCAGTTCTTTAGTCGAAGGCTGTGGGCATGTGGGCGAAGGCTGCGGCGGTGGGCAACGTGCCCGGCCTATTGAAGGGCCTGCTCCCCTGGAAGGACTTGCTCACTCAACGAGCGACACGGCCGAATACTCGACCCATGATCAGCTCCACTTCTGGAAGGCCACGCAGAGGCGCATTGGCGGGCTCCCGAAGCAACATCGGGAGCACGCCACAGTGGGCATTGCGGGCGTGCATCAGTAACGCCGCGGCGCGTCGCGTTTCGCCCAACGCGGCCAGTGCTGCCACGTGCAACACAGCCACGCAGACAGTCGCGGCGGCGCAAGCCAAACAGGTATCGATCACCCTCAATGCTTCCGTGCTTATCCGGTTGTCACACCCGACCACTAGATGTAGTGGTCAGCGATTTCGCGGCGTAGAGCTGCGCATAGGTGGGTGCGGTGACGTCGCCGG
>CAJDTV010000044.1_pt1 | contig 19549 bp, 18 predicted proteins | sample 7389921 | NCBI WGS metagenome assembly CAJDTV01 (sample SAMEA7055654, study PRJEB34461) | soil metagenome | biome: terrestrial ecosystem; feature: Peninsula; material: soil | place: Antarctica | collected 2016 | reverse complement strand
GGCGACGTCACCGCACCCACCTATGCGCAGCTCTACGCCGCGAAATCGCTGACCACTACATCTAGTGGTCGGGTGTGACAACCGGATAAGCACGCTTCGTACAAAGGTCTGCTCCGAGGTGCACTTCGCACACACGCGAACGCGGTTGGCGCGTCCCGTGTCGTCGAACGGGCGAATTCCTGCTGTTCAAGCCAGCCAATTCACACACCCGGCCCAAGTGCGTCGTGGACGAGCATGCTCGGAGCGCCGATACCCCGGGGCGCGCCGGGCTGTGCTCTTCACGGCTCGCCGTCGGGCACACCCGCGCTTCGCAACGCCAGCGTCAGTAGTTCCCTGTGCGCCGCGAACTTTTGCGGAAAGCTGCGTCCGAAGACACGGATCGAATAGCCCGGGTGGGCGCTGCATGCCCGCTTCGCGTAGCCACGCGCTTCGTCATGGCGGTTTGCAAGCGCCAGGCATGCGGCAGCCACCGCCTGGATGTGAAAGTGGGCGTTCGGCTCGCTGGTGGCCCGAATGCCCCACGCCGCTGCCTCGTCGTACTTGCCCTCGATCGCCAGCGATAGCGCACGCGAGCCTTCAATCGCAAAGAGCAGCGGATCGTACGGACTGAGTCGTTCAGCAGTCGCGAGGGCGGGCAGCGCCTGCTCAGGCAAGCCCGCATGCGCACGGATGAAGCCCAGCGCGTAATGACCCTGCGCGAAGTTCGGGTTGACCGCGAGCGAACTGCTGACCGATTGGATCGCCAGATCGTGCTCCCCGGCGAGGAACTGGGCTCTTCCCAGCGTCCAGTGCCCCATCGCGTCGCGCGGGTCAAGGTCGATGCTCTGCTGGGCAAACCGGAGCGCCATCTCGACTTCCGCATCGGGGGCCGGCACGGCGTCGAGGAATGCGCGCGAGTAATGCGTGAAAGACAGCCCGGCGTGGGCACGCGCGAACCCCCGGTCCAGCGCCAGTGCGCGCAGCAAAAGCGCATGCGCTTGTTCAGTATGGAACGCGGTGAAGCGGAAGCAATGCCACAACGCGCGGTGATAACACTCCCATGCACTGAGGTCCTCGGATGACTTCAGCCGCGCGCGTTCGCCCTCTGCACGGACGATCTCAGGCTCGATGGCCGAGGCAATGGCGGCCGAGACGTCGTCTTGCACCGCGAACAGGTCGCCGATGGGCCGATCGAAGTGTTCGCACCAGAGGACGTCATTTCTCTGGGCATCGGCGAGCGTGACGTTGATGCGCACCCGTTGGTCACGACGCTGAGTCGTGCCGTGAACGAGGTAGCGCACCCCGAGCATCCGCCCCGCGAGCGGCAGCAGATCCGCGGATCGTGCCGAAAACCGTGCCGATGAAGCGCGCGCGGTCACAAACAGGCCACGCATGTGCCCGAGCGCGTGGGTCAGGTCGGCAGCCAATCCTTCGGCCAGCACAGAGCCATCTTCGTGGCCGCCGAGATCGGTGAAACCAAGCACGGCAACCGAGGGCTTGTCGGGGAGTTCGAGCATCGCCGCAGGGTCGAGGCCGCGCCAGGTTGCGACCAACGCATGGTCTGAAATCCCTTCAGCGCGATAGCGTGCGCGCATGCCCTCGAGCACGGCACACGCGCGGACACGACCGTCGACTTCTACCGATTGAGCCAGGAGACGCGCGTTGGACTCGTTGTCCAGCGGGTCAAGCGCCGCTCGCTTGCGCGCCGTGGCGAGCCCAGAGTCCGCCCCGCTGGCGCGGGCGCTTTGCTCGTCGAGCACACGGCGATGCACGCGGCGAATCACTTCGCGCTCGCCGCCGATCCAGAGTTGATAGCGGTCGCTGGCGGGAATATCGAGATCGCGCGGGTAGCCCGACGCGAGTACTTGTTCCATCAGGTCCAGGTGCGCATCGGTGACTCCGATCCCAGGCTGATCGAGCAGCGCCTTGGCCTCCAGCGCATCGACGGCGACCAGTGCCGGGTCAAGCGCGACCGCACGCGCATCCGCGCACAATGCCTGGCCGCAAGGCGTGTCGAGCAGAGGGCGCAGCTTGCTGAGGCTCCAGCGCAAGGCCGCGCGTGGGTCGTCAGCAGACTCCCACAGCATTTCGCACAAGATCTCGCGGCGGATCGGGCCTGGCCGAATCGCAAGATAGGCAAGCAAGGCCCGCGTTTTGCGCGACTTTGGCAATGCCCGAGACGCACCATTGCACTCAAGGGCCATATCGCCCAACAGGCGCAGGACGAGCGGTCTCGCGTGCATTGCCATGGTCCTCCAGGAAGGAGACGGTCGCAGATGATTTCCGGCGCTGCGAGTGCGGCGCATCGAGATCATTCGACCCGATTTCAACTGCGCTTCAAACGCCGATGCAAACGCTCAGCCCCGAGTATGGACTTAACGACAGACCCGCGCCACCGGCACGGCGTCGATGTCGCCCGAGCACTTCGCTCAAAGGAGCAAACTTATGACCCCATGGAATCTCAGCGGCACCTACTTCGAAGCCTGCAATTGCGATGCCGCCTGCCCTTGCATCTTTACCAGTCCGCCCACGGAAGGTGAGTGCACGGCGCTTGTCGCCTGGCACATCGACAAGGGCCGGTACGCCGACACAGCGCTCGATGGACTGAATATCGCCCTTGCCGTCCACGCTCCAGGAACCATGGTGGCGACCAAGTGGAAAGTGGCGGCCTATTTCGACGACCAAGCCAGCGCCGCCCAAAGCGACGCGCTGCACACGATCTTCGGCGGCAAGGCCGGCGGCCACCCCGCTGTGCTGGCGTCCTTCATCGGCGAGATGGCCGGAGCGAGCAGCGCGTCCATGAAGTACCACGCTGACGGCCGCAAGAGCAGCCTGTCCATCAAGGGCGTCGCAGACGCGGCGATCGAAATGATCGAGGGCCAGGGCGGCCAGCCGATCACCGTCGAAGGGCATCCCCTTTGCATTGCGCCCGGCAAGGCGGCGACGGTGGCGCGCTCGAGCGGTTTCACCTTCGCGGATCATGGGTGGGACTGGAAATTCTCGGGGCGCAGTGGCCTGATGTCCGACTTCGTCTATCAGTCGGAGTGACGCCCGTGCGCAGCGCATGGAGCCTGATCGGAGGGGTTGGCCTGCGCCGCGCGCCGGTTTGGATCGGCATGGCGGCCATCGTCGCGATGAGCTGGTATTACCTCAGCCGCATGGACAGCGGAATGCCGCCGATGCATGGCGGCGCGTCGCCGCACCCCGGGATGGCCATGGGCGGCGACGGTGTGGTCGGCCTGCTGATGGCATTCGGCATGTGGGCGGTGATGATGGTGGCGATGATGCTGCCCACGGTGGCTCCTTCAGCGGCGGTGTTCTCAAACCTGTCGGCGCACCGCGACTCCGGCCGCACCAACGTTGCGACTGCGGCCTACGTCATCGGCTACGCAGCGCCCTGGATCGCGTTCGCAACACCCGCGGCGCTCATTCAATGGGCGCTCACCCATGCCCTGCTGCTCGATCCGATGGTCCGCAGCACGAGCACGATGTTGAGCTCGGCCATCCTGATGGCTGCAGGCGTCTACCAGTGGCTGCCGCTGAAGCGTGCATGCCTGTCCAAGTGTCGAACGCCGCTGGCGTTTTTCATGGCCAACTGGCGCGACGGCAAGTCGGGCGCCTTCTGGCTCGGCCTGCGCCACGGCGGTTACTGCGTTGGTTGCTGCTGGGCCCTGATGGCCGTCATGTTCGTCGTCGGCGCGATGAGCCTTGCCTGGATGGGACTGATCATGTTTTTGGTCCTGAGTGAGAAGGTGATCCCGGCAAGTTGGCGATTTGATAAAGCATTGGGGTTGGCGCTGGTCATCACAGGCCTCTGGATTGCCGCCGGCATGTGATACACCACCCGAGCCCGAAAGACTGCCCGGCTGTCGAGCTGCCCGCGTCAGACAACTGCAACCGGTAGAGCACTGGCTAATAGATGCGGGAAGCCGGCGGTCCGCTGCCTCTGAGCAACCCCCGGCTTGCTGCTCGTGGACAATTCGCCCGCATGTCCACGCCATTGCCCGTCGAAGTTTCCCCGCCCGCCATACCGTGGCACGAGGCGCTCAAGGTGTACCTCGAGCCGGCCACGCTGCGCATGCTGGCGCTGGGCTTCTCGTCGGGGCTGCCGTTGCTGCTGGTGCTGGGCACGCTGAGTTTCCGCCTGCGCGAAGCGGGTATCGACCGCTCCACCATCGGCTTCATCAGCTGGGTCGGCCTGGTCTATGGCTTCAAGTGGGTCTGGGCGCCGCTGGTCGACCGGCTGCCGGTGCCGCCGCTGACCACGCTGCTCGGGCGGCGCCGCGGCTGGCTGCTGCTGGCGCAAATGGTGGTGGTCGTGGGCCTGATCGCAATGGCCTTGCAGGACCCGCGCGCCGGGCTGCGGCCGATGATCTGGTGCGCGCTTCTGGTGGCGTTCGGCTCGGCCACGCAGGACATCGCGCTCGACGCCTTTCGCATCGAATCGGCCGAGACGCGCAAGCAGGCGGCGCTGGCGGCCTCCTACCAGACCGGCTACCGGCTGGCCATGATCTGGGCCGGCGCCGGCGTGCTGTGGATCGCTGCGGCGTCGGAAAGCAGCGGCGCCGCCGGCTACCAGAACAACGCCTGGAAGGTGGCCTACCTCGCGATGGCCGGCTCGATGGCCCTCGGCGTGCTCACCGTGCTGCTGTCGCCCGAGCCGGTGCGCCTGCCGATGCCGCACGCGAAGAACGCCGCCGAATGGCTGCGCAGCGCGCTGGTGGAGCCGTTTGCCGATTTCATCCGGCGTTACAAATGGCAGGCGGCGCTGATCCTTTCGCTGATCGCGGTCTACCGCATCAGCGACGTGGTGATGGGCATCATGGCCAACCCGTTCTATGTCGACATGGGCTTCACCAAGGACGAAGTGGCCACGGTGAGCAAGGTCTATGGCGTCGTCATGACGCTGGTGGGCGCCTTTGCCGGCGGGGTGCTGGCGATGCGCGTCGGCGTGATGCGGGTGCTGATGCTGGGCGCGGTGCTCAGCGCAGGCACCAACCTGCTGTTTGCCTGGCTGGCGTCGCGTGGCCACGACCTGACGGCGCTCATCGCCGTGGTGTCGGCCGACAACCTGGCCGGCGGCATCGCTTCGGCGGCCTTCATTGCGTATCTTTCGAGCCTGACCAACATCAGTTATTCGGCGACCCAGTACGCCCTGTTCAGCTCGCTGATGCTGCTGCTGCCCAAGTTCATTGCCGGCTATTCGGGCGTGTTCGTCGATGCCCACGGCTACGCCGCGTTCTTTACCGGCACCGCACTTCTGGGGCTGCCCGTGGTGGTGCTGGTGATGCTGGCGTCCAGGGCAAAAAGTGGTTCTACCAGTCGTCAATAGGGCGTAGGCAGCTATTATTCCGATAGCGTCCGGTGTGTCGGCGACGGCACGACACGCGCCGATCAACGGTGGCTCGCCAAGCTGATAGGCTGTCATGTCACGAAGCCGACCATTTGCGAGATTTACGCAGTTTCGTGACCCGTGAGTACGCTGCGCCCTTCCTGACTTTCCGTGACGATTCTGTGACGACCCTACCGCCCCGCATCGAGCCGCTTCATATCGGCGCTTACACAACGACCTCCGCCGTGGGCGCCGGCAATGGCCCGCTGCTGGCGGCGCTCGAACACGCCCGCAGCGGGTTGCGCCCGAATGATTTCACGGCGTCGCCGGGGCAGCCGCTGCTCGACACCTGGATTGGCCGGGTCGACGGCATCGAAGACACTCGCCTGCCCGATGCTCTGGCCTCTTGGGACTGCCGCAACAACCGGCTGGCGTGGCTCGGCCTGCAGGCCGACGGTTTCATCGAAGCGGTGGCGAGCGCACGTGCCCGCTACGGCGCGAGGCGCATCGCGCTGATCCTGGGCACCTCGACCTCCAGCATCGGCGAGACCGAGTTGGCCTACACCCAACTCGACACCGACGGCCTCTTTTCGCCTTACCAGCGCCGGCCCGAGGTGCACACGTCGCATTCGCTGGCCCTGTTCGTGGCGCAGGTGCTGGGGCTCGAAGGCCCGAGCCTGACGCTCTCGACGGCCTGCTCATCGAGCGCCAAGGTGTTTGCATCAGCCGAGCGGCTGATTCGCCTCGGTCTGGTCGATGCGGCCGTGGTCGGGGGCGTCGACACCTTGTGCGGCAGCGTGCTGTTCGGATTCAACTCGCTCGAACTGGTGTCGCCCGAGCCGTGCCGTCCGTTCGATGCGCACCGCAGCGGCATCAGCCTGGGCGAGGCCGCCGGCTTCGCGCTGCTCGAGCGCAGCAGTGCAAAGCCAGCCGGGACGAAGGCGCTGCGCCTGCTGGGCTACGGCGAAGCCAGTGACGCACACCACATGTCCACCCCGCACCCTGAAGGCCTCGGCGCCGAGCGTGCGCTCGACGACGCGCTGGCACGCGCCGGCCTGGACGCCGCTGCCATCGACTACATCAACCTGCATGGCACCGCCAGCCAGAAAAACGATGAGGTCGAGGCCGCGCTGGTGGCGCGGCGCTTTCCGGCCCGCACACACGCCAGTTCTACCAAGGGCTTCACCGGCCACACCCTGGGCGCCGCCGGCATCGTGGAAGCGGCCGTCTGCTTCCTGGCGCTGGAACACGGACTGATGCCGGGCACGGTCAACAGCACCGAGCTCGACGCCGGCTTCAGCCCACAGATCAAGCTGCAACCGGCGCGCGGCGAGGTGCGTTACGCGCTTTCCAACTCGTTCGGCTTTGGCGGCAACAACTGCTCGCTGGTGTTCGGCAGGCCATGAGCGCCATGACACCCACGCTCTACATCGAAGGCCTGGCGTTCTGGGCGCCGACACTGCCCGGTTGGGACATTGCCCGCGCGGTGTTGCGCGGCGAGGGCTTGCCGGTTGACCCGCCGGCCAAACGTCCGTCGCCTCAGGTGCTGGCGCCGGCCGAACGGCGCCGCGCACCCGACACCGTGGCGCTGGCGCTTGAAGTCGCCACGGCCGCCATCGCGGCCTCCGGGCGCGACGCGGCCGCATTGCCCTGCGTGTTCACCTCGGCGCATGGCGACCTGGCGATCAACGACTACATGTGCAGCACGCTGGCCAGCCACGCGACGCAGTTGTCGCCGACCCGCTTTCACAATTCCGTGCACAACGCCGCCGTCGGCTACTGGACCATCGGCACCGGCTGCATGGCGGCCAGCAATGCGATCTCGGCCTATGACTGCAGCTTTGGCGCCGGCTTGCTCGAAGCGGCGGTGCAATGCGCCGCCGACCACGGCCCGGTGCTACTGGTCGGCTACGACGTGCCGGCGGTCGGCCCGCTGATCTCAACGACCCTGAGCCGCGGGCTGATGGCCGTCGCCATGGTGATCGCGCCCGAGCGCAGCGCGCGCACGGTGGCCGCGTTCGACTGGTCGCTCGAGCACGGGGCAACCGCCCGCGTCCGATTGCGCGCCGCCGAGCTGAAAGCCCTGCCCGCCCACGCCATGGCCGACGCGTTGCCGCTCTTCGAACGGCTGGCGCTTGGCGAATCGGGGGCGATCGCATTGCCGCTGTCGCCCACCTTGTCCCTGCAACTGAAACTTGTTCCAGGCTGACCCCACATGACACAAGCGGCTCCGCTCCACGACGTCGTGATCATGGGCGGGGGGCTCGCGGGCCTCACGCTCGCGCTGCAGCTCACGCGCCGCTTCGACGACATCGACGTGCTGGTGCTGGAGCGCCGCTCGCACCCGGTGCCGCAAACCACGCACAAGGTGGGCGAGTCGTCGGTCGAGATCGGCGCGCACTATTTCGACACCGTGCTCGGGCTCCAGCCGCACCTGCAGGAGGCACAGCTGCGCAAGTTCGGCTTCCGGTTTTTCTTCAGCGAGGGTCGCCGGGACATCGACCAGGTCACGGAAGTCGGCGCCAGTCGCGTGCTCACGGTCCCGAGCTACCAGATCGACCGGGGCATCTTCGAAAACTTCTTGGCCGAGGAAGCCGCACGGCGCGGCGTGCGCTTCATCGACGATGCGACGGTGCGCAGCATCGATCTTTCGGACGACACGAAGGCGCCGCACCTGCTGCACTGGACGCGCGGCGACCAGCGGGCCACAACGGCGCGCGCGCACTGGGTGGTCGACGCGTGCGGCCGCGCCGGCCTGCTCAAGCGCAAGCTGGGCCTGGCCGTGCCGAACGCGCACGAATGCAACGCGGTGTGGTTTCGCATCGGCGAGCGCATCACCCTTGACCACTGGAGCGACAACACCGAATGGCGCGAGCGCTGCGACCCGCAGGCACGCTGGCTGTCGACCAACCACCTGGTCGGCGCAGGCTACTGGGTGTGGCTGATCCCGCTGGCGTCCGGCTCGCACTCGATCGGCATCGTGGCCGACCCACGCATTCATCGGCTCGACCGGTTCGACACCTTCGAAAAGGCGATGGCGTGGTTCGAGGAATATCAGCCGCGCCTCTACGACGAGCTCGACAACAAGCGCCACCTGCTGCAGGACTTCGCGTTCTTCAGGAACTTCTCGTACGGCTGCAAGCAGGTGTTCTCGGGCCAGCGCTGGGCGCTGACCGGTGAGGCGGGACTGTTCCTCGACCCGTTCTATTCACCTGGCAGCGACTTCATCGCGATGGGCAATACCTACATCACCGACCTGATCGGGCACGACCGCGCGGGGAACTCCGTGACGGCGCGCGCGCAGCTCTATGACCAGATCTACCACTCGTTCTACGACAGCACGCTGACGCTCTACCAGGACCAGTACGCGCTGTTTGGCGACCCGGAGGTGCTGCCGGTCAAGGTGCTCTGGGACTACGCCTACTACTGGGGCGTGTTGTCGCAGATCTTCTTCCAGGATCGGTTGACCGATCTCGCGAGCCTCGGCAACCTCAAGGAAGAACTCGACCACTGCCAGCAGCTCAACGTCGAGATGCAGAATTTCCTGCGCGCCTGGTCGGCCGTGACGAGCAAACGCAATCCCGCGGTGATGCTCGACCAGGCGGCGCTGCCGTGGTTCGTCGCACTTAACGCGAGCCTGAAGGACACACTCGACGATGCGGCTTTCCGTGCCCGCATGCGGGCATCCACCGAGCAGTTGCGCCGGCTCGCAGGCCAAATCCTCGCGCGGGCCACGGCCGAGCACCCGCACGTCGAAGCTGCGACGTTGCGCGCTCTCCTTAAAGACAAAATGGCTGTTCCGCCCGTGGATACCGCGCAGGTCGCCATGCTTTTTGCAGCGTCTGCCCGTTCCACCTGCTGAACGACGCAGACCTCAGGCTTCCACTGGTCGCACGCGGCGGCCGCCCGTCCTGCCGCCGCCAGCGCCGTCGACCAAATCCGGCGTCGCCTGTACCAGCCTGGCCTGGGCGCTGGCCTGAAGCTGCCTCGACATCGCGAACGGGCTCACTTGCGCGGCGCTGAGCACACTCAGCGTTCTGCCGTTGATGGCCGCCACAACGCGGCACAAGGGGCCGGTAGAGCGCCTCACCTTCGGCTGTTGGCGCCAGCGAGACGTGACGTGCGTCGCGCGGTCGGGGCACACGGCTGACCAACTTCTTGCGCACCAGTGCGCTGACGGCTTTGGAGGTGCGCGGCCGGTCCAGGTCCGCCGGCAGCGCCAGGTCGCACGACCCCAGCGGGCCACCACCCTCCTTGCGCCCGACCAGCAACCCCAGCACGCGCGATTCGCGCCGCGTGATGCCGAACTCGCCTTCGCAATAGCGGATCACCATGGCGCCGGCCGCGGCCAACAGACGGCTGATGCGGTAAAGCAGCAGATCGTCGAGCGACTCGGGGTGGCCGAGGGATGCGGGAGGGCTCATGGCAGCCATCAGGGTAAACGAGCAAGACGGTGGGTTGAAGCAATCCCGGCCTTCGGCATTACGATGGGTCGCTACAGGCCCTGCACCGGGCCATTTTTCAAGGTTCCCATGCTCATACAGATTCGCCGGTTGCTCTTTCTGTTCATGCCGGCTGACGCGTTCGGTGCGCAGGCCCGGACGTTCGACATGCTGCTGCGACGTGTGGCAGACGCCTCCACGGGCGGCGCCGCATGAAACCCAACATCATCTTCATCGTCGCCGACGACCTGGGCTATGCCGATCTTGGTTGCTACGGTGGCCGCGACGCCGTGTTCGGGCCGGTGTCTCCCGTGCTGGACGCACTGGCCGCGAACGGCGTCAAGTTCACACAGGGGTACGCCAATTCGCCGGTGTGCTCGCCAACGCGCTTTGCGCTCATGACGGCGCGCTACCAATACCGCCTGCGCGGTGCAGCCGAAGAGCCCATCCACAGCAAGAGCCGTGGCAGCGCCACGCTGGGCTTGCCGCCGGAGCATCCGACGCTGCCTTCGCTGCTGCGGGGCGTCGGCTACCGCACCGCCCTGATCGGAAAATGGCATCTGGGCTACCCGCCCAGCTTCGGGCCGTTGCGCTCGGGTTACGACGAATTTTTCGGTCCGATGTCGGGCGGTGTCGATTACTTCACCCACTGCGACTCGAGCGGGCGGCACGACCTCTGGCTGGACGAGAAAGAGCAGCAGGAAGAAGATGGCTACCTGACTGACTTGCTGTCCCGGCGCGCGGTCGACTACGTGCAACGCATGGCGCGGCAAGAGGCGCCGTTTTTTCTGAGCCTGCACTACACGGCGCCGCACTGGCCGTGGGAGACGCGCGAGGACGCAGCCAAAGCGCCCGTCATCAAAGACCATCTGTTCGACCTCGCGGGCGGCAACATCCACACCTACCGCCGCATGATCCATCACATGGACGAGGGGATCGGTGCCATCATGTCGGCCCTCGACCAGCACGACGTGGCCGACAACACGCTGGTGGTGTTCACCAGCGACAACGGCGGCGAACGCTTCTCCGACAACTGGCCGCTGGTGGGCGGCAAGATGGACCTGACCGAAGGCGGCATCCGCGTGCCGTGGATCGCACACTGGCCGGCCGTCGTCAAGCCCGCAGGCACGAGCGCGCAGCACTGCATGACGATGGACTGGTCCGCCACGATGTTGGACGCAGCGGGCGCGGCGGCACACACCGACTATCCACTCGATGGCGTCTCGATGCTGCCCGTGCTGCGCGACCCGTCACACCACTTTGCGCGACTGCTGCACTGGCGCATGAACCATCGCGGCCAGCGGGCGCTGCGCGACGGCGACTGGAAATACCTGCGGGTCGATGGCCACGACTACTTGTTCAACATTCCGACCGACGAGCGCGAGCGTGCCAATCAGGCCGCCCGCGAACCCGAGCGGCTGACCCGGATGCGTGACGCCTGGCTGGCCTGGAACGCCGAAATGCCGCCCATCCCGGGCGACGCCAGCATCAGTCTGGGCTACAGCGCGAGCGATATGCCGCAGCGCTGACGGCGGCCCGGCTCGCACAGCGTCACGACCCGGCCCCGCTGCAATGACCACGGCCCGCGCTGGCGTTGGTCGATCGTTTACGCAACTTTACGCCGGCTTTAAGCCGCTGCATCCGGTTTGGGTCAACATCGATCCCCATGAGCACACCGCAACTCCTGATGATCGAAGACGACGCCCGGCTGGCGCAGATGGTGAGCGACTACCTCACGCAGTCGGGCTTTGGCGTGCGGCACGCTGTCGACGGCGCCAGCGGCCTGGAAATGCTGCAGGAGCACGCGCCCGACCTCGTCATCCTCGATTTGATGCTGCCGGACATTGACGGGCTGGAAGTGTGCCGACGCATCCGCGCGCTGCCCAACGCCCTGGCCAAGGTCTCGATATTGATGCTCACGGCCAAGGGCGACCCAATGGACCGCATCGTCGGGCTCGAACTGGGCGCCGACGACTACCTGCCCAAGCCCTTCGAGCCGCGCGAGCTGCTGGCGCGCATCCGCGCCGTGCTGCGCAGGCGCAGCGACAACGCCGCCGCCAGCACCACTCTGGCCGGCACCCGGTTGACCTTTGGAACGTTGGAGATCGACCGTGATGCGCGCAGCGTCGCAGTGGCCGATGAGCCGGTCGAGCTCACCTCCTATCAGTTCGACCTGCTGATCGCGATGGCCGAACGCGCCGGCCGCGTGCTGACGCGCGACCAGATCATGGAAGCGGTGCGCGGGCGAGAGCTGGAAGCCTTCGACCGCTCGATCGACGTCCACATCGGGCGCATCCGCGCCGTGATCGAGCTGGACGCCAAGAACCCCAAGCGCATCCTCACCGTGCGCGGCGTCGGCTACGTGTTCGCCAAGCAACAAGACTAGATGCTGAGACTCTATTCGCGCCACCTCTACGTTCGCATCTGGCTGGCGGTGGTGGCCGGCGTGGTGATCCTGACGCTCGCGGCCGGCTGGATGGTTCGGGTGGCGGCACAGTACGAGCGCGAGCGCGTGACGACGATACCGCGAACGGTGGTGGTGCGCGACTCGAAAGACCAGGTCATCGGCAACGGCCAGGCAACTTGGGCGCGTGGACGCGAGCGTGGTCTTGAACTCGAAGTGACACTTGACAATGGCCGGGAACTGACGCTCAACATGCTGCCGCGCGAGCGTGTCGCCGGCAGCCGGGAGCCATGGTCACCGTGGCGCTCGCCCTTCGGCTATGGCTGGATGATCCTGCTGGTCGGTCTGGCCGTGGCGCTCGGAGTCTACCCGATCGTGCGGCGGCTCACCAAGCGACTCGAATCGCTGCAACGCGGTGTGCAGCGCTGGGGCGCGGGCGACCTGTCGGCGCGCGTGCCCGAAGATGGACAAGACGAAGTAGCCGACCTTTCCAAGCGCTTCAACGCCGCCGCCGGACGCATCCAGGCGCTGGTGCAGTCGCACAAGTCGCTGCTGGCCAATGCCTCGCACGAGCTTCGCTCACCGCTCACCCGCATCCGGATGGGGCTGGAGTTGATGGCCAGCACAGCGCCCGATGCGCTGGCCGACGCATCGCGCGCGGCCGCCGGCCGGGCAGAGATCGAACGCAACATTGGCGAGCTCGACCAGCTGATCGAGGAGATCCTGCTGGCGAGCCGCCTCGACGCCAGCGAGGTCGACGTCGGCACTATCGAAAGTATCGACCTCGTCGGCTTAGCGGCCGAGGAGTGCGCGCAGGTCACCGCCGAGCTCGATGTTGATGAAGGCATACCGGGTCACACCCTCACCGTGAGCGGCGTGCCGCGCCTGCTGCGCCGGGCGATCCGCAACCTGCTGGAGAACGCGCGCCGCTATGGCGCCGGCGAGATCAGCGTGCAGTTGGGCAGCAACGGCCGCTTTGCCCAAGTGCGCGTCAATGACCGGGGCCCGGGCGTGCCGCGCGAATTGCGCGACCGCATCTTCGAGCCGTTCTACCGCTTGCCCGGTGCCAGCGAACGCAACGGCGGTGCCGGCCTCGGGCTGGCGCTGGTCAAGTCGATCGCCGAGCGGCATGGCGGCGCGGTGCGCTGCGAGGCCCGCGCCGGCGGCGGCGCAAGCTTCGTGATCACGCTGCCGCGCGAGGCGTGATGACAAGTCAAATGTGGTTGTAACGCCCGATGGACGGTCGTAATCAGCTACTTTTTTGATAGCTAACTCCGCGCGAAAGGCGACCGCCTAAAATCGCCGCCACCATGCACAGATCGCACATCGCCCGGCCTGCCGCCCTGTTCTGGGGCGCCGTGGTGTTCATGCCGGTCGGGCTCAATTACCTGGCCGCGCTTTGGCTGCTGGTCAGCCTGCTGGCGGCTGGCAACTGGCGAGAACGCGGCGCGCGGCTGCGCGCGAACCTCCTGTGGTGGCCGGTGGTGGCCTATGTGGCGTGGACCCTGATCGTGCTGGCAATCGAGCCGCACTACCCCGAGACTGCCTCCAACCTGTGGCACGGCCTGCGCATCGCGGCCACCCTGCTGATGGCGCTGGCGCTCACGCGCAATGAAGCGCTGTGGGCGCTGCGCGGTTTTCTGGTAATGGCACTCGCCAGCCTCGTCATGGTGCTGCTCTATCGCAGCGTCGGCTTTCCGGTGCTGCACATCTGGCACGATTTGCTGATCCTCTCGGGCAACAAGTCGATTAGCGACGCGCTGCTGCTTTCGGTGCTGGGCGCCACCACGGCGGTCGGCGCGCTGGCGCACCTGCATGGGCGCGGGCGCTTGCGCTTGATCGTGCCCGGCTTCGCCGTGACCGCCGCCACCATGGTGGTCGTCACGCTCTGGTTGCCGTCGCGCACCTCGCTGCTGGCGCTGGTGGTGGCCGTGCTGGCAGCCTGCGTGCACCAATGGCGCCGGCAGTTGCGCGTGCTGGCGGGGGCGCTGGCGATCGGGGTGTCGGTCGTTGCAGTGCTGGTCTGGCAGGCGCCCTCGGTACAGCAGAAGTTCGAGCAGGGCGTGCACGAAGTCGAGGCAGCCGACGCTGGCGCGGTCTCTGAAGGCAGCTGGGTGGTGCGCTTCTACATGTACCGCGAAACCGCCCGCATGATGCTCGACAAGCCCCTGGCCGGCTGGGGCATTGGTGCGTGGAACAGCGAATGGCGCCGGCGCGGGCCGCCCCTGCTGGCCAACTACAACATGCCGCACAACGACTTTTTATGGATGGGCGCGCAGGCCGGCGTACCCGGTTTCGTGACTCTGCTGGTGATCATGCTGGCCGGCATCTGGCAAGGTTGGCGCCGCAGCGACCTGACCGGGCGCCTCGCCTTCGTCGCGATGCTGATGATGCTGGTGGCCACCAGCGTGAACTCGGCAACGCGCGACGCCGCCATCGGACTGAGCCTGCTGTGGGTGGCCGCACTCTATCTGCGCCTGGCCAGCGAGCCGGGCGAGCCGTGGCGGGAGTTGGTGCCACGCCTGGCGGCCCCGAGTGCTGCGCCGGGCCACCCCTAGCAAGCCAGCGCCCCTCCAGGGGCAGCGCAGCACGCGAAACGGCAAGCGTGGGGCTGCCTCCTCGTCAGTGCCGGTGCTCTACCGTCTCGCCGACCTTGAGCCGGTACACGGTGCCGCAATACGGGCACTTGGCTTCACCCGAGTTCGCCACGTTCAGATAGACCTTGGGGTGTGCGCTCCACAGCGGCATGGCCGGGTTCGGGCAGTACACGTCGCCGGCGCGGTCGAGATTTTTGGCCAGCAGTTCCACGACAGATTTGGGGCTGCTCATGACGTCAGACGTTGGTCAGCCAGTGGGCGTACTTGGCGTTCTTGCCGTTCACGATGTCGAAGAACGCGTTCTGGATTTTCTCGGTGATCGGGCCGCGCGAGCCGCCGTCGCCGCGGTTGCCGATCTCGACTCGGTCCAGTTCGCGGATCGGCGTCACTTCGGCCGCCGTGCCGCTGAAGAAGCACTCGTCGGCAATGTAGATCTCGTCGCGCGTGATGCGCTTTTGCACCACCTCGATGCCGAGGTCTTTGCAGATATGGAACACGGTGTTGCGCGTGATGCCGTTCAGCGCGCCGGCCGACAGGTCAGGCGTGTAGACCACGCCGCCCTTGACCACGAACACGTTCTCGCCGGCGCCCTCCGACACGAAGCCACTGGCATCGAGCAGCAGCGCTTCGTCGTAGCCGTCGTCCAGCGCCTCCATGTTGGCCAGGATCGAGTTGCTGTAGTTGCTCACGGCCTTGGCCTGCGTCATCGTGATGTTGACGTGATGGCGGGTGTAGCTGGAAGTCTTGACGCGGATGCCGCGCTTCATGCCTTCCTCGCCCAGGTAGGCGCCCCAGGCCCACGCCGCGATCATGGCGTGGATGGTGTTGCCGCGCGGGCTGACGCCGAGCTTTTCGGAGCCGATCCACACCAGCGGGCGCAAGTAGCAGCTGTCGAGCTTGTTCTCGCGTACCACCTGCTTTTGCGCCTCGTTGACCTGTTCCTGGGTGAACGGGATCTTCATGCGCAGGATCTTGGCGCTGTTGAAAAGCCGCTCCGTATGCTCGGCCAGGCGGAAGATCGCGGTGCCATTGACGGTGTTGTAGGCGCGAACGCCCTCGAAAACGCCGCAGCCGTAGTGCAGCGTGTGGCTCAGCACGTGGATCTTGGCGTCGCGCCACTCCACCAGCTGGCCGTCCATCCAGATCTTGCCGTCACGGTCATCTAGCGAAGCGGCAGGCGGAACGAGGGCGCTCATGTTCTTTATCCTTTGAGGCGAGGGGTCGCAAAGACCCGGATTTTAAGGCGCTGGCGCAAGACCGTTGCAAGCCTCGCACCGGCTGGCCTGCCGCCAGCGCGCGGACAATAGCGGGTTTCTGCAGGAAAGCGCCCGTGTCCGTATTCAAGAACGTCATCGTCTATCGCATCGAAACTTCATGGTCCGCGTCGCTGGAACAGGCCGAACAAGGCCTTGCCCAGCATCGATTCGTGCCGTGCAGCCCGTCCCAGGAAAAATCCGCCGGTTGGGCCGAGCCGCGCGGCCAGGAGCACGGGCCGCTGCTCGAAACCATCGGTGGCCAGTGGCTGCTCGAATTCATGATCGAGAGCAAGACACTGCCGGCCTCGGTGGTGCGCCGCAAGGTCGACGAGCGCTGCGCCCAGATCGAAGCCGCGACCGGTCGCAAACCCGGCAAGAAAGAGAAGAAGGAACTCAAGGAAGACATCACCCACCAACTTCTGCCGCTGGCATTCACGCGCCACGCGCGCGTTGCCGTGTGGATCGACCCGGCCGCGCGCCGGCTGGTGGTCAACAGCTCCAATGCCACGCGCGCCGACGAGGTGGTCACCCGCCTGGTGAATGCACTCGACGGCTTTGGCGTCGTCGCGCTCCAGACCCGGCAAGAGCCGGCCAGCGCGATGTCCGGGTGGCTGTCGAGCCAGGAGCCACCGGCTGGTTTCAGCATCGACCGCGAGTGCGAGCTCAAGGCCAGCGACGACTCCAAGGCGGTGGTGCGATACGCCAAGCACCCGCTCGACATCGACGAAGTGCGCCAGCACATCGAAAGCGGCAAGCGCCCGACCCGGCTCGCCATGACGTGGGACGGGCGCGTCTCGTTCGAGCTCACCGACACGCTGCAGTTGCGAAAGATCGTGTTCCTTGAAGGCACGCTCGACGGCAGCGGCGCCGCCCCGGCCGCGAGCAAGGACAACAAGGACGACCGCTTCGACGCCGATGCCGTCATTGCAACCGGCGAGCTCGGTCAGCTGATTCCCGAACTGCTCGAGGCACTCGGCGGCCAAATGCAGCTGGGCGCGGCGCAAACCGGCCCAACGCCCGCACTGCCCACAGTGCCGCCCGCCGCCGAAGAGGCGGTCGACACATCGGCGCCCTTCTGATGAACGCGAAGGACGCTCTTCCCGCGCGACGAGTCGCGCTATTGCCCGACAGCGGCGGCGCACCGGGCGCGCTATCCTCAGCCCTGTGTCTTCCCCCCCTCCCGTGACTCTCCATGGCGCCGCCGTGCCTCCGGCAAGGTGGTCGCGCCACAGGATCACGCAGGCGCAGGCACCCTGTCGCCGGGGCGACGTGAAGCCCGAAGCCTGATGCTGCACGAGATCATTCAGCGCTCGCTCGCCCACGATGGGGCCGCGGGTGCCGATACCGACCCCAATAAAGCTGCGGCGCTCACGGTTCGCGCCGTGCAGCTGCTGCTGGTCGAGATCGAGCCGCTGGTGGGCGTGCAGGCGGCGCAAGCGCTGTATCGGCGCAGCCTGCAGCTGGCGCACGACAGCTGCGACTGGCTCGCGCTGTCGACCGCCGAACCCGCCGGCGAGCGGCTGGCCGGCCTGCAACGCGACCTGCTCGCGCACGCTCCCGCGGACGCCCGACACGCCGGCGAGACGCTGCTGCAAACATTTGCCGACCTGCTGATCTCGCTGATTGGCGAGCCGCTGACTTCCCGCTTGTTGCGCTCCGCGTGGGACACCCCGGCAGCCGACGAGCCTCCCCCCGAAAGATTCCCATGAACAACAACGTCGTCATCCGTCGCCTACCCACCGGCGTGCCCGGGCTCGATGCGGTGCTGGGTGGCGGGCTGGCCGAGTTCTCGTTCAACCTGATTGCTGGGCAGCCGGGCTCGGGCAAGACGACGCTGGCGCACCAGATCATGTTTTCGCTCGCCAACGCACAGCGGCGCGCACTGTTCTTCACCGTGCTGGGCGAACCGCCGCTCAAGATGCTGCGCTACCAGCAGCAATACAGCTTCTTTGACTTCGACAAGGTCAACGAGTCGATCCGCTTCATCAACCTGGCCGACTCCGTGATGGCCGGCAAGTTCGAGACCTTACTGGGGCGCATTCTCGAAGAGGTGGAGCGTTTCGGGCCCGCCCTGGTGTTCGTCGATTCGTTCCGCTCGGTGATGAAAGCAGCCGAGCACGGCGGCGATGGCGCCCCCGATTTGCAGCAGTTCGTGCAGCAATTGGGCATGCACCTGACGAGCTTGCAGGCCACCACCTTCCTGATCGGTGAATACATGTCCCTCGAGAGCGAGGCGAACCCGGTTTTCACGGTCGCCGACGCCATCTTGTGGCTGGCGCAGAGCGTTCACCGCAACTCGATGGTGCGCAAGATCCAGGTCACCAAGATGCGCGGCCACGCGACCATTCCCGGCTTGCACACGTTTCGCATCGGCGATGATGGCCTGCAGGTCTTCCCGCGCACGCTGTTGCCGGCCTTGCCGTGGGCGCACCGGGCCTCGCCGGTGGCTGGCCCTGTACCGGCGCCGGCAACCTCCCCGCAGGAAAACTCGCGCCAGGCCATGCCGCAGCGCCTGTCGATGGGCATCCCCGTGCTCGACCAAATGATGTGTGGCGGCCTGCCGCTCGGCTATTCGCTGCTGGTCGCCGGACCGTCGGGGTCGGGTAAATCGCAGCTGGCGGCCGCGTTTCTGGCCGCCGGTGCGCTGGCTGGCGAAAAGGGCGTCATCGCCGCCTTTGAGAGGAGTCCGGCCCAGTCGCCCAGGCTGCGGCTTGACCAGCTGGTGGCCAGCGGCGAGGTCGGCGTGCTCGATACCCGCGCGCTCGATCTGTCGATCGACGAGACTCTGTACGCGCTGACCGAAATGATCCAGCGTACCGGCGCCACCCGCGTCGTCATCGATTCGCTGTCCGGTTTCGAGCTGGCGCTGGCGCCGAGTTTTCGCGAGGACTTTCGCGAGTCACTGCATCGCATGGTCGCGGTGCTGACTGGCATGGGAACGTCGGTGCTGATGATTTCCGAAATGGAAGACCGCTACAGCGACCTGCGCTTCAGCCCCTATGGCGCCGCGTTTCTGACCGACGCCATCATCGTGCAGCGCTACGTCGAGCTGGGTGGGGAAATCAAGCGCGTGTTGGCGGTCGTCAAGATCCGCAACAGCGACCACAGCAAACAACTGCGCCTGTTCGACATCAACAATTCGGGCATTTCGGGCATCGTCATCGGCGAGCCCCGGCCGGAAATCGAAGCCCTTTTGACGGGCCACCCCAAGCCGGCGGCGAACATCCCCCTGCAGGTGCGCGTGCACGGCGCCTCATGAGCGCGGCTCACAACTCCGGCCCGCCCGCCACCCTCGGTGAAACCCCGGGCAGCGCGCAGGCAAGGCCGCCGCCGCCATCGTCCGTGACGCAGCGCGAGGACACCGTGGGCCGCCGTGAACTGGCGGTGGCTTTGCGTGAAACTCGCGTAAATGACCGGGAGCAGGCCCAGGACGTCGCCGACGTAGTGCAGTCCGCCGCACAGCACCGCTATACAGACCTGCGGGAAGCCAACGCAGAACTGGTGATAGCCACGCTGAAAGCCCGCGTACTGACCGATGC
>CAJDTV010000042.1_pt1 | contig 19558 bp, 20 predicted proteins | sample 7389921 | NCBI WGS metagenome assembly CAJDTV01 (sample SAMEA7055654, study PRJEB34461) | soil metagenome | biome: terrestrial ecosystem; feature: Peninsula; material: soil | place: Antarctica | collected 2016 | reverse complement strand
TCAAGCGCAAGATGAGCAGCTTCAGCGCGCGACACCGTGGCGCATTGCTCCATCAAAGACACAATCCAACGCCGGTGATTCGTATCTGAACAGTATTGGCACTAGCCCGCAGTCGTAGCAGCTGCAAAATCAATGGCTGCCTGCGCAAACGGGGCGGACAGCACGGCTGCTCTTTTCCCGAGGTCGTCGCCGTCAGCCTCAAACGCCCATGATCGAGACCGACTTGGTGTTGAGGTAGCTCTCCATCGCCTCCGGGCCGCCTTCCGATCCATAGCCCGAGTCCTTGATGCCGCCGAACGGCATTTCGGGCGAGGGGGCTGCGGGCTGGTTGATCCACAGCATGCCCACTTCGACGCGCTGCGAGAGCAGGTGGGCGTTCTTGATCGAACGCGTGAAGGCGTAGCCGGCCAGGCCGAACGACAGGCGGTTGGCTTCGGTGATGGCGTCTTCCAGAGAGTCGAAACCGCGGATCGCGGCCACCGGGCCGAAGGGTTCATTGTTGAACACGTCGGCGTCGAGCGAGACGTCGCTGATCACCGTCGGCGCGAAGAAGTTGCCTTCGCTGCCGACACGCCCACCGCCGGTCACGATGCGAGCGCCCTTGGTGCGTGCGTCGGCCACCACCTTGTCCATGGCCGTGATGCGGCGCGTATTGGCCAGTGGGCCGAGCGTGGTGCCCGTGGTCAGCCCGTCGCCGAGTTTCAGGCCTTCGGCATGCTTGACCAGCGCCTGGGTAAACTCCTCGCGCAGGCTGTTGTGCACCAGAAAGCGCGTGGGCGAAATGCAGACTTGGCCGGCGTTACGGAATTTGGCGGCCCCTGCAGCCTTCACGGCCAATGCCACGTCGGCGTCTTCAGCGACAATCACCGGTGCGTGGCCGCCGAGCTCCATCGTCACTCGCTTCATGTGAGCGCCGGCGAGCGCAGCGAGCTGCTTGCCCACCGGAGTCGAGCCGGTGAACGTAACCTTGCGGATGATCGGATGCGGGATCAGGTACGCGGAGATTTCGGCCGGGTTGCCAAACACCAGGCCGACGACGCCGGGGGGGGCGCCGGCATCAATGAAGCACTGCAGCAGCGCAGCCGGCGAGGCTGGAGTTTCCTCGGGCGCCTTGCACAGGAACGAGCAGCCGGTGGCCAGCGCTGCGCCCAGCTTGCGCACGATCTGGTTGATCGGGAAGTTCCATGGCGTGAACGCTGCGACCGGACCGACGGGTTCCTTCAGCACGAGTTGCTGCGCTGCCAGGTTGCGCGACGGCACGATGCGCCCGTAGACGCGGCGGCCTTCATCGGCGAACCATTCGATGATGTCGGCACCGGCCAGCGTTTCGCCCTTGGCCTCAGCCAGTGGCTTGCCCTGTTCCTGCGTCATCAGGCGCGCGATGTCGACGGCGCGCTCGCGCAACAGATGTGCGGCCTTGCGCATGATGCCGGCGCGCTCGTGCGCCGACATGCCGCGCCAGGTCTCGAAGCCCTTTTGAGCGGCCACCAGCGCACGGTCCAAGTCGGCAATGCTGGCGTGCGACACCTTGCCAATGGGCCGACCGGTCGCGGGGTTGACCACATCGATGGTCTTGCCACCGGTGGCGTCGACCCATTCGTTGGCGATCAGCAGGCGGGTATCGGGGTAAAGGGTGGTCATGTGGTGAGGTCCTTGGAGGGCATTCAAAAAAAGAGGGGCTTCAGAGAGAGCCGGCGTTTCGGCGGTGCGTCGCGCAGTCACTGCGCGTGCGCTGCGGGACTTCACCAATGCTACTCGGACCGGCTATTCGTTGCAGACGGGGTGGATTCGGGCGCAGCATCGGCCACCTCCGCAAACCAAAAAAACGAGACCACTTCATGCAGGATTGACAACAGGGTTGTTTAAATTACTTCTTCTATTGGTGGCTGTTCGGATGATGGCGCTCTATCATCGCGGCTAGTTTCGCGAGAGCGCCACTTACTGTGACCGCTAATGCAGGGCGGTGGGGCCTCATCGGTTGGTTGTTCGAGAGGGATGGATTAATGGACAGTGCAATACTGAGTCTGCTCGGCGCGTTTTTGCTGTCGATCATCGGACTGTTCGTCTTTATCTGGTCGCTGCGAAAAGGGCTGCTGGTCGAAAACCCGAAGGCTGCCTCGGTCATTTTTGCGCGCGGCGAAATCGGTAGGGTCGACGATCCGGCGCTGACCGATGCGACGCGCGGCAAGATGCAGGTCGCAGCCATCGAGAGCGAGGCCGACCTGCATGCGGTCGACTCCGACGAACTGCTACATCGGGTCGAGTCGGACAGTTCGACCGCGTTCCCGGTCTTCATGTTCATCGCCTTCGCCTGCTTCTGGTTAGTGTTGGGCTCGGTCGCCGGCCTGGTTTCTTCCATCAAGCTGCACGTACCCGACTGGCTGGTGAGCGAGGCCTGGATGACCTTCGGGCGCCTGCGCACCGTGCACCTGAACGCGGTGCTGTACGGTTGGATCACCAACGCCGCGCTGGGCATGATCCTGTGGTTGCTGCCGCGCCTGCTGCGCACGCCGCTGGTGGGTGCCGTTTGGGCCATGCTGGGCGGCGCGCTGATCAACACCGGCATTGCCGGGGGCATCGGTGCCATCGCGATCGGCTGGACCGCCGGCATGGAGTACCTGGAGATTCCGTGGCAGATCGGCATCTTCATAGTGGCCGGACTGGTGTGTGTCATTCTGCCGGTGATGTTTACTCTGGTGAACCGCAAGGTCGAGTCACTGTACGTCAGCGCCTGGTACATGATCGCGGGCCTGTTGTGGATCACGCTTTTGTACATCGTCGCCAAGCTACCGGGCGTGCATACCGGCGTCGAGCAGGCGACGACCAACTGGTGGTACGGGCACAACGTACTGGGGCTGTGGTTTACGCCGGTCAGCGTCGGCGCGATCTACTACTTCCTGCCCAAGATCATCGGGCGCCCGATCCGCTCCTACAACCTCTCGATCCTGGGCTTCTGGACGCTGGCGTTCTTCTACGGCCAGGTCGGCGGACACCACCTGATAGGCGGGCCGGTGCCAGGCTGGCTGGTCACCCTGTCGATCGTGCAGAGCATGATGATGATCATCCCGGTGATTGCCTTCTCAATCAACATGGGCCTGACGATGCGGGGCCGCATGCACCTGGCGCGCTACTCGCCGACGCTGCGCTTCATGATGTTCGGCGGGTTGATGTACATGGCGTCCTCGCTGCAAGGTTCGTTCGAGGCGCTTCGTGGCGTCAACCAGATTTCGCACTTCACGCACTTCACGGTCGCACATGCGCACTTGGGCGCCTACGCCTTCGTCACGATGGTGCTGTTCGGCGCCATCTACTTCATGATGCCGCGGGTGCTGAAGTGGGAGTGGCCATATCCGCGCCTGATTCAACTGCATTTCTGGCTGGCCGCGGTTGGCATCATGATTTACTTCATCGGCCTGTCGATCGGCGGCTGGCTGCAGGGCCTGGCCATGCTGGACGGACAGCGACCCTTCATCGAGTCCGTCACGCTGACCATGCCCTACCTGGAGTGGCGCAGCGTCGGCGGTGCGCTGATGGTGCTGAGCCACCTGGTGTTCGTCGGCCACTTCCTGGCCATGGCGTTGCGATTCGGACCGTCGCGCGCCACCGCCGCATTGTTCTGGCAGCAGGGCAAGCAGGAGAAACTGGCACCATCGGAGCTGGCTCATGGAAAGTGAAGTCAAGCTCGCAGCCGGCGCGATGGTGACGCTTGCGCTGGCCACGGCAGCGCTGGTCGTCATGCCCTACATCCAGGTGCGCGACATTCCCAAGCCGCCGGCGCTCAAGCCTTATACCGACGCGCAACTGCGTGGCCGCGATGTCTACGTCTCCAATGGCTGCGTCTACTGTCACAGCCAGCAGCCGCGCACGCGCGAATTCGGTCCCGATTTCGAGCGTGGATGGGGCCGCGCATCGGTGCCGGGCGATTATTTCTTCGACAAGCCGCACCTGCTGGGCAGCATGCGCACGGGCCCCGACCTGTTCAACATCGGTGCCCGGCAACCGAGCAAGGACTGGCAGTTGGGCCACCTGTTCCAGCCGCGCGCTTATACGCCGGGTTCCAACATGCCCGCGTATCCGTTCCTGTTCTACATCAAGGACGCAGCCGAACCGGGCGAGGAAGTACTGAACCTGCCGCCGGGCTATGCACCCTCGGGCAAGGTGGTGGTGCCCAGGCCCGAGGCGCTCGACCTGGTCACGTACCTGATCGGCATGGACCACACTTACCCGATCCTGCCGCCGCTGCCCGAGCCCGAAGCGCAGGACGCGAACAAGCCGGAGGCTGGTGTAGGCGGCAGCGATGCAACGCCCAAGGCCGAGGCTGGGCGGCCCGCCGAAGTGCCCCCCAAATCCGAGTCGGTATCCAAGCCAGACCCCAAACCACAATCCTGACCGCACAGGAGGCCAGATCATGTCGAGCGACGCAGACGATCATCACCAGCAAGAGCGCGAGAATGCCGAACCGGACGAGGTTCGCCGGCCGATGCCTCTGGTCGTGGCGGCCTTGGCGGTCGCCATGGTGCTGTTCGGGGCGGTCTACATCCTGACGTCGGACCCGTTCGGCACGCCGGGCTATGGTGATCGCCGCTCGCTGGCGGAATTGCGTGGCGTGGCCCCGGCAGCCGGCGGCGCGGTCGACGGCAAGCAGCTTTTTACCGCCAATTGCGTCGCCTGCCACCAGGCCACCGGCAAGGGACTGCCCGGCGTGTTCCCGCCGCTCGATGGCTCCGAATGGGCTGATGGCGACCCGCGCGTGGTGGTCAACATCTTGTTGCACGGTGTCACTGGCGATCTCGAGGTCGAGGGCACGGTCTATAAAGGCGCCATGCCCTCGTTCGCGCACCTGAGCGATGGCGAACTGGCCGCTGTCGTCACCTATGTACGCAGTTCATGGACGAACAAGGCCGGCCCCATCAAGGCCGAATTGTTCGAGCAGGAACGCAAGGCGGGTGCTGCGCGCACCACGCCGTTCGAGGGCGGCGCGGCGCTCAAGAAGCTGGCCGCCGAGAAGCCGTCCTGAGGACGCGGTGGATGCTGCGCGCCCGTTGATCCGAGGCTGACCTCCGGATGTTGCGCACCGTCTTTATCAGTCTAGCCCTGCTGTTCGCGGGCTACGGGTCCGCCGGCTGGCTCACGCATGACTTTGCGGTCTGGACCGCCGAAGGCGCGCGTCGGCTCGAGATCGAGCTGCAACCGGTGCGCACGCCTGCGGTCACGGTCGACGGCCCCGGCATCGCGGCGCAGCCGCTGCCCCAACTGCTGGCTGCCAGCGGGCGTGTCAGCGTGGTCGATTTCATCTACACCCGCTGCCAGACGGTGTGCCTGGCGTTGGGCAGCACGTTCCAGCAAATGCAGACTCGCTTGCAGGCCGACGGCGCGGCGCGGCGGCATGACGTGCAGTTGCTGTCGATCAGTTTCGACGGCGTGCACGACACGCCGCAGGCGCTGGCCGAATACGCCGGACGCCTGAACGCGGACCCCGCCGTGTGGCGCTTTGTGCGCGTGTCCGACTTGGCGCAGACGCAAGCCTTGTTGCGGCGCTTCCAAGTCGTGGTGGTGCCCGACGAACTGGGTGATTACGAACATAACGCGGCGCTGCTGGTGGTCGACGCGCATGGGCGCTTGGTGCGCATCTTCGACTACGGCGAGCAGGAAATGGCGCTGGACTATGCGCGCTATGTGGCGTCGGAGTCGCCGTCATGAACTGGCGCCCGCACTTCACGCGCAGTCGGCTGGCCGCCTTCGCACTCGGCCTGTTGGTTTTGCTGGCGCTGCCGTCGGTGCGGCATGTGCTGGAAGCGAGCATGGTGCGGCACATGCTGGTCCAGTATCCGTTGCTGATGCTGGCCGGCGCGTTGCTGGCAGGGGCGTTGTCGGCCCGCGCCCGGCGCGCCGTTGCCGGCTGGAATGCCCACGGCATTGGCGGACTGGTCGCGGTGGCGCTGGTGCTGGCCGTGTCGATGATCCCGCGCCTGCTCGACCTGGCACTGGTCGACGGCACGATCGAATTCGCCAAGTGCGCCGCCCTGGTGGTCGCTGGCGCCGCGCTGCGATTGTCATGGCGTCCGGCTGGGCCGCTGGTGCAGGGTTTTTTCCTCGGCAACGTGCTCCCCATGACGGTTGTGGTCGGCCAGCTCTATGTCGATTCGCAGGCACGTGTGTGCAATGCCTATCTGCTGGACGACCAGGTTCTGCTCGGACAGGGGGTGGTCTGGCTGGCGGCCATTACTGCGGCCGTTTGGTTGGTGCAGGTGGCGCGGGAGTTGATTCGGCGTGATGCGCAGGCGCAGGCGCTGGTGGCGGAGGAGAGCAGTTAGCGCTTAGCGTAAGGTCCGACGGTCGCTGGTCCGCAGGCCGCGCGGCGCGACACGGTCACGCGATGGGACGGCTTTAGCGCACGGCGCGGATCGCAGAAACCACCTGTGCAAAGCCGGAGCCGCGTTCGCCTCGCGTCACATAGCGCGGCAGCTGCGCCAAATGCGGCACGAAGCGCGCAATGTTCGCAACGCCGATGCTGTGGTCGAAGCTGGCGAACATCAACGCATCGTTTGTGGAGTCGCCCACGTAGGCCCAGCGTTCCATTTCGGCATCGAGATCGCGCCGCCACAGCTCGCGCACGATCCAGCGCGCACCTTCGAGCTTGTTGTGTGCGCCATACCAGCCGTTGATGTGGATGCTGCTGACGCTGGCGTGCATGCCCTCGCTCTGCATCACGGCCACCACGGCGACGATTTGTGCTTCGCTCAGGTGCATGAATTCGCTGTGGTCAATGGCGATGTCGGTCTCGCGGCCGGGCGAATCAGTGGCGCGCATGGCACCCGGCACTTCGCGTTCGATGCGCGCCAGCACCTGCTGCAGGCGGACGAAGTTGTTGGCGCGGCTAAGAGCATCTTGTTGATATTGTTTTGATAGCGCGTTGGGCCCGTTAGTCGCGCGTTGCAGGTCTTTTTGGTTCGAACTGATGAGTGCCACGGCGCCGTTTTCAGCGACGATGGCATCGACCGGCCAGTCAGCGGCAAATTGCTCGCTCCAACCCACCGGGCGACCCGTGATGGCAACCACGGCCAGGCCGGCGGCCTTCAGGTCGTGCAGCGCCTGCAGCGCGTCGCGCGTGATGGCGCCGTCGGTCGTCAAGGTGTCGTCGATGTCGGTGAACACGCCTACGAGCGCACGCCGGTCGGCGACGGGCCACTGCGCCAGCGACCGCATCTTCGTGGGTCCGGGTTGCTGCGCCATCACCCCGCGGTTTGCAGGGTCAGCCCCGCGTGTTCCCGCAAAGGGTGGAAATGAATCTTCGGAAAGCGCTCCTGCGCCAGCCGTACGTCGTACGGCGAGGTACACAAGAAAGCCAGCGTTTCGGCGGCGTCACGCGCCATTCGCAGCGGATAGGCGTCGGTGAAGGCGCGCAGCTCGGCGGGGGTGTCGGCCGTGATCCAGCGCGCACCGGTGTATTGGCAGCCGTCGAGACGCACGTCAGCGTCGTACTCGGCCTTCAGGCGGTGCTGCACCACCTCGAACTGCAACTGGCCGACCGCGCCCAGCAGCATCGGGCCGCCGACCTCGGGCCGAAAGACCTGGATCGCGCCTTCCTCGCCGAGCTGCGCCAGCCCCTGCTGAAGCTGCTTGGTGCGTAGCGGGTTCTTCAGGATCACGGTCATGAACAGCTCGGGCGCGAAAAAGGGCAGTCCGGTGAACTGCAGGCTGGCGCCGCCGGTAATCGTGTCGCCCAACTGGACGCCGCCGTGCGTGGTGAAGCCGATGATGTCGCCCGCGTACGCCTCGTTCACCGCCTCGCGCCGCTGACTCAGAAACGTCACGACGCTGGTCGGCCGCAGTTCCTTGGCGGTGCGCTGCACGCGCAGCTTCATCCCCGGCGTGTACTTGCCCGAGGCCATGCGCACGAACGCGATGCGGTCGCGGTGGTTGGCGTCCATATTGGCCTGCACCTTAAACACCACGCCGGAAAAGTCCTTCTGCTCGGGCCGGATTTCCTGCGTCACCGGCTGACGGTTGACCAGCGTTGTGCTGACGCGCGGGCGCGGCGAAGGCGCCAGGTCAACCAGCGCGTCAAGCACTTCCATCACGCCGAAATTGTTGACACCCGAGCCGAAGAACACCGGTGTCTGCTTGCCGGCCAGAAATGCTTCATGGTCGTAGGCCGGCGAGGCGCCGGTGGCGAGTTCCATGCTCTCCATCGCCAGTTCGAACTCGTGGCCGAAGCGTCGGGTGAGTACGGCGCGCGCCGTCAGGGGAATATTTTCGAAATCGTGCCGCAGGCGCTCGGCGCCGGGTTCGAACACCGTCATGGCCTGCGTGCGCAGGTTCATGATGCCGCGAAACGTCTTGCCCTGGCCCACTGGCCAGGTCATCGGCACGCAGGGCATGCCGAGTTCGCGCTCCACCTCATCCAGGATGTCCAGCGGCTCGCGCACCTCGCGGTCCATCTTGTTGACGAAGGTGATGATCGGCGTGTCGCGCTGACGGCAGACCTCGATCAGCCGGCGAGTCTGCGCCTCGACGCCGTTGGCCGCGTCGATCACCATCAGCGCCGAGTCGACCGCCGTCAGCACGCGGTAGGTGTCTTCCGAAAAGTCCTTGTGGCCGGGCGTGTCGAGCAGGTTGATGACGTGGTCGCGGTACACCATCTGCATCACGCTGGAGGCTACCGAGATGCCGCGCTGCTTCTCGATCTCCATCCAGTCCGACGTGGCGTGCCGGCTCGCCTTGCGGCCCTTCACGGCGCCGGCGATCTGGATCGCGCCCGAGAACAGCAGCAGCTTCTCGGTCAGCGTGGTCTTGCCGGCGTCGGGGTGGGAAATGATGGCAAAGGTGCGGCGGCGCCGGGTTTCGAAGGCGTAAGACAAGATGCGGTTCCGGATGCGGCGCGGGGATCGCGGCCTGCGCCTCAGCGGTGCTGGCCATGCCGCGACCGCGGCGCCAGGGTGGTCGATTCAATCCGCAATTTTAGCGGGGCGCGCCTCCGCCGTTTACCGCCTCATTGCCGGCCAGCGTCAGCCAAGAAGCCCGCCACGCTGCAAGGTTGTGCTCATTCATGGTCCGAACCTCGCTCTTCGCGCGGCCGGCACCGTCAGTCACGGGCAACTTCTCTACAGGCTTACGAAGTGCCATCCTACAAGCCGCTGAAATGAGCGTACTAGGCTTGCCGTGAAAGACGACTCGTTGTTGGCGAAACGTCAGGAAAGATTGGTAGGCACGTGGATCATTTCGACCTTATCGTCATTGGAACGGGCACTGGCAGCCCTGCGCTAGCGCAGCGCGCGGCGTCCCTCGGCAAGCCCATCTTGCTGATCGAGCGCGGCAACTCGGTAGTGCGGTGCGCCATCCACGAAGCCACAGCGCCGCCACCGGGTGCCAAACCAGCCAGTCCACCGCGCAGGAAAAATATCGGAGAAAGGTCATGAACTGCTCGAGCGAAATGTTTTCAAAAACTTCGAACCGCTTCCACAATCAGGTGGTAGTAGTCACAGGCGCTTCGGCCAGTGTCGGTCGCGCCGCTGCTTTGGCGTTTGACCGAGAAGTCGCGCGCGTCGCACTGCTGGCGCGCGGCAAGGAGGGTCCGGAGTCAGCTCAACAGGAAGTCGAGCTGGCTGGCGGCACGGCGCTGACGACCGTCGTTGATGTGTCGGACGCCGAGACGGTCGAAGCAGCCGCCGATGCCATCGAGCGGGTCCTCGGCCCGATCGCTGTATGGGTCAACAACGCGATGGTGACGATCTTTGCGCCGGTCAGCGAGATCGATGCGAACGAATTCAAACGTGTCACTGAAGTCGCTTACCTCGGTGGTGTCTACTGCACGATGGTGGCGCTTAAGCGGACGAGGACACGCGACCGCGGCGTCGTGGTTCAAGTCAGCTCGGCCTTGGCTTACCGCAGCATTTCCTTGCAATCGGCCTATTGCGGCGCCAAGCACGCGCTGCTCGGTTTTCTTGATTCCCTGCGCAGTGAGTTGACCCACGATCACAGCGCGATCCACGTGAGCACGTTGGAGATGCCGGCCTCGAATACGCCGCAATTTGGCTGGGCTCTCAACAAGTTGCCGAATCTTCCGCAGCCGGTGGCCCCGATCTTTCAGCCTGAGGTGGCCGCCAGCGCGATTTTTGGGCGGCGAAAAATCGCCGTCGCAGCGTGCCGGTGGGTGCGCGGACCTGGGCCGAAGAGTGGAGTCAGAAATTGGTTCCCGGCCTGCTCGATCATCACTTGGGTCGCCACGGCTACCAAGCCCGTCAGACGGACGAGCCCGACGACCATGCGCGGGCCAACAACCTGTTCAATCCGGTCGCGGGCGACCCTGGCACACCCGGCGCGTTCGGGGACCACTCCGTGAGCTACAGCCCGGCGCTGTGGGTGGAGAAAAATAGAGGCCTGGTGCTTGCTGCGGCGCTGACCGCCGGAGCGGGAGCCGCATTGTGTTGTTTCAGTGCCTGCAGCCAGCCAAACGGCGCTAACGCGAAATCGGCGTCTCGGATTTGGGCCTCGGGCCGGCAGAGATAAAGATGGCCATGGCCGCGCGACTTAGTGGGGGCCCGGGCAGGGTTCCCGTCCTATGGCTCGGGCTGTTCGCCGCGCTCCTGCTCCTGATGGTCAGCGGTTGCAGCACCGAAACTCATCTGAGCTTTCTCGATCCCCAAGGTCCGATTGCTGCGGCCCAGCGCGAGCATTTCTACTGGGTACTAGGGGTCATGGCGGTGCTGGTGGCGGGGCCGATCTTCCTGATGTTGCCTTTTTTCGCTTGGCGTTACCGGTATGGCAACAAGGCGGCCCGGTACGCGCCGAAATGGAAATTTTCGCGATTGCTGGAAATCATGTCCTGGGGGGGGCCGATCGTCATTGTTGTGATACTGGCCTTTTTTGTATGGCGTGATTCGCACAGGCTGGACCCCTACAAGCCCTTGGCGTCAAGCCAGAGCGCGCTGCACGTGCAGGCGATTGGCTATGACTGGAAGTGGCTGTTCATCTACCCCGAGCAGGGCATCGCCAGTATCGGGATGCTAGCCATGCCCACCGGACGCCCGGTGGCGATTGAAATGACCTCCGCCACCGTCATGCAGTCGCTGTTTATTCCGGCGCTGGGTAGCCAGATTTATGCCATGGGCGGCATGGTCACACAGCTTTACCTGCTGGCCGACAAACCCGGCCGCTCCCTGGGCGAGAACACCATGTACAACGGCGACGGCTTTCACCAGCAGAAGTTCGACGCGGTCTCAATGACCCCGGATGATTTCAATGTGTGGGTCGGCAAGGTGCGCGCCAGCGGCATCGCGCTGGATCAGCGGAGCCTGAAGGCCATCGCGCAACGAGGCACCCGCGCCGAATTGCTCGCCGCTTTGCCTGGCCCCAAGTCGCAGGACGGCAATGCCTACTTCAGTGGAGTGACCGCGACCCTGTTTCCCGCCGTGGTCAAAGGAACGAAGGACGGCACTTCGGTTGCGCTGTCGCATAGCTCGCAGCAACCGGCCACCTCGGATGCCGAGCCGACGCACAAACCCGCAGGACCGGCAACGGGGAAGGCGCGATGAGTCTTGTCGAAATCATTCCGCACCCGCTGGGCCGGCTGGGTTGGGATTCTCTGCCGTTTGCGGCAATGCTGCAAAACCCCACCCAGGGCAATCTGATCAACGGCAGCATCGCCACTTTTGCAGCGGCGCTGGTGGTGGTCGCCGCGGTCATCGTCATCGCACTGATCACCCGCTATCGAAAATGGGGCGTGCTGTGGTCCGAGTGGCTAACGAGCCCTGATCACAAGAAAATCGGGATCATGTACGTGGTGCTGGCCTTCGTGATGCTGGCGCGAGCGCTGATCGAGGCCGTGCTGATGCGTGCGCAACAGGCCTTTGGCTTGGGTGGCGGATTTCTGTCGCCCGACCATTTTGCGCAGTTGTTCAGCACTCACGGAACCATCATGATCTTCTTCGTGGTCATGCCCTTGTTGACTGGCCTGATCAACTACGTGATGCCGCTGCAGATCGGCGCGCGTGATGTCTCCTTCCCGGTTCTCAATTCGATCAGCCTCGGGCTGACGGCAGCCGGTGCGGCGCTAGTGATGGTCTCGCTCGTCATCGGCAAGTTCTCAACCGGCGGCTGGTTCGGCTACCCGCCTTACACCGAAGCCAGCTTCACGCCCGGCGTCGGACCAGATTACTGGATCTGGGCGCTGACGCTGGCTTCTCTCGCGTCGACGCTGACCGGCATCAACTTCGCCGTCACCATCTACAAGGAGCGCGCGCCGGGCATGAAGCTGATGCACATGCCGCTCTTCACCTGGACTGCGTTGTGCACCGCCATCATCATGATTTTCGCGATGCCGCCGTTGACGGTCGCCACGGCGCAGTTGGCGCTGGACCGGTATCTGGGTTTTCACTATTTCACCAATGAGCTCGGTGGAAACATGATGAATTTCGCCAACCTTTTCTGGCTGTTCGGCCACCCCGAGGTCTACATCCTGGTCCTGCCGGCGTTTGGTATCTACTCTGCGGTCGTCTCGACCTTTTCCACCAAGGCGCTGTTCGGCTACCGGTCGCTGGTGTACGCGACCATGGCGATCGCGATCCTGTCGTTCGGAGTGTGGCTTCATCACTTTTTCACGATGGGGCAGAACGCCAACATCAACGCGGTATTCGGTATCGCGTCGATGCTGATCGGCATCCCCACGGGCGTGAAGATCTACGACTGGATGTGGACGATGTTTCGCGGCCGTGTGCGATTCACGGTGCCGATGTTCTATGCGATCGGCTTCATCTACCTGTTCGTCCTGGGCGGCGTCACCGGCATACTTCTGGCCAACCCCACCATCGACTACCAGGTGCACAACACGGTCTTCCTGGTGGCGCACTTCCATAATGTGGCGATTCCAGGCGCGCTGTTCGGCCTGCTTGCCGGCTACCACTTCTGGTTCCCGAAGGTGTTCGGCTTTCGTCTCAATGAGGGCTGGGGCAAGGTGTCGGCTCTCTGCTGGATCTTCGGCTTCACGCTTGCTTTCTTCCCGCTCTACGCGCTCGGCCTGATGGGCCTGCCTCGGCGCACGGTTGCTTACACCGAGCCGTCCTACGTGCCGCTGGAAATAGCCGCTTTCGCAGGCGCTCTTCTGCTGGGCGGCGCGCTGCTCACGCTGGGCATCCAGCTTTGGGTATCGATCAAACAGCGCAACGAGAACCGCGTGTTTGCGGGCGATCCGTGGGACGGCCGGAGTCTGGAGTGGGCGATGTCAGCACCGCCGCCCGAGTACAACTTTGCGGTGATTCCAGTCGTCCACGGGCGCGATGCCTTTACTGCCGCCAAGGAAGCCGGCCAAGCCTATCGGCGTCCGGACAGGTTCTTCGATATAGAACTGCCGAAGAACAGTGCAATGGGGCCGGTCGTGGGTGTCATCGGCTTGGCGCTCGCGTTCGGCCTGGTCTGGCATATCTGGTGGCTGGTCCTTGTGTTCTTCGTCGCCGCGGTAGTAACCATGATCGTGCACGGCTTTGCGCGCAACACCACCTACATCATCCCCGCGCGGCAGGTGCAGGCAGAACACGGTCGCTGGCTCGATGCAGTGGCTTCCGCAAGAGCCATATCGCGCGCGGATGAACGCAAGTCTGCCAATCAGGGACTGGCGCAACCAGAGCTGCAAGGTGTTGCGGCATGAGCACCGAGATCATCAAGCATCCCGGCCTGAACCTGGGCTCCGCGCACGGCCGGGATCACGATGCCGCCGAACGCGTCGTGTTCGGCTTTTGGGTCTTCCTGATGAGTGACGCCATCCTTTTCGGATTGGTGTTCGCCACCTACGTGATCTCGGTGCACTCGACCGCCGGTGGCCCGGGGCCGCATGAGCTTTACGACATCACTAGCGTCTTCATCGAGACCCTGCTGCTACTGCTCAGCAGTTTCACTTTCGGGCTGGCATCGATCGCGTTGAAATACAAGCACAACACGCAGCAACTGATCGGCTGGCTGTTGCTGACCTTCGTGCTGGGCGTGGCCTTTTTAGGCTTCGAGCTTCACGACTTCGCCTCGATGTTCGCCCAAGGCGCGGTGCCAAGCCGCAGTAGCTTTCTGTCTGCGTTCTTCGATCTAGTGCCGATGCATGGCCTGCACGTGACTGCGGGCTGCATCTGGCTGCTCTGCCTGATCGGTCAGATCGCGGTGCATGGCGTGGACACGTGGGTCAAGCTCGGTATCCTGCGGCTGGCGGTGTTTTGGCACTTTCTGGACATTATCTGGATCGCGATTTTTTCGGTGGTCTATCTGGCGGGACTGACATGACTGCGCGTGTACACGAAGGCGCTGATCAGGAGGTCCGCAAACAGGAGGAGAAACGTGAGTTTCAGTCTTACCTCTGGGGAGCTAGCCTGGCGCTTTTGTTGACCTTGGTGCCATTTGCACTGGTTCACTGGGCCGGTATGCCGCGCTTTCCTCTGCTCATCGTGATCGGCGCCTTTGCGCTGGTGCAGATGCTCGTCCATTTTCGGTTCTTCCTGCACATCGGGTTCGGGCACAAGCGCGAAGATCTGCAACTGATTTTGTTCTCAACGCTTTTGCTCACTATCATGATTGGAGGGACGATATGGATCATGTACAGCCTTGCGGCGAGGATGACAATGACGATGACGATGCTTCCCTAATCGCGTTCACGCCTGCCAGCGAATTGAAAATCACGTAGGCACTACCGAGTCAACATAAAAGCAGAATGCCATGCCCCACTTCACCTGCAATCTCGATGCCACGGGTGTGCCATTGCGTCCCGTCTGGAACCACACCGTGGGAAGCGGCCGCGCGGCGCTGGCAATGCGTGCTGACTGGCGCGAACAAATGGCCCGGACTCGACGCGATCTGGGCGTGCGGCACGTACGCTTTCACGGTATTTTGTGTGATGAGATGGGCACTTTCCTGATCGAGCAGGACAAGGAGGTGCACTCATTCTCCAACGCCGACCAGATCTTCGACTTCCTGCTCGGCATTGGCATGCACCCGTTCGTCGAGCTGAGTTTCATGCCGACCGCGCTGGCCTCGGGGAGCACGACGGTTTTTCGCTACCGCGCCAATGTGACGCCGCCCAACGATTGGCGAAAGTGGGGCGCGCTCATCAAAAAGCTCGTGCTGCATTGGGTCGATCGCTACGGCCTGGCGGAGGTGCGCCAGTGGTATTTCGAGGTCTGGAACGAGCCCAACCTGAGCGCCTTCTGGACCGGCAGCCAGGCCGACTACTTCAAGCTTTACCGGTACACCGCCGGCGCGATCAAGGGCGTGGACGAACAGTTGCGCGTGGGCGGCCCGGCGACCGCTGAAGACGCCTGGATCGGTGATTTTCTGGAGTTTTGCGAGCATGCGAAAGTACCGGTGGACTTTGTTTCCACCCATCACTATCCCACCGACGCGTTGGGCAAGCCCGGCGACGACACCGAGCAACAGTTGTCGCTCGCAGCGCGGGGCGTGCTCCGCGAAAACACCAAAAAGAGCTGCCGCGCCGCCGCCGGCAAGCCGGTTTATTACACCGAATGGTGCAGCTCGTCCAATCCATTTTTTTATCGTCATGACGAACCGTATGCGGCGGCATTTCTGCTCAAGAATATGCTGGACGTGGCCGATCTGGTGGAGGCGTACAGCTGGTGGACTTTCTCCGACATCTTCGAAGAAAACTACTTTTCGTCGGTGCCGTTTCACGGCGGGTTTGGACTGCAGACCATCCACGCGACACCCAAGCCGACCTACCGCGCCATGCAGCTCCTCAATGACGTGGGCGAAGAACTGTTGCAGGTCGACGGCCATCACCGCACCGTCGACGCGTGGGTGATGCGCAAGCTGGACGGCACGGTGACCGCCGTGCTCGACAACCACGCGTTTCCCAAGCACGACATTCGCATGGAAGCTATCACCTTGACGCTGAACGGCTCGCGTAGACCCGTCAAGGCGACGATCGAGCGCATCGACAAAGACCATTGCAACGCATTTCATCAATGGAAAGAGATGGGTTCGCCCGAGTTCCCCGACCAGAGCCAACTTGCTCTTCTGGAGAAGGCTTCACAACTGGTTGTCGAGCCCCTCGAAGGGCAGGCACATGAGCACGGCATCGACTTCACGTTCAATTTGATGCCGCACGCGATTGCGGCAGTCCATTTGCAATACGCCAAAATCTGAACGGATCGTTTGCGCAAGACCGAGACGAGAAACCGTGACCAAGAAACAGGCGGCACGCGAAGATTCCGACGAGGCCTTGGTGCTTTCGGTCCAGAAAATGGCCTGGAAATTTTTCGCTGCCCATGTGCATCCAAAAACCGGCTTGGTGTTGGATTCGACGCAACCGGGCAGCCCAGGCAGCATCGCCGCTGTCGGCTTCGCGCTCTCGGGCTATCCGGTGGCCATTGAGCGCGGCCTGATCGCGCGCGACGTTGCACTCTCGCACACGCTGGCCGCGCTTCGCTTCTTCGCCGGCGCCGATCAAGCAGGCGCCGTTGATGGCGCAGGGTTCAAGGGCTTTTTCTATCATTTTCTGCATGCCGACACGGGTCGTCGCGCAGGCAAGAGCGAGTTGTCGACCATAGACACGGCGCTGCTGCTGGCCGGAATACTGGTTGCCGCGCAATACTTTACCGACGGGAGCCTACGCGAGCGCGAAGTGCGCGAACGCGCACACACCATCTATGCGCGCGTCGACTGGCGCTGGGCCCAGAACGGCGGCCCTGGCGTATCTATGGGCTGGAAGCCCGAAACCGGCTTTATCACCAATCGTTGGCTCGGGTACAACGAAGCGATGCTGCTCTATGTGCTGGCGCTGGGGGCACCGGATTTTGCGATTGGCCCGGATGCTTACGCGGCCTGGACTTCGACCTTTCAATGGCGCCGACTTTACGGCCAACCTGTGCTGTATGCCGGACCGCTCTTCATCCACCAGTTTTCCCACATCTGGCTTGACCTGCGGGGCATCCAGGACGCATTCATGGCGGGAAAGAAAACTGACTATTTCCAGAACAGCAGGCACGCCACCTATATTCATCAGCAATACGCAATACGCAACCCCCGTAAATACGACGGCTATCAGAACAACTGCTGGGGCTTTACGGCCAGCGATGGACCCGGCGAAGCGACGCTTCACATCAAGGGGCGAAAGCGTGAATTCCACGGCTATTTGGCGCGCGGTGCCCCGCTCGGACCTGACGACGGAACGATTTCTCCCTGGGCAGGAATCGCCTCGCTGCCGTTTTCTCCCGAAATCGTGATCCCACTGATGCGGCATCTGAAAGAGTTGCTCGGCTATCACCCGGATGGCATGGGGTTTCACGCCTCATACAACCCGACATATCCCGAACAAGGACCGCCTCCGGGCTGGATCGCCCCGTGGCACTACGCGTTGAATCAGGGGCCGATCGTGCTGATGGTCGAAAATTATTGTAGTGGATTGATCTGGCGCCTGATGCGTGAGTGCTCGCCCATCCGGCTTGGGCTTGAGCGCGCTGGCTTCTCGCAAGGGTGGCTGGCGAGCGAGTTCCACGGTTGAACTCCGATCTGGTAGCGTAGCCCGAAGGTGAGGGGCTGCCAGGATGCTCGCCTCATGGAATACTGCCCGGTGAACGCATCGCGGCGGACTGGTCGCGGCAGTGCCGCCAGATCATTCCATTGCGCGGGCATCCGACAGCCAGCGTCGTTGACTGTCGGATGCCTTTTCTGTCAACGCTTGATCTTCGAACTCAGGCATCGACATTTGATCGATGGCCACAGACCAAAGTTTTGTCGAATGCATCCAGGTCCAGCCGGACCTGGGGCGCGCCCTTTCATACGTGAATATGTTGGGCGAGGACGCGAACTATCTGGAGGGCAAGGTGTACGAGCATCCGCCGTATCCCGGCGCCAAGCTGTATTTCCGGGTCGACAGCGTGCTGGGCGACCGAGACCTTCTTCGAAGGGTCTTCCAAACCACCGCATGGGCGGCCGAGCCCTGCCAGCGCGAAAGCCAACTCGGTCAGTGCCGAGCCAAAATCGAGCGCCAAGGTGAACCCCAGGGCCGGTTAGGTCAGGGCGAATGGCGGACCCGAGTCATGCCCCGCTTTGCGGCTTAACTTCGTGGGGTGAGCCCGAAAAATGCGAAGTGGTCACTTCCGCTGGAGATGGACGGCGCACGGGTTCCCGCCGGCGCGAGATCTTCAAAGCCTATGTCCCGAACCCTGGTGGACGCCTCTTCATGGCGCGTATCGTGAAGACCTTTGGAACGAATGGCACCACCCACACCTGAGGCACGGTCCGCAAGTGTCCTTCGGCCCGAGAATTGCCGGTATGAAATCACTCGAACTGAAGATTCCGCCGCCGCTCGTCATGGTGTTGGTTGCGGTCGCGATGTGGGGCATCTCGCGGGTCGCCCCGTCGATTGAAATTCCGGCGGTCGTCGGGGCGGTTGTTGCCATTGCGATCGCGGCGCTGGGCCTGGCCATCGGCGCGGCCGGGATGCGCCTGTTTCGTCGCGCCCGCACCACCGTCAGCCCCAGGACGCTGCAGGCCGCGTCGAGCCTTGTGACGTCAGGCATTTACCGCGTGACCCGCAATCCGATGTACCTGGGGCTGGCGTGCATGCTCGTGGCGTGGGCGGTTCTTCTTTCGTCGGCATGGGCGTTGCTCGGGCCGGTGATCTTCATGCTGTACATCGGGCGGTTCCAGATCGTTCCGGAAGAGCGCATGCTGACCGCCTTGTTTGGCGCGCCCTACACGGCCTATCGGTCGAAGGTTCGCCGTTGGCTGTGAGGTTGGCCGCAGCCCTCGACGCGTTGGCGCAGCCCTTGCTGGGCTTTCTCTATGCGGCGTTGCGCGGCGTCAGCCAGGTCATGTTGCAGAACAATCGCTGTAGCGGCCTGCTCATGCTGGCCGGCCTTTCCTACAACTCGACCTTGCTGGGGCTGACAGCGGTGGGCGGCACGGTGGCTCAGTACGGCCACCGCGATGCTGCCGCCGGTCAAGCGACAACTTCCGGCCAGCGATGGCTTGTTCGGCTTCAACGGCACCCTGGTGGCCATTGCGCTCATGTTGTTTCTCCAGTCTGGCGCGCTGACGTGGGTCGATCTGGTCGCTGCCGCCGCGGCCAGCAGCACGGTGCTGATGGCCATTATGCTGAGCTTGCTGCAGGCGTAGACAGTGCCAGTGCTCACGGCCGCCATTCGTTGAGGTGGCGTTCTGTGTTCTGTGGGCCTGCGCGCGTTGGGGCTCAGGGCACACGCGCCTGATTCCGTCTGTTGCAGGCGTCCCTGCGGCGGCGAGTGGGACAGGCGTAGTCACCCTGATGGCGGTTGTCGAAGGCGGCTTGGCTGGTGTAGGCGACGTGTTTTTCCAGGGGAGCGCAATCACCGGCGCGTTTTTCGCCCTCGGCCCCGTGGTCAGTTCTCGCCGTGCGTGTGTAATGCCGCTGGGGGCTCGTTGACGGGTCTGCTAGTGTTTAATTGCATTAATAAACATAATTAAGTATCATTGCAGCTTGCAAATGACAAGCTGGGGTGATGATGGCTCGAGTGGCGGCGAAGGTGACGTGCAGTGATCAAGTACGCGCACAACTGGAGCGGCTGAGTGCCAGTCGCACCGAGCA
>CAJDTV010000041.1_pt1 | contig 19586 bp, 31 predicted proteins | sample 7389921 | NCBI WGS metagenome assembly CAJDTV01 (sample SAMEA7055654, study PRJEB34461) | soil metagenome | biome: terrestrial ecosystem; feature: Peninsula; material: soil | place: Antarctica | collected 2016 | reverse complement strand
CCGCCGGGGTGTTTGATTCGATGTGGAAAGCAGGGCTTGCCGAGTACGACCAGATGGAAGGCATTGCCTGGCGATGGCAAAGCATCGATGCAGCCATGTTCAAGGCGCCGTTGGCGCAAGAGGCGATCGGACCCAACCCGACGGATAGGGGGAAAAAAGGTGGTCGGCGACAATTAGCTTGGCGCCGCGTGACTTTATTTACGGATAAATTCTAACGGGAACCGCCACGCCGACTAAAGATCGATTTCGAGATCCATTGCAGGTCGCGAGCAGCAGATCAGCACATCGCCCAGGCCCGGCGACTCCAGCGGCTCAGGCTGGTAGACGACTGCGCCGTCGATCAGCGCGCACTCGCAGGTGTGGCATACGCCGGTGCGGCATGCCCACTTCGCCGGGACATCACAGGCCTCGGCAAGCTCCAGCAGACTCTCGAAGCGCGCCGACCATGGAACCGTAATTGCGCTTCTTGTGAACGTGACCTTCGGGCCGGTCCCTACAGGCCCCTGAGGTAGATGCGCAGGCGGACGTTGGCGTGCGGCGACTCCAGGCGTGAGCGATCCCTCCGAAGCGAAGCGCTCAGCGTGAATCCGGCTAGCGGCTATGCCCCAGGCCTTCAGTCCCGCATCGAGATCAACCAGAAACTCGGCTGGTCCACAAAGATAGAAATCGGCGCTTCGAGGTACGCCGAGCTGATCAAGCAGCCGAACATTCAGGTGTCCTGGCCCGTCATAATCGTCACCGAGGCGATCACCGGGGCCTGGCCTGCTGTAGGCGATATAGGCACGGCCGTGCGGCAGGGCCTCGACAAGCCCACGCGACTCCTTCGCGAACGGATGGTCATCGCGGTTACGGGCTCCATACAACCACCAGACGTCGCGTGGCGAGGATTCGGCCGCGAGCGCGTGAAGCATCGACAGCAGTGGCGTCGCTCCGATGCCGGCACCCAGCAGCACGACCGGTCGATTGCCCGGCTGCAGCGTGAAACGCCCTCTCGGCGCGCTCACCTCGAGCTCATCGCCCACCGTGACGTGGTCGTGCAGGAACGCGCCGGCTACGCCATTCACCAGACGCTTGATGCTCACCCGGTAGGTTCCCGCGTCGGTTGCACCGGACATCGAATAATTGCGCACGATGCCTGGCAGCCCCGGCTCGAGCTTGACTCTCAGGACCAGAAACTGCCCCGGCAACGCAGCAGGCAGCGGGGAATTGTCGACAGCCTCGAACCATACGGAGATCACGCTGGCGCTTTCCCGTTCGACACGTGCCACACGTAACGAACGAAAACCCGGCCATGCAGGCGGCGGGCCAGCCGCCGTCGTCAGGCCAGGGTTGCCCTCGCCCGATGCACCGCTGGTCTCATGGTCGATTAAGGCCCGTAGCGAAGCTTTCCAGCCCGGGCTCAGTGCCGGGATCCGCAAGGAACGCTCCAGTTGACCACGGGGATGGGCAGGCAAGTACAGCAGCGCATCGATCTCGGTGACACTGATCCGCTCGGGGCCATCAGCAATCTTGCAGATTTCATCCCCAGCGCCGACCTCGCCCTCCTCGAGGACCCGGAGGTAAAAGCCCGGGCGCCGGTGCGAGACGAGCAACGCTGCCATTTGCGGCTCCTCCATCCGGATGCCGACCCGATAGCACGTTACCCGTGGCTGCGTCACTTCAAACAGCGCACTACCGATTCGATAACGATCGCCGATGCACACTTCGTGATCGGCCAGGCCTTCGACCGTGAAGTTCTCGCCGAACTGACCGAAGGTGAAATCGCGACGGCCAAGGACACCTTCCCAGTAGCGATAGGACTCGATCTGGTACACCATCACCGCGCGCTGCTCACCGCCGTGCCCCGCGAGATCGCCCTGCCCGTCGCCATCGACATTCAGCCGCCGAACCATCCTACGACCCTGAACGGGTTCTTTCCAGATTCCGGTGTGCACCGTCTCCCCGCGCCACATGATGTCGCGAGGTAGACCCACATTTACGGAGAGCAGTCGACTCATGCGAGGATCTGATCAGTGGCTTGCCTTGGCAGTCGAAGTCTATGGTCAAGCCTTGTTTTTTGGAGAGCGGTGTTGATAGCTCAAGATTCAATCGACGCCCACACGTCACAGTTTACTGGTATAGCCACACGGCTGCGGATCGGGCCACCTACCGCTCAGTTGGTCTGCGCCCGCGTTGCAGAGGTGGTGACTTTCTTCGGCAAAGTCAGTTGCAGGACGCCGTCCTTGTGCCTGACGTTGATGTTGCTTGCTTCGACATCGCTGTCGAGCGCGCCGCTGCGGCCGGCATAGCCGTCGCTGCGCTCGCTGCGAATGACGCGGCGATCCTTTTTTTCGTCCTTCTCCTCCTTCGACTCAGTCGAGGTCGTGACCTGGTTGGCGTCCACGCGCATGCTGCTGTCTTCCTTGCGCACGCCCGGCACATCGGGAGTGACGTCGTAGTTTGAATCCGTCTCGCTCAAGTCGAGCCTGATTCGCGGCGTACGCCCGGTCTGGGCGTTCGACCAGTGCCGCAAGAAGCCGCGAAAGGCGTCGTCGAACGGCTGAATGTTGGAGTGATCATTGATGAAGCTCGGGTCGTTCATGTCTACTCCTTTGGACGTTGAAGCGACGAACCGGTGACACTGGGCAATGCTTCGCCACGGCGGCAAGTGCGGATCGAGTGCACCCAACATTGGCGCGTGAAAAGCCGCTGCCCTGCGCACCGGTGACGGCGACCTCGCCGCCCGCGCGGGGCACGGCGTCCTTGACGAGCTTGCGGACACGGCCCGGACATTGAGCATGCGCAACGGAGCAGCACATTGAGCACGCCTCACGCAGTCTTTTTGCGAGCGCTTGATTTATGCTTGAATCGCAAGATCTCAATCGAGGAGTCAAAAGTGTACAAACGTCTGCTGGTCGCCATCGATGGCTCGGCCCTCGCCGAGTCGATCCTCCCTTACGCGCTCGGAATCTGCCGAGCGACACAATCGCAGCTGACGCTGGTGCGCGTCGTCGATGACGATGATCAACGTGCCCAGGTATCAGGCTATGTCGATGCCCTGGCCGCCAAGTTCGACGCCGAGAGTCGATGCGTCAGCGCCGACGACGACGTCGCAGCGGCAGTGCTGAAAGAAGCCGCGCGGGTGCCTGGGACGTTGGTCACAATGACCACCCATGGCCGTTCCGGCGTGCTGGGCGTGATGCTCGGCAGCGTCGCCATGAAGGTCTTGCGCGGTGGTCACGACCCCGTTCTGCTGTACCGCCCGCACGAGGCCCCGGCCGCAGACCCGAGCGCGCCGATCAAGATCACAAGAGTCTTGGCGCCGATAGACGCAACACCGAGCGGCGAGTCCATCGGCGACCAGGCGGCCGAACTTGCGCGCTGGCTCGGTGCCCAGCTGGTCATGATTTCGGTGATCGATCCCCGTGCTATGGCGACTACTGGTGCGTCCGCGGGAGACCTTTCCGAGTCTTCCCACGTGCGCAGCCGCGCTACCAAGCTGGGCAACCAGTATGGGGTCGAGTTCAGCTGGGAAGTGCTCCACGGCGATCAACCGGACAAGGCGATTGCGGACTACATAGGCGGGGACTGCGGCACCATGCTCGCAATGGTCACGCGTGCCCACGTCACGCCGATATCGGCAGCCTTGCTGGGAAGTGTCACGACCGGTTGCCTGCGCAAAGCCGGCGTGCCGATCTTCATCCGTTTGCCGTGAATGTGTAGGGGGTGATGTCGCCGTGGCCGCGCGCCGGGTCCCCATCCCGGGCTCAACGCGGACCAGCGGCTCGTCCGGTATATCGCGCCCCCGCCGCCGCGCTGCGCCCATCGCTGGAAACCTGGCAGGCGCCGTTGCTGCGGGGGAGGTTGCCTGATGTCGGGAATCTCTGATCCGGCGAACGAACAGGCGTGCTCAACCCGTCAGCAGTGCGCGGTGAGCACGCCGACGCCCCTCAGGCCGAACACGCGCGGTGATGCTCAGGCTGGCCGGAGTGTCGCGGACGCGGTTGTCGTGGTTGCCGCGTACCAGCGTCATGGCGACTGCGGCGTGGCGTCGGATTCAGTGACACTCCGTCGCGCGATGAATCATATAGCTAGCTGCGCCGGCCAACCGGGCGCTACAGGCGTTTTTCTCTCGTGACGGCGACAGCTGCGCGCGACGCACTGCGCGAGCGGGTCGGAGGACCACCCATGGCAGCCAAACAAGCCTACAAAGATTCAGCGCGCATTCGTACCCGTGCGGATCGGGTGCGCATCCATGATTCTTCAGGTCGACACGGATTGGATCCGCAACCTTTCCAGCCCTCTACCAGGAGTCAGAAATGCTTCGCTTCGCAATCGGTTTTTTGGTGATCGCACTCATTGCCGCCTTCTTGGGCTTCACCGGCATCGGCGCTGGTGCTGCCGGCATCGCCAAAGTGGTGTTTTTCATCTTCATTGTTCTGGCGCTTGCGAGCTTTTTCTTCGGCCGAGGTCGGCGGCTCACGGGTTCGAAAGAGCAAACAAAGCCGTCCGTTACGCCGCATTCTTCGCCGCCGCGGTAACCGCCTTGGCCTCTCCAAAGGGCTTAGCGTCGTCAAGTACATCGAGCCGGATGCAGAGGTGCCGCGTCAACCCGCGCGCGTTTCGACGAGAACTGTCTAGGCAAACGCCGCATGGGCGAATATTCCAGACGCAACAGCGGGCCGGTGGGCGCTATGGCGCAATGCAGAAGGCGAGTGAATCGACTCGTTCACGATGACCATTAACGCCGAGGATCACGCCATTTTCAAGAAAGTCCATCGGCCCGAGATCAACCGCGCGTCAGGACAGCAGGGCAAACGGATGGTCATCCTCCTGCCGCGCGGCCTGAATGCGGCGTGGAGCGATGCGCTGGCGAAGCGCTCGATGCACCCACTCAGGAAATGAAACACCCGGCCTGGCGCGGAGCGCCTACCGCGCGAGCGGTCTAGTCCAGCTCGGGCAAAGCCGAAGTACGCGCAAGTGCTAGAGCTTCTGCGACGTACTAACACTCCTACAGGGCAGTTGACTAGACAGATTATGGACAGCCAAGCACCTTGCAACGCTTGGTAGGCCTGTGCAACCGCACAGCATGCCACGCCCCGGCAATCGAGAGACTTGGCACCTCGTAGTCTGCTTGGCACGTCAACTCTGAATCCAAATTACGCATTCCCGGCTGAATAAAAATGTTCCACTCTTTCCCTGCTGACCAACTCTAGTAGACCTCGTGAGTGCCTTTCCTTCTAGCGCGCCCAACGCTGCGGGCGATCAACGTCGGTACAGCTGAGCTGGCCCCTTGAATCACTAGACACGCTATATCGCAAAGACTTCCAGTGTCGGCAGCGCGCCGCCCTCGCCCGCGACCTGCCCCACCAAGTCAGGATCGATCAGGATGAGCCGCGCCGCGCCGTGCCTGTCTGGGCTTGCCGCTTGGCAGCGGCGGCGGACTCGCCGCGAATCCAGGCGACGGCGCTGCGGATCGTGCGCAAATCGTCGCGCTCGTCGTTGTGGCCCAGGTAGTGCTGCCAGCTGGTGCGTAGATCGATTCCCTGTGCCAGGGCGCGCATGAAGGCGAAATGGGCGCGGGAGAGTTTGTGGATGCTGGCCATGTTTCTTAGCGGCCTGGCGGTGGTCCTTGCGGGGCCACGAACCAGCGCCACACGCCAAGCAGGCGGGTGAGCGTGAAGCCCAGCTGCATCAGCAGCAGGCCGTTGACGTGATCGGGCAGCGCGAAGGCGATCCAGCACACGTTCGAGACCAGGGAGGCTGGCCAGCAGGACGGCGCCAAGCAAGCCCCGCGCGGCACCCATCCATTCAAGCCAGAACATGGCTGTCCGCCGTTGCGCCAGGCGCGCACGATCTCTTTCAAGTCATCGCCGCAACCCCGGTTTCGCGGTACACGCCGTGCTTAGCGATGAACGCAAAGACTGAGGCCATGTCGGCGGCAATCGCCTCGTCCAGCGTCCACAGGTTCGTGAGGTCGAAGCCGCCGGCTGCCAAACCCGGCAGCACCAGCCAGCCGTGAACTCGTACCAATGGCCTCTTGCAAACAGTCGCTCCCGGCGCGGAAAAGTACGGCAATCATCGGCGCCAACACTATTGAGTTCTCGTCGCGCGATCACTTGATGAGCAGATCCGGCAACCACGTCCCCAGTAGCGGAAATGCTAGCAACAGCGCGAGCACCAGGAGTTCCAAGGTCAGAAAAGGCAGTGCCGCGCGATAGACCTGGCCCATCGTAATTTGTGGTGGTGCCACGCCTTTCATTACAAACAACAGCAATCCGAAAGGCGGCGTCAGAAAACTGATTTCCATGGTCAGCAAATACAACACTCCCAGCCACATCAGGTCGATATTGGCGCTGTGTGCGAGCGGGATGAACAGCGGGATGGTAATCATCAGCATGCTCACCTGGTCGACGAAGCAGCCAAGGAAGAGCAGGATCAGGACCATACCGATGACCAGCCCGAACGGCGGCAGGCCGGATTGGCTGACCAGATCGACCAGGCCGGTGGTTGCGCCAGAAAAGGCCAGAATCTGCGCGAATGTGACGGAGGCAGCGATGATGAACAGGGTCATCACGCTGACCCGCGCAGTTTCGCGGAGCGCCACGACCAGGTTCCTCCCCGTCAGTGAGCGATAGCCGATGGCGGCCATCGCAGACGCCACGCATCCCAGCGCGGCAGATTCGGTGGGTGTGGCGATACCGCCCACCAAGCTACCAATGACCGCTATGAACACCAGGGACAGTGGCAACACGTCGACCATGAAAGGCCGGTAGCGTGCCCAGCCGTGCGCGCTGACGGAATCGTCGCGCGGAGATCGACTCGGGTCGATCAGGCACACAGCGAGGATGTAACCAATGAACAGGATACCCATTATCAGCGCGGGCACGATACCGGCTATGAGCAGCTTGGAGATCGATATGCCCGCCAGACTACCCAGCAAGACCGCCAAAGCCGATGGCGGGATAAGCATGGCGATGCCGCCGGTGGCCATGATCGGACCCATGGCGAGGCTCGGGTGGTAGCCGCGCTTGAGCATGTCAGGCAGCAGCGCGCTGCCGAGCATCGCGGTGTTGGCCAGCGACGATCCGGATAGTGCTGCGAACACTGTGCCGCCCAGCACACTGACGATCGGCAGACGCCCGGGCACGCGCGCGATGAGTTTCTCGATGGCGTTAATGGCACGAAACGCGACGCCGCTGTGCAGCAAGATCTCGCCCATCAGGATGAACAGCGGGATTGGCGCCAGCGAATAGTTGGCCAGCGCGATAGTGGCATTGCGAATCATCTGCGACAACCCGGCGTCGCCGCCGAGAAAGACTATCGCGCCGACAATGTTGACGACGAAAAACGCGAAGGCTACCGGCACCCCAAGTAGCAGGAAGCCGACCAGCGGGCCAAGCATCACAAGAAGCGCGGCTTGCCAGCTCATGGATGCGCCTGTTGCACGGGGTGCTGCTTCGTTGGGCAAGCGAGGCACACATTGCAGTGGCTATGCGACACAGTCATGGCAGCCTTGTCCAATGAAGTTCAAAAGTCAGTCGGTGGGGCCGCTGCACTATGCCCGAGCACGAGTCGGCGTAGGAATTCGAGCGAGAGCAAGAACATCGAGACCACGATGACCACGTACAACCACCACTCCGGAAAAACGACGGTCTTCAGGACGATGTTGCCACTGGACCAAGAAAGCCAGGTCACGCGCACGGCATAGATCAGCAGCAGGAGGCATACCCCGAGGCCAACCGCATCGGCCAAGCGGCGCACTGCGTTGCCCAGGCGAGCGGGAAGCGCGGTGACGAGAAAATCGACCTGTACATGACCGTTCTGGCGCAGCAACCAGGGCGCCGCGAGAAACGTCGCTGCGAACAACGCATACTCAACCAGATCGGCCAAGCCCTTTATCGTGCCGCCGGCCAGGCTGCGCGCGATCACGTCCCAGGTGGTGACCACGGCGATGATGGCGAAGACTGCGCCGGCGCCGACGCCGAGCAGGTCCAGCAACCGTGCATACCAGCCACGCACGATTTGGCTCCTCACTTAGTCAGCAGCTTTCTTAACTCGACGGCCTGTTGCGGCGCCACTCCTTCAACATAGGCCCAACCCGACTCGCGCGCGGTGTCAAGCCAGACCTTGCGGTCAGGGCCCTCGAAAGAAATGGTCTTTATGCCGGCAGCAGCCTGCGCTTTCTTGGCCGCGACGCCGAGCGCTTCGTTGTCCGCGTTAGTGGCCTCGATTTCGATGGCGATGCGTTGAAGTAGCGCACGTTGCTTGTCGTTGAGCTTCTTGTTCCAAGTATCCAGGTTGACTAGAAAGTTTACGTCCACCGCGTAGAAGCCCGGGTCGACACGGTACTTGGTCTTCTCCTGCCAACCCAGGTCGAAGATGCCCAGAATCGGCCAGCCGTATCCGTCGATAACGCCGCGCTCCAGCGCGGTGTAGACCTCACCAGGTGCAGTCTGCACGAGGTTGGCGCCCAGCGTCGTGAAGAAGGCCCGATACACCGGCGTAACGCGGATCGTGTAGTCGTGCAGACTAGGCTTGCTGATCGGCTTGTTGAGGTACAGGTGAAACGGCACTCCGTCGCCGGTTCGCGCCAGGTAGTAAGCGTTGAGTTTCTCGTTGTGCAACTTGTTGATATAGGCCCACGCGCCGCTCTTTCGCTGCTCCTGGATCGTCAGTTCGGACAATTTCAATGCGTCGGCTGCAGGCATCAGGTTGGTATAAAACGCGCCGGTCACGTTGGCGATATCAACAACGCCGTTCTTAACCGCGTTACCCACCTCGAATGGCGGCATGGCCTTCGGGCCGCCTATATAGTTGATCTTGACCAACCCCTTGCCCTCCGCGTTAACCTTCTTGATGAAGGCCTCAAACGGCTTGGCGAAGGCAGTGCCTTCCTGGAATGCGCTAACCGCGCGCAACGTTACTTCCCGCGCAGAGGCAAGTAGCGGGATGACGCAGGTGCTTGCGATGGCCAGCGCGGACAGCGCGAACTTGAAAGTCATGGGCTAACTCCTGGGGAATTCGGCTTGCCAATACGGAAAGGGGTGGCGGATCAGTTGTTCTGCCTGCACTCCGCCATAGTTGGGCTTCGTGATCGATCGCTAGTGGTCATGGCGCGCTTCACCGAGAAAATTCATTTTGCTTGAGGCCTAAACATATGTAAAGCACAGACTTTCCCTAATAATTTTCCGGCTGCGCTTTGCAGCTGTTAAGGTCATCGATTGCCCTGAGCCACTGCGTCGGTTGGCCGATGTCGGCGTTCTCGTCCGCCACTCGGTACGACGCGACTACGCGACGACCGCCGTGGGGGAGTCTGCTTTGCAGCGGCGCTCATACCCTGCTCTTTCTGTCATGTGGCGAATATTTCCTGCCACATGACAGATGCCACCGCGCTCACCCTTCGATTCCCTTGGACACAAACCCGACCCACAACTCGAACACGTTCGCAATCTTGTCGAGAGTCTCGATGGTCGGATTGACACTGTAATTCTCGATCCGTCGGAAGGTTTCGACGCTGATCCCGCGGGCCTTGGCGAACTCGGGCTGGGTCAGTTTGCTCAGACGTCGCATGCCGACGACGGCATGGCCCAGGCTCAGCGTCGCTTCATTGAATGCCGTGTCGAACACCCCCCGCGTGTCGTCAACTGACCGAAAGACTGGTCTCGATACGTTTTTTCAGTAGCGTTCGCAAGATGTCGGCGTCGCGTTCCTCTAAGCGGTCAACCATATCGGATTTCATAGCTTTGACTGCAGCAAGCACATGCAGAAACGCGTCGTTGCCCAAACAATTGAGGCGGCAGCCCACGCTATCGTCCAGCGGTCGCTGCAGCTGCCCGAAAGCAGTCATCCTGGGGCTATCGCGAGTTGCCGTTTTTCCTGAGTCAACACTGCTGATCGTCCGCAATCAGTGACTGGCCGAACGCAACGCAAGTACGGCGTTTGTCCCACCAAACGCGAAGGAATTTGACAGCATGACGTTCCCCGCTGCGCCTGGCCGAGCTACGTTCGCGACGTAGTCAAGATCACAATCAGGATCAGGCTGATCGAGATGCATCGTGGGGAGGGCAACACGTCGCTGCATGGCCATCAGCGCCAATACGAATTCAAGTGCTCCGGCCGCACCAAGGAGGTGCCCATGGATCGCCTTCGTCGCGCTAATTGGAATTCGGGGGGCTCTATTGTGGAAAATGCTTCTGATGGCAGCGGTCTCTGCGGCATCGTTGGCGAGAGTCCCCGTCCCGTGGGCATTGATCGAATCGATCTCTTCCGCCCGGATGCCAGCGGACGTCAATGCTGCGCGCATCGCCGCAGCTTGGCCTTCTGCGCTCGGGCGGGCGATGTGGGAGGAGTCGGTAGTGAGCCCATACCCGATCAGTTCACCGTGAACCTTCGCGCCGCGACTCAAAGCCGACTCCATCGGTTCAAGAAGGACGATTGCGGCTCCCTCGCCAAGCACCATTCCGCTGCGGTTCTTCGAAAACGGCTTACAAGAAGTCCTTGGATCCGAAGCGTCGTCAACTGCCAGGGTGTGCATCGCCTCCCACGCCTTGAGAGACCCGAGGGCGAGCGGCGCCTCGGACCCTCCTGCAATGGCGCGATCGACGGCACCGCTCGCGACCCGCAGCCAAGCTTCGCCGATGGCAACGTTCGAGGACGAACACGCGGTCGAATACGTGAGATTCGGACCGGTTAAGCCGTTGTCGATTCCGACCCACGACGCCGGCGCGTTATGCATGCCCTGAAGGATCAGCGTGGGCTTGATTCGATCAGATTGCTCACCGTACAGGATCCGATAACCCTCATCCATCGAGGTGGTTCCTGCCATGCCGGTGCCCAAGAAGACACCGACTCGGTCCCGATCAATGCTCAAAAGCGCACCGCAGGAATTGTCCACGGCGCGGCGCGCGGCGACGACAGCAAACTGGGTCACCCGGTCAAGCAGTCTCTGTTGCGGAGGGTCGAAGTATGCTGTTGCGTCGAATTCAACGGTTGCCGCCAAAGGCGCACGAAGTCGATGCGAAGCGTCAGTAACGAACTTGCGGATGGCCGACCGACCCGCACAGGCTGATTCGAAAACTTCGTCTGGGCTGTGGCCAAGCGGGGTCACCAAACCGATGCCGGTAATCGCTACACGCCTCATGTGATGGGACCGGACCCGCTCTCTGCCTCGGCTGGTGGCCTAGTCAAATCGCCCTGCGCCACGATTTGCCCGTCGACGTACCAGACAACATCTCCGAACGTCGCGAGATCCAGCGGCACATCGGGCAACTTCAGTCCAAATTCATCTTCGACGTTGAAGAGCAACTCCGCGACACCAATCGAATCGATGCCGATCTCTTCGAGCCGAGCGTTCGGGGTCAGTTTATCGGGGTCGACTTTGAAGTCCTTGACCAACATGGCGATGATTCGAGCGGTAGTGGTCATACTTTTCTCCGAGTGACGCGCTCATGAGCGGACAAGGTCGCTGCGCGCATGCTGCAATGAGCGTGTCTTGCCACTCCACGCAGCGCCTATTCTGAGCAAAGAGGGGAAACGCTCCATCGCGGCTGCAGCGATTCGCGTCGGAAGCGGCCGCATAAAGATTTGGGCATAGATCGCGGAGGCGCGCATGCGTGCTGTAAAGTTCTTGCGCCACAGGCGCTCGTATCTTGAATGCGCGTCGGCCAACGACGAGGGTGTTAGCGGTTCACCCAAGTGAGCCTTCAGAGCTTCGACAAGGAGCGTGGCGGACTGAATCGCAATGCTGATGCCCTCGGCCACGACAGGGTGAGCCTCTGCCGCGGCGTTTCCTATCGCGAACACTCCGCCGTGCCCGAAAGTACGAATTCCCGGACGAATGGGGCCCGCGCCGAGCCACTTGCCATCGCATGTGGCTGCTTCGAGCGCTTCGGCGACGCGAGTGCAGTGCTCAAGGATATGCGCGAGCACCGCGTCCCCGGCTGCGTACCCAGGATGTCGTGCCCGCGCGCATTCCAGATGGTCGCGTCGGATGCAACAGGACAGGCTGATTCGCTGCCCGCCTGTGTTAACCATGCCTCCGTAACCCCCAGGAAATGCGATCAACGGCATCAGATCGCCGTCAAGTGCTCGCCCATGAAACCGAGCCTTGAAGCCCAGCAGATCCGACCTGAAAACGGTCTTTCGGAACTGCTGCGTCGGCAGCGGGCCCGCTTCCCATGAGCCGTGCGCTGCGACAATCAAGGGAGCTTCCAAAATGTGCTGGTCGTCACGCTCACGATTTTCGACGGCGCACAGATACCCATGTCCAGTCGAAGAAAAGTCTGTCACCATAAAGGGCTGCCAAACAGTGGCGCCCACAGCCGCAGCGCGCCTTAGTAACACGGTGTCCAAGGCCTCCCGGCTTACGGCGCGCCCTCCTGCAGCAGGGTTACCACTTGAAGCCATCGATGTTGTGATCCTCGACGTTCCGGCGAATACTCCCACCCGGCGGACAAGTGGCCCTGCATCCAGAAGCAGTTCATCGACTACTCCGAGGGCATCGAGGAGTGGCCACGTCGTAGCGGACACGAACTCGCCGCACACTTTGCGGCGCGGAAAACGTGCCTTCTCGACGACGGCCACACGCTTTCCTGCCCGGGCCAACAAGAATGCGGCCGTAGCTCCGGCCGGACCAGCGCCGACCACGATGGCGTCGTACCGGGACGGGAGTGCCACTTTCATAGCCTGCGAGCCAGCAGGCAGTGACTAAACAACCCCGCCGAATATTCGTTGAGCAACCAGCCGCTGCGACGCGGCCAGTTAGATGACAGCTCTTGGTCCCGAAAGCCAGCGTGAACGCTGAGTACGGCATCTTTGCGAGTGACCGCGCCGGCACCAATCAGGCCCACAAGGTGACTGCCGATCAATGACATGCAACTGCGGCGCGGCTCACAACAAAAAAAGATCGACGTGGAACTTGCCACTGCATTGACGAGACGATTCAGATCTTCGCCCTGGAAATGGTGAATAAACAAATTCGCGACTATGATGTCCCAGGGTCCCTCCGTAGTGCCATCCAACCAATCAAATACGTCAGCAGTTGCCACTTTGGGTGACCATCCGGTCTCGCGCAAGCCCTGGAGCGTTGCCTCTTCGACAATTTGTTGGCGATCCAGCAAAGTGAAAGACACATTCGGCAGCAGAGGTGCTCGCCTTCTTGCAAACCGCAACGCCAACGATCCGTCGCCTGCTCCGAGTTCGAGAATTCGGACTGGAGATGGGTTGAAATCGCCACCGAGCGCCTTCGTCATGATCGAGAGCGTTCCCATCGCAACATGCAGGCGACGAAGATCGTTCCGCGATCGTTGTGCTGCGGGGTCGTCAGCAACCAGCGAATCCAACTCTTCGGCATCTACGCGGCGTGGCATAAATGAATTTTTGCTCATTTTTGGACCTGCCTAACCCACTTTGAGCAACGCGCCATGGCAACAAAATCCGGCACCAAACGACGACAACCACCACCAGCCGTCCGGCGCGTGATCCTCCAGCGCCGCCGCCATGACGAAATAGACAAACGCGCTCGAGAGATTGCCGTATTCCCGAAGCATGGCGGCGCTGTACCGGAGGTCCGAATTGCTCAAGCCGAAATTCTCTTCAATCGCCTGTAGCACATCGCGACCGCCTGCATGCATGATCCAAGCACTCATTTCTGATGGTCTCACTGCTGCGCGCTCAAGAACGGTTTTGAGCACCGAAAGCGCGTTGTCTGCAGCGAGCCGTGGCACCTCTCTCGTGAGAACGTTACGGAGCATGCCTGCGCGCGATTCAAATTTGAGCGCGTCTCGTTCTTTCGCCACCAGCAAAGAGCTGCTGTCAATCCACTCAATCGATCGCGAGGTCTGGCCAGGTTCGCGCGACAATACGGCTGCTCCGGCTCCGTCACCGAACAGGCAGGCACTGATCAAAACACCGGGATCGTCGTCGAGGTACATGGCAGCGCTGCTGACCTCAACACATACCGATAGGACGTTTTTACAGTTTCCTCCGCCAAGCAGAGCGCGACCAAGTTGCATGTTTGGCAACGCAGCAGCGCAACCTTGGCCGACCAGGTCATACGCCTGAACGTCGGATCGAAGTCTCAGACGTTCCGCGACGTAGCCCGACAAGCCGGGGCAAAGATAGCCCGTGCACGTGCTCACGACGACCGCATCGATATCCGTGGCACTCAGTCCGGCGTTCTCGATGGCGCGACCTGCCGCCTTTGATCCCAGAGCAGGCGCTTGAAGGAGAAACCGTTGGCTTAGGATGTCCGGATCAATCTCGAAAATGTCTGCCAGCTGTCCCACCGCCAGACGTCGGGCATCAATGCCGTTGTCACGCTGCAGGACCGTTCTTGCAATCACGTGTGATCGACGCTCTAACTTATTGAACCAATCCGAGGACTCGAACGCCGCGAGGCACTCCGCCTTCGTATATCGCTTCTCGGGAACTGCAGTCGACAGGCCCCGCAGGAAAGTGCGCGCAGCAAGAGGTCCAGCTCGACTCATCGCATAAAGCCGAGCATGGTGCCGGAGACGTCGACAGCCCGTGAACGAATCGAGCGCCCCGACCCGCGCAGGCCAGCGGAAGAGCACTGAACAAGTGACACAAGCATGGTAGCAAATCGTGCGCGCTCGCCAATGTAAGTGCCGTAGGACATTGGCGCCAGAGCCAAAAAGCGCTCTTGTCCAATTTCGCAACGGCTACGTAAGCTGTTGACGCCATCAGCCTCGGCGTTCACCAGCGCCGCGTAGTCGGCCAGGTGAGCGGCCAACAACTCGGGACCGCGAAGCACCGTCATGAAGATCGGATGCATCACGTTCTGTCTCAGGCGCGATCGCGCAGCGCCGTCAGCAAGAACGCCGTGATCAACGAACCGACGACCGCGGCGATGAGCACGGTTTTGACGGACTCGTCGTTGATTGCCTTCACCCGGTAATCGGAGGTCTGGCTGCCCGGCAATTTGACCCCGTCGAACTTCTTGCCGGCGGCCTCCACCGGATCCTGAAAATAAGCCGTGCCACAGGTCGCCGCATTGTCGGCAACTTTCATGGCATCGCCTGCGAGACGTTTTGCCATGTCCGCCGCGTCCCGGCCCACTTGCTTGGAATAGTTGTCGATCGCATCCGGAGATTTTCCTGCACTTTCCATGCCGCTCCTTTGTGACGGCCCACGAGCCGTGGCGCCATTGATGAATGGACTGCACTTTCCTGCCCGCAAGATGGCTCATCTCTATTGAGCAGGCAGGCTGCCTGGTGGACATGGCAGCCAGCACAAAACGACGGCTACGCCGGGAAGATCAAGGCAAATACGCTGCCGGCCATCAGCCCGAATACAGCAGCACACGTCACGCTGGCCACGATGCGGCGCAGCATCAGGGCCCGCAATTCCTCAGCCCAACTCTGCAGCGAACTGGACCAGCTTCGGCGCGTGGCGCAGGCATTCATGTGGGCATGCAGATCCTGGAAGTCACTTTCCACATGAACCGAATGAACTACCTCGCCAGCAAACTCGCTGGCGTCATCGAACGCCGGCGGCATGCGGGGCGGCAGTGTGACCACCGAACGCCCCTCTCAGGGCTTCTTGGTAATGGTCTTGGCGGCGTCCTTGATGTCACCGACTTTCTTTTGCACTGAGCCGGCGGCCTTGTCTGCTTTGCCTTCCGCCTCGAGCTTTTCATTGCCGACCACCTTGCCGGTGGTTTCTTTCACGCTGCCCTTGGCTTTTTCCAGCGTGCCTTTGGCTTGGTCTTCGTTCATCGCGTTCCCTCGGTCAGGCGGCACGGCCACCCAGGTTGACGCCAACGGGGCGCCGCCGTCTCAGGACTAGGGCGTTGAAACGCCCCAGCATAAATACTCAATAACGCACGGCCGCCCTCACGGTCGTGCGTGATGCAGGATAGCGTCGGCGTGCGATCGTGCCGCGCGATGCGGCAACCTTCTGTTCGTCGAACTTGGCGCGCGCCTGCTGGTAGATCTCGATCCAACGGTCGACACGCCTTTTCAGTGCCGGCTTCTCATCTGCCTGGGGAGCAGGCTGGGCGTCGGCCGCGATTTTTCCGCCTCCGCGAACCATTTCTTGCTGCACATTTTTGTCGTGAGCGACAGCGCGCGGATCAGTCACCAATTCATGATGGATTGTTTGTCTCAAGTTGCACGTGGGACGGAGGCTTGATGCAGAGCAGGCCTACATGTCTTTTGCCGGAAGCAGAGGTGCTCATTTTTGAGGCACCCCAGCGTCGTACCCCGCACAGCGCCGCCAGCGCTCAGAATTCGCAAGTCATCCCGCCACCCTCCACAGCGTTATCCACAGAACCGGTGTGCAACCTGCTTCCTGTTCGTCAAAACGGCCAACCAACGGTTTCTCTTGCTCCTCATGGACGCGCCATGGCTCGTGCCGGTCTAACAGTGGCGACCGCCACCACTGCAGAAGACTGCCCGCTGCTGCGCCAGGTGCGCACCGGCCCGACTTGGTCCGGTTGATCTCAGTTTTCCACGACGATCGGCAGCCGCGCACCGACAACGGTGGCGCGTGCAGCTGACGACAACACCGCCATCTCTGCCCCAGCCTCCCCGTGCACGTTGGCGATCTCCGAACAGATGTAAAGCCCGAGGCCCAGGACACCATCCCGCTGGCTGGTCTGTGGCCGCCAATAGGGCTTGAAAACCAGCGACAGATCCGCCGGGGCAATCGGCGCTCCCCCGTTGGCGACTTTGACTATCAGTCACGGCCCACTGGCCGTCGCCGAGACGGTCATCGGCTGCACGGCAGCATCGCAGGCCAACCCATTGCCGAGCAAGTCCGACTGCAACTGCTGGACGCAGCCGCAGTCGCAACGCAGCGACCTTGGGATGACGAGCTCCTGGACGCGCTCGCGCTCTAGACGGGTCTGGCGCATGTCCTCGATCACGTCGTGCGGCGCGCCGGCCATGTCGAGCCGTTCCTCAAAGGCGACTCCAATGCCGGTGTCCAGGCGCCCGCATGCAAAGCCAAGCACGCCACCGATCGACTTCCACATGCGACGGGTGATTGTCGTGAAAAAGTCCGCAACGCACAATCCCTGACTCAGAGCCGCACGTCAGAAGCCCCGCCGTCGCGCCCGCAGGCGCCAGGCGTTGCGCAGATCGTGTCTCGGCACCGCCATGAACTGCTCGCGCAGATCCGCCTCCGCATTGGCATTCGTCAGTGCGCGGTCCGATAAATCCTGGCGGCCTCCGCCGTCCAGCCGCATGGCAATTGGGTCGGCAAAACTCCTGACCATCGAGAGCGTCTGGCGCTCCGAGACGATCCTGTGGTGGCGGCCCATCGCACACAAAATGTCAAAGTGCTCCCAGTCAGGCCGCACGGCGGGCAATGAAATGTAACTGTGAATGAGATAAGTGGGTGCCATGCGGTGATCCCGGAACGTCTCGCCTTTGCTCCAGTGAGCGACCACGATCGGCTGGCGCAAGGCGCGATTCGCTGCACAGGGTGGTCCGGGATCGCGCATGAGCGCACCGACGGCTCTTGACGCAGCGCAGGGCCCGCAGGGCGTGATCCAAATCAGCATCATCCCCGACCTTGCCACTTCCACGCACCTGAAATCCATGCTTAAAACCGAAAAACAGAAGATGTTCGCCGGCGAGCTGTGCAACGCCGGTGATGACGAGCTCCAGTCCGACCTTACGGCGACTCGCGAGTGGCTGGTGCGTTATAACGCCTCGCTGGCCATGCCCTCGACGGAGCGCCATCCGCTGCTGTTGGAACGCCTGGCGCGCGCCGGTGAAGGTGCCACCATCCGGCCACCGTTTCACTGTGACTATGGGTTCAACCTGCGGTTGGGTCAGGGCGTGTTTCTGAATTTCGGTTGCGTCATCCTCGACGTGGTCGAGGTATCCATCGGTGACAAGACGCAGATCGCGCCCAACGTCCAGATCCTGACTGCTGACCATCCAAGAAATGCCGCGGAGCGAGAGGCAGGCCTGGAGTTCGGCCGGCCGGTCCGTATCGGGCGAAACCTCTGGATCGGCGGCGCAGTGGTCATTCTTCCTGGCGTCACTGTTGGCAACGATGCGGTCATCGGCGCCGGCAGCGTGGTCACACGGGACGTGCCGGCGTGAGCGACGGTGATGGGCAATCCGGCGCGCGTGCGTCGATAGCTTGACGGCAGGAAAAGTTGCGGCACGCCTGTGACAATGGGGTCAAAGGTAAGACGGTTTGTGGGCGGCTGCTGGGCAGACTAATGCGCCGCGATTTGCGGCTCGAGGTGCGACTGGACATGGCTCCGGATGATGAGGTCGGCTAAGCAGGCTAGCCAGGTCATGCAAATCGCACACGGTGCGCTCGGGCACGACCGGCCAGCCGCTCCTCACCGTCGCCGGATCCAGTCGCACCACGTCCTGCACCGTCGCCAGGCCATCGGGCTGCAAGTGGGCCGCGCCGCGTCGACCACTGCACTTCGCTGGAAGCCACCGCAGCCTGACATGCTCCGTCCATCAAGTCAGGCAGCGTCGCATTTCGCTGCCTCGATGTCGCGCCGGCGACCAGTGTTTAGGCCGCAAATTCGGCGCTGCGCACATTGGGCCCGCCAACCATACTGCGCCCGAACTCGTGCGCGATCAGCGCAGATTCAATTTTTCTGCCTTCGAGGCCACCATATTCCTCGGGTATAGCAGCGACGAGCCAAGCGCTATCTGCGAAGGTCCGCCAGTTGTCGACTGGTACCACTCTTTCCTGCCTGGAGAAGTCGCGGCATGATCAACGTTTTGTCGACGCCACTCTGACCCAATGGAGCCCATATGGCCACCACCGTTTTGCCACGCTGCCGCCGGCTTTTTCACATCCGCCTAGCGCTTTGCTCGGCCGCACTATCCTGTGCCTTGCCGGCCGCCGCTCAACACGTAGGTGAGGTTGACACGGTGTTCAAGCTGATCGGCCCGGACCACAAGATCGTCGTCGATGCCTACGACGACCCTGGCGTGCACGGTGTCACATGCTACGTCTCGCGCGCCAAAACCGGCGGCATCAAGGGCGGACTCGGACTGGCCGAAGACAAGGCGGAGGCATCGATCGCGTGCCGTCAAACCGGCCCCATCAGTTTTTTGAAGCCGATACCCAAGCAGGATGAGATGTACAGCGAACGCATCTCGCTGGTCTTCAAAAAGCTGCGCGTGGTGCGCATGGTCGATGTTCAGCGAAATACGCTGGTCTATCTGACCTACTCGGACCGAGTCATCGAAGGCTCGCCGCAGAACAGCGTCACTGCCGTGCCGGTGGGCCGGGACACACCCATCCCACTGAAGAAATGAAGTCGACGCACGAGCCGAACTCGCAGCGTGACGGGCCGGCTACAACGCGACTCGTCCCCGCCTCCCACTCGACTGACCAGCAGTTGGTATGTCGGCGATTTCGCGGCCATGATCGTCGAATTGCGAAATGAAAACAGTGGGAGACGATAGTCCGAGCTGCGTCGGTTGCCTGAGCGGGCGGGCAAAGAGCAGCGGAAATTTGATCGGCCGCCGACGCAGGACGGCAACTGCCGAACGTCAGGACTAGACATCATGGTCGCCCCTGGAATGCAGAGCCACGGGTAAGGCGGCCGGTCTCCGACATCGTAGGTTGCGTCCAAGGACGTAGATCTACATGCT
>CAJDTV010000101.1_pt1 | contig 19835 bp, 16 predicted proteins | sample 7389921 | NCBI WGS metagenome assembly CAJDTV01 (sample SAMEA7055654, study PRJEB34461) | soil metagenome | biome: terrestrial ecosystem; feature: Peninsula; material: soil | place: Antarctica | collected 2016 | reverse complement strand
GCACAGCACAGCGGTGGCGGCGATGATGACCACCTGTTCAACGTTGATGACCAGCGCGCCGACATTCCATATCTGGTCTTTGTAGGGAACTTTCAGCGCATGCGTTTCGGTGCCGATGCCCGGGATCATGGTGACGACGCCGCGCGCCACATAGGAGATCCCGATGGTGAGCATGACGATGGAAAATTGCGGTTGCCCGAGCACCGGGCGGATCACGACCAGTTCGAGCAGTACTCCCAAGGCCGCCAGCGCCACCACTGCGCAAAGCGCGGCCAGCCAGAACGGGAAGCCCCACAGCGACATGCCGGCGAACGCGCCGAAGGCACCCAGCATCATGAGTTCGCCCTGCGCAAAGCTCACCGTTTCAGTGGCCTTGTAGATCAGCACGAAACCCAGCGCGATCAGGCCGTAGATACAGCCTTGCGCACTGCCGGAGAGCAGAAGTTGAAGGAGTAGCAAGTCGAACCCGTGAGCAGGTGGTGTTATAGCGTCCACTGCTCCACCGGGTGCACAGGGTTGTCCCGCATCGCGGCGTGATCGACCTGCGCATGGCCGGCCGCCGCTGGCGCCCGGCTGACCTCGGCGTGATCTCTTGCCCGAAGCCGTGCGACTACGATGGAGCGCACCGCCTGCCAAGGCTCATGAATCCAATCAACGGAAAAACCACGATGATCGCTACCACCACCGCGCCGCCGCCCGAGGGCTGCATAGACAGCCAGGTGCTTGACCACGTGCTGCTGATCGGCATCAACCGGCCGGCCAAGCGCAATGGCTGGACGCCGCCCATGTTCCGCCAACTGGCCGAGGCTTACACCCGGCTCGACGACGATCCGGAGTTGCGCGTCGGCGTGCTGCACGCCTTCGGCGAACACTTCACGGCGGGGCTCGACCTGCCGGCCGTCACCGAGTACATGAAGCGCGGAAAGAAGGCGATTCCCGAAGGGCTGGTGGAGCCGCACGACTTCGGCTTGCCAGGCTATCGGCGGCGCACCAAACCGATGGTGGTGGCCGTCAAGGGCATCTGCTTCACGGTCGGCATCGAGCTCATGCTGGGCGCCGATATCGTGGTGGCGGCTGATAACTGCCGCTTCTCGCAGATGGAAGTGCAGCGCGGCATCATGGCCACCGGTGGCGCCACGCTGCGCATGGCCGAGCGCGCAGGCATGGGCAATGCCATGCTGCACCTGCTGACGGCCGACGAGTTCGGAAGCGCCGAGGCCTACCGACTCAATTTTGTGCAGAAGGTGGTGCCCGCCGGGCGGGAGCTGGACGATGCGCTGCAGATCGCGCAGCGCATCGCGGCGCAAGCGCCGCTGGCCGTGGTCGCGACTCGTCTCAATGTGCTCAAGGCGATAGAGCACGGGCCATCGGCCGCTGTCGGCGAGTTCATCGAGACTCAGAAGCGGCTGTCGAATAGCGAAGACGCGGCCGAGGGCGTGCGCTCCTTCGTCGAGAAGCGGCCGGCGCGCTTCTCGGGACGCTGAGACTTGTGCCCTGCGCCGCGCACCCGATTGCCGCCCACGGCGTCAACGACCCGTTCGCACTGCCGGCCTTCGATGCCGTGGCCCGGGGCTTCGTGCCCCATGATCTGTTCAAGTCGAGCGGCGCCAGCACCACTCAACTGACCGAATAATTGCTCTAGTCCATTTGACTTGTGTGCAATTAAATAACGCATCAAAATGACAGGCATGTCATCGGCCACGCTATCGACTGCCGACATGCAGTTGCTCGACAACCAGCTATGCTTTGCTGTGTACTCGGCTTCGCTGGCGATGACGAGGCTGTACAAGCCGCTGCTTGACGCGCTCTGCCTCACGTATCCGCAATATCTGGTGATGCTGGTCCTATGGGAGCGCGACGGGCTGATGGTGTCCGAACTCGGCGAACGGCTGTCGCTCGACTCGGGCACGCTCACGCCGCTGCTCAAGCGCCTTGAAGCCAACGGGTTCGTGGCGCGCATTCGCGACGTCCGGGACGAACGCCGCGTGCACATCACACTCACCGCGGCGGGTCGTCGACTCAAGACGCGGGCCGAAAGGGTTCCGGGCTGCCTGGTCGCCGCCAGCCAGTGTTCGATGCCCGAACTGATGGCGCTCACGCAGCAGGTGCAAACCTTGCGCGATCGCATCAACGAAATAAACAGCGCTGCATGAGTACACCGACCCGAACGACGCGATCTCCAGTTTTCCGCCCGCTTTCATAAGGAAGCTTTTCATTTCCCAACCCACTTGAAGGAATCATCATGGTCAAGAAGCTCGAAAAAGTTGTTTACACCGCACACGTCCACACCACCGGCGGTCGCGAAGACGGCGTTGCCAAGTCGAGCGACGGCGCACTCGACGTCAAACTCTCCACGCCCAAGGTCATGGGCGGCTCGGGCGGTATGGGCACCAATCCTGAAGAACTGTTCGCGGCCGGCTATTCCGCCTGTTTCCTGGGCGCCATGAAGGCCGTCAGCGGCAACCTCAAGATCGCCGTGCCGGCTACCACCGCGATCGACGCCAGCGTTTCGTTCGGCCCGATCGAGAATCACGCCTTCGGCATCGCCGTCAAGATGTCGATCAGCCTGCCGGGCCTGGACGCCGCCACCGCGAAGAAGCTGGTCGACGCCGCGCACCTGGTGTGCCCCTACTCGAACGCCACGCGCGACAACGTCGAAGTCGAACTCACCATCGTCTGAGCGCAGTTTCGCGATCTGCTGTGGCCAAAGCGGCCCGCGCCTGTTGAAGGCGCGGGCCGCTTTGACTATGGTGCATCCATGAACACCCTTGAACTCCTGGTTCGCCAAGCCCAATTGGCCGAAACACGATGGCGTGAGACGCCGCACGCGCCGCTGGCCGATGGGCAGCTTCGCGTGCAGGTCGACGCTTTCGCTTTCACCGCCAACAACATCACCTACGCCGCCTTTGGCGACGCCATGGACTACTGGCGCTTCTTTCCGAGCGGCGAGGACGACTGGGGCATTGTCCCGGTGTGGGGCTTTGCCAGCGTGGTGGAGTCGCTGCGTCCCGGCGTGACGGTCGGCGAGCGGCTTTATGGCTTCTGGCCGATGGCGTCGCATGCGGTGCTGCAGCCCGAGCGCTTGGCACCGGCCGGCTTTCGCGACGACAGCGCGCACCGCGCGGCACTGCATGCGGTGTACAACCAGTACCAGCGCTGCAGCCACGACCCGCTCTACACAGCCGACAGCGAAGGCATTCAGGCGCTGCTGCGGCCCTTGTTCACCACCTCGTGGCTGATCGACGACTTCCTGGCCGACAACGCGTTCTTCGGCGCCGACTCGGTGCTGCTGTCGAGTGCGTCGAGCAAGACCGCCAGCGGCACGGCCTTTCAACTGGCCCGGCGCGCGGGCATTGAGGTCGTCGGCCTGACCTCGCCCGGCAACGTGGCGTTTTGCGAAAGCCTGGGCTGCTACCACCGCGTGCTGAGCTATGAGCGGCTTGGCGAACTCGCGGCCGAGAGCGCTTGCGTCTATGTCGACTTCGCCGGCAGCGGCGAGCTGCGCCGCGCCATCCACACACGCCTTGCCCACCTGAAGCACGACAGTGTGATCGGCAACACCCACATTGGCGAACGCGCCGTGCCGGGCGAAGCGGCCGCGCTGCCGGGGCCACGTCCAACCTTCTTTTTCGCGCCGGCGCAGATCAAGAAGCGCACGGCCGAATGGGGCGCGGCAGTGCTCGGAGAACGCCTGGCGCAAGCGTGGTTTACGTACACCGCCAAGGTGACAGACCCGGCTGCGCCCTGGCTGAAAGTCCAGACCGATCACGGCGCAGAGGGCGTGCGCGCAATCTATGCGCAGATGCTGGGTGGCCACGGCGACCCGCGGATCGGCCACATGCTTTCGCTGTCCAGAAGCTGAGTAGCCGCGCGCCATGGGCGCACCCGGCGCGAGCGGTCCAAGCTCAGGCCGGCACCGCCTCGATGCCGGTCCGGTCCCAATGGCGGTGCCTGGCGATGGCCGCCACGAAGTCCTTGGCGATCTGCCGCGCGGCGGGCGAGTCATCCAACTTGATGTCGGGCGTGGGCGCGACCACGACGCCGTCAGGCGCCGCGTCTTGCCCCAAACCGACACCCAGGGTCGAAAGCAGTCGGACACCCTCGCCCACGATGCAGATCGCCTTGCAATGCCGGTACGCCTCCAGCACGAAGTGCACCGCATCGCCGTTGCACGCCAGCGCATCGGCGCACGCCTTGCCTGCGGGCACCAGCACCGCGTCGAACATCACCGAGGGCATGGTGACAAAGGTCGCATCGACATCGACCAGGCGGCGGGATGCGCTGACCACCCGGCCCAACTGGCACCCGACAACGGTGCAGTGCGCGCCGGCCAGCTCGATCGCCTGGCGAATCGGCTTGAGCGAGGCGGAATCCACGCCGTGCGCCACCAGCACGGCAACCTGGCGGCCACGCACCGACCCGTCGCCGCTGCCCACCATGCACAGGGCCGGTGACTCCTCGATGGGCCGGGTCATGCGATGCGCGCGAAAACCGGCGCGGCCCGCCGCCGCCCTGGCGTCAGGAGCGTCGATGCCGAGGTGCTCGGCCACACGGCGCGCCAGCTTCTCGTCGACGTGCGCCAGGTTGTCGACGATGCGCTGGCGGATCGCCGGCACCTCAACCTTCGACAACTCGAAGCAAAACGCGGCGACGATGTGTTCCTTCTCGGCCAGGGTCTGGCTGTTGAAAAACAGCCGCGCTTGGGTGAAGTGATCGTCGAATGAGGCACTGCGGCGCCGTAGCTTGGGCGTTTCGACTTCGCCGGGAAACGACTGGAAGCCACCACTGGCGCCATCCACTCGCATTTCGTTGCCGCCGCCCAGCGCATGGCCCAGCGTGTTCGGCTCGTAGGCCACAGCGCCGCGTGCGATTGCCTGGCGATGCATGCCGTCACGCTGGTAGTTGTGCATCGGGCACACGCTGCGGTTGATTGGCAGCTCATGAAAGTTGGCGCCACCCAGGCGGGAGATCTGAGTGTCGGTGTAGGAGAACAACCGCCCCTGCAGCAGCGGGTCGTTGGAAAAATCGATGCCCGGCACCACATGCCCAGGGTGGAACGCCACCTGCTCCGTCTCGGCAAAAAAGTTCTCGGGGTTGCGGTTGAGCACCAGTTTGCCGATGCACTGCACCGGCACCATTTCCTCCGGGATCAGCTTGGTGGGATCGAGTAGATCGAATCCGAGCGAGTGCTCCCTGTCTTGCGACACCAACTGGACGCCAAGCTCCCATTCCGGGAAGTCGCCGCGCGCGATCGCCTGCCACAGATCGCGCCGATGAAAGTCCGGATCCGTACCGGCGATCTTCTGCGCCTCGTCCCAGGCCAGGCCATGCGTCCCTAGCCTGGGCTTCCAGTGGAACTTGACGAAGTGGCTGTCGCCCTGGCTGTTGATCAGGCGGAACGTATGAACCCCGAAGCCTGCCATCATGCGCAGGCTGCGCGGCAAACCCCGGTCGGACATGAGCCACATCAGCATGTGCGTGGTCTCGGGCATGAGCGACGCGAAATCCCAGAACGTGTTGTGCGCGCTGCTGGCTTGCGGCATGTCGTGGTGGGGCTCGGGCTTGAGTGCGTGCACCAGGTCCGGGAATTTCATGGCGTCCTGAATGAAGAACACCGGCATGTTGTTGCCCACCAGGTCGTAGTTGCCGGTCTGCGTGTAGAACTTGACGGCAAAGCCGCGCACGTCGCGCACGGTGTCGGCTGAGCCGCGCGCACCGGCCACGGTCGAAAAGCGCACGAACGCCGGGGTCATCTGGCCCGGCTCCTGGAGGAAATCGGCGCAGGTGAACTGCGACATCGACTGGTACGTCTGAAAGTAGCCGTGCGCCGCGCAACCGCGCGCATGCACCACTCGCTCAGGGATGCGCTCGTGGTCGAAATGCGTCAGCTTCTCGCGCAGGATGAAGTCTTCAAGCAGGGTCGGTCCGCGCCCACCGGCCTTGAGGGAGTTGTGGTTGTCGGGGATCTGCACGCCCTGATTGGTCGTCAGATGCACGGCCTCCTGCGTTGTGAGGGCGGCCAGTTGTTCGGCCTTGACAGCATGGCCAGCGGACGAGGAAGGGCGGTGACCGGAGGATACCTTGCTGCGTGACTTCATGAAGGGGCCAGGTGGCAACGCGTCGGTGCGCCGCGGGCGACGCACGCGTCGCCTAAGTTTCAGCGTAAATAGCCGGCGTGCGAAACCGCGTAGTGCCTCCACGCCGGCGCCTGTGGGAGCAGTTGCGCACACGCCGTAGGCGAAATCCGACGTTGAGCATGCGATGGGCATTGGCACGGCACATCCCGGGCGACGACAATGCAGCGATGCCCCAAGACCCGCCCGCCGACCGACCCGCCCACCCCTACGAAACACTGACGCCCGACGTCGTGCTCGATGCGCTGGCCCTGCTCGGTCTGCTGGGCGACGGCCGGCTGACGGCCTTGAGCTCCTACGAGAACCGCGTCTACCAGGTCCACCTGGAGGATCAGCCGGCGGTCGTCGTCAAGTTCTACCGGCCCGGACGCTGGAGCGACGTGCAAATCTTGGAAGAGCACGCCTTTGCGCTCGAACTGGCCGCAGCCGAAGTGCCAGTGGTGGCGCCGCTGATGCTGGCCGGCGCCACGCTGCATCAGCACGCCGGCTTCGCCTTCAGCGTCAGCCCCTACCGAGGCGGACGCGCGCCCGAGCTGGACGACTTCGAGGTGCTCGAATGGATCGGGCGTTTTCTGGCACGCATCCACACAGTCGGCGCGACACACCCGTTCGAGGTGCGCCCCGCGCTCGACCTGCAGAGCTTTGCCATCGCCTCACGCGACTGGCTGCTGGGCCACGACATGATTCCGCTTGACGTCCAGCGCGAATGGGAACGCGAATGCAACAATGCTATTGAATTAATAGCTGCTACTTCCCTGTCCACGGACGTTACAGGGCAATTTCGCTCAAATATGCGATCACTGCGACTGCACGGCGACTGCCACCCCGGCAACATTTTGTGGACGCCGACCGAACGCCCCGGCGGCGGCCCGCACTTCGTCGACCTGGACGACGCGCGTACCGGTTTCGCGGTGCAGGACCTGTGGATGCTGCTGTCGGGTGACCGCGCCCAGCGCACCGGACAGCTCGGCGGTCTGCTCGACGGCTACGAGCAGTTCCGGGAATTCGACCGCGGCGAGTTGAGCTTGATCGAGCCGCTGCGCACGCTTCGGCTCATTCACTACAGCGCCTGGCTGGCTCGCCGCTGGCAAGACCCGATCTTCCCGATCAACTTTCCGTGGTTTGGCTCCAGCGACTACTGGAAGGGGCAGATCCAGATGCTGCAGGATCAGTGCGAGGCGATGCAGGACGAGCCGCTCTACGCCTGAGGCGCGGCAGCCACCACGCTTTCCGCCACAACCTGCAGCGGCCGCTCGACCAGCACATTGGGCGACTGCGCACGCCAGCTACCATGGGCCGGGGACTGCGCCACAGCGCGCTCGAGCGGGCGAAGCGCCGCGCAACGCCCAATGACGCATCGCCTGCGGCAGCAACGCCACGCCGATGCCGTGCGACACTGGCGAGACGACCGCGGGCGTCACCCGCGAAAAGGTCAGAACTTCATGGCGAGCGTGACCTTGACGCCGTTGTCCTTCAGGCCGCTGCCGAACTGTCCGCCGTAGCTGGCGCCCAGCGTCAGGTTAGGGCGTAGCGTGGTTTCAACACCGGCTTCGATCACGGCCACATCCTTGGCGATCGGCACGCCGTAGACGGTGAAGGCGAAGCCGCCGGTAAACGCATTCGCGCTCGACGGCGTGACGTTGCTAAACGCGTGGCGCCAGCCCAGCATGCCGCGCAGCCGCATGCCGTCGCTCACTTCGGTTGACGCGCGCACGCCCAGCGTGCCGAACGTCACGTCGACGGAACCACCACCGCCGCGCAGTGCGGACAGGCCGCCCCGCTCACCGAAAGCATCGGTCTGGACATTCACGTACGCCAGGCCTGCGAAAGGCTCGAGCGCAACCCGTCCGACGTCTACGCGCTGCCCGAGTTCGCCGAACACTTGCGACGTCGACGCGTCGTACTTCGCGGACAGGCTGTCCGCAAAACCGGTGAAAGCCACCGTGCGCTGCGTGTTCAGCTTGTGCCACGTGTGGCTTGCGCCCAGACGCAGACTCGTGTTGTTCCACTGGTTGCCGCCGTAGGCACCGAGCGTGTAGTCGTCGGTCTTGACTGACGAATTGCGCATGTTGTCCATGTCGCTGCGGCTGTAACCCGCCAGTCCGCCGATGCGCCATCCGTTGCCCACCGAAGTGTCGGCCCCGACGATCACGCCGCCGATGTCACGGTCTGCCTGCTGTGCGTTGCCGTCGCCCTTGATACGGCCGGTGGAGCCGAAGATCTTGCCCCAGGTCACGTTGCCGGGGATGGGCAAGCAGGCCGAGGCCGTTGTGAAAGTTGTCTGAGTGGTTGCCAGCGTGCCGGCCCCCGGCGCGCAGAAAGCGCCAAGCAAGCGATCGTTCGCAGCTTCGCGGACGAAGCGGCTGTCTTCCAGCAGCACGCTCTTGGCCGATGCGTGACTTTCACCCGAGATCTGGTCGAAGCCGGCGCGCGCAGCGTCCATGGTCGGCTGGTACAGCAGGGCCTGCCGCAGGCCGTTGGTGATCGCCATGCCTTGCGCTGCAGCTCCCGTATTGATCTGGTTGGTCGTATAGCCGGAGATGCGTGCCGCTGCCGCAGGAGTGCCCGGAACGACCGGTACCAGGGGCGCAGACTGCTCCGCTTCCAGATACACGTGGGTTGCGTCGTACGTGTCGTGCAGCGTGACGAAAGGCGACGCCACCGTCTCTCCGCTCAACGTGTACTTGCCGGTCACGCCGCCCTCGGCGCTGACCACCGTGTATCGCACGTTCAAAGGGACCGGTGCCGTGCCGTAATGAATAGCCTGCAACCCGGCACCCGAAGCGATGGTCGCGGTGCCCGTTGCATGGATCAGGTCGGAGGCGGTGCCGTCGTATTCAACCTGGTAGAGCGAGCCGGCAGCAGCCGTGTAGTTGCCATTGACGTTCAGCCTCCCGATGCTGTTGCCCGGTGCGACGATCGAGCCCGCTTGAGCGGCAATGCCACCCACCGTGCCGTTGCCGGCCAGCGTGCCGCCGCCCACCACCCTCACTTCGGTATTGGGCAACAAAGCGTTATTGGCCAGCCGGCCGCTGCGAATGACCAAGTCGCGCGCTTGCGCGCTCGACCCTGTCAACGTCCAATTGCTGCTGCCCGTCTTCTCGAACTCGCCGAAGCCACGGTACTTTGCGGCATCGCCGATCTGAGTGATGTCGAAGCTCGCGTCAGCCGCACCGCCGAGACCGAAGGTGTCGGCACGGCTGAAGGCCTGCACGTTGCCCATGATGTTGGAGGTCGCTTCGATGGTGAGCTTGTTCACGCCGCCGGTGAATTCGATCGGCGCAGCGCGCACGCCGTCGCCGCCTAGGCCGCCCTGGATCGTGCCCGCGTTGGCCACGGTCACGTTGGCGCCCGAGACGCCGGCACCGCCTGCGCCCGGAAGCAGTCCGGTGACGGCGACATTGCCGCTCGCCGTGTTGGTGATCACACCGCCATTGCCTCCCTGCAAGGTGCCGCCAACTGCGTTGTAGACCGAGGCCGCACCGCTTCCAGCGAACCGTACGCCCGCGCCACCTGCGCCGGCATTGGCGCTCCAGGCGAGCGTGCCGCCGACGTTGTCTTGTGCCGAGAGACCCGCGAGGTCGACCGTGCCACCGTTACCGCCGGTGACGGCGCCGCCGTTGGTCAGCGTGCCGCCGTTGAGCAGAGCGCCGGCACCGCCGGCACCGCCCTGAAAGCCGATGGTCAGCTTGCCCGAGAGCGAAGCGCCGCTACTTTGCTGACCGTTGCCGTTGCTGCTCATGTTCAGGGCAAAGGAGTCTGAACTGTTGCCGCCCGTCAGGGCGCCACTATTGGTCACGTGCGCGGTATCGCCAAGCACGACTGCCGAGCCTGCGGCGCCGCCGGCAATGGTCACGGTGCCTGAAACCTGAACCGTGTTGCCGGTGCCCGCGCCGTTGGCATAGTTGTTGAGCGACAGATAGGCATTACCCTGCACGGAATTGGCGCTGTCGCCGCCGGCAATCGTGCCTCCATTGATAACAGTGGAAGTCCCGCCCGCCGACACGCCGTCTCCACCCGCACCCGCGGTGACTGTGTTGGTCAGCACGCCCACTGTGCTGTTATTGGAGCCGTAGTTCTGGCTGTAGCCCTGTACCTGCGTGTAACTGTTGAACCGCGACCCGGCGCGACCCCCCTTGATGGCGCCGTCGTTGCGCAGAACGGCGGCACCTGACACTTCGACGCCTCGACCCGCGCTGCCGCCGGTGACGAAGCTATTGATGGAATCGGCCTCGGTAACACCGTTGACGTTGTTTAGCGCTGCGTAAGAGTAAAGCAGCGAGTACGGCTGAACCGACGCGCCGTTGGTCACTTCGCCGCCGTGAATGGACCCCGATGCCTGATTCAGCACTTCACCGCCGGCCAGCCGGACTCCCGCGCCACCTGCAGCGCTGACGGCAACGCGTGTCACGTCATATGCGACTGTGGCGCCATCGACGTGCTGCTGAGAATTGCCGTCGAGATAGTCGTACGGCTGAAAGGTCTGCTGGGCGGCGCCGCCGACGATGGCGCCCGCATTGGCGATGCTGCCGGCACCCATGGCGATGCCGACACCCGCTGCGCCGCCCGATGCGACGCTGGCCTTTGCATCAAGCAACGTTCCGTTGACTTGCGTATAAAGATACCCTGAACTTGCCCCACCGACGATAGTGCCGCCCGCCTGGTTCGTCACACTTCCTGAAGCGATGTCGATGCCGCTCCCTCCATTGCCGCCGCCTGCTGCACCCCCGGTGATCGTGCCACTGTTCACGACGGTTGCGTCAGCGGCAAAGTGCGCCCCATCGCCGCCATTGCCGCCTCTGGCGATGCCAGAAATGGGGGACTCCGACCCACCGTAATAGCGATAGACATTAGCGTTGGCCGAGCCGCCCCCACCGCCGGCGATGCTGCCGGCGTTGTTGACGGATGCTCCGCCTGCATCAAAGCGCACCCCGTCGCCGCCCCGACCTCCCCGCGCCGTCGCGCTCGCACTGCTCTGGCCGGTCGGCTGCGTGCCGCCATTCGAATACACCTCAGCTTGTCCGGCTGCATCGGCGCTGCCTGCATTGCCGCCGATGATCGTGCCCGTGCTGCCATTGCTCAGCGTGCTGTTCGCGCCCATGAATTGAACGCCAGCGCCCCCCGCCGCAGTCGTGGCTGCGCCCGTGGACGATGCGACGTACCCATCGACACCTTGCAGACTGATGTACGACTGTGCCGTGGCATTTCCCGATGCGCCGCCCGACACACTGCCAAGGTTTGTCATCGAGCCGCTTGCGCTGAAGAACTCGACGCCCGCGCCGCCCGCGCCAGAAGTTGCGGTAGACACAGCCAGCGCCGATTCGGCTGACGCTGTGCCCGAGGAATAGTTGTAGAGCTGTACGTAACTCGTGCTGTCCCCTCCTCGACCCCCACCGATCGATGCGTTCGCCAGGTTCGACAGATCTGCATCAGCGCTCGAGAGTGCGGCCCCTGACCCACCACTGCCGCCCGTGCCGGCTTCGGCTGTGAAAGGGTTGACAACGTTCGTATTTGCGTAGTTCGAATAGACAGTTGCCTGTCCACCGCGACCGCCGTCACCGCCGCTGATGCTTGCGCTGTTGATGTTTGTCGCGCCCGAACTGATTGCTCCGTAACCACCGCCGCCACCGCCACCGCCGCCAATGGCGGCACCGGACGCCGGGTTGGAGTTGTTTGCATCGCCGCCGATCCCGCCAGTTCCCCCGGTCAAATTCCCTGTACTGGAAAGAGTGGTCAGGATCGCGCCGTGCGCCCCGCCGCCGCCGCCACCGCCGCCGTTTGTACCTGAACCGTCCGAGGCGCCGTTTTGGCCATTCAGTGCGCCCACTGTTCCGCCAGCGCCGCCCGCAGAGCTACCCGATGCACCGCCGGCGCCACCCGAAACACCCGACGCGCCGCCGCCCCCGCCGTCCGCAGCAGCACTTGCCACGCTACCTGCAGCGCCAGCGCTACCCACACCGCCAGCGGCACCGCCACCTCCAGCACCGCCGTCTGCCCAGGCCGCGGCTGATACCACCATCAACGCTCCGGCTCCGAATGCAGGCAGCATCGGCGAAAGCGCCGCTGCAATCAGGTGTGCGATTGCGCGAGATTTAAAAGAGGAAGGAAGCTGGAGCGCTCTGCAGTGCTGAGATTTCATGAGGCCTTTTGTTGTATAGACATATTTCAATTGTCATCAATTAGAAACGCATTTCCACTATCGCCGGTCTTAAAAGAGTTTTGACGCGCGCCAAAAGTCACTATTCGGTAGCCCAGACCTTGAACTGTTGTTTTACCGCGTGATTTTTTGCGGTCGACGCGCAAACCGCGTTTGAGTCGAAGGGATTAGCGCAGGCTATTTAAATACTCAACATCCAAGCGCGGCTGCTTGCCTTGACCTGTGACTTCTGCTGTGCCGTTTCACATCACGGACATCCGGCGGTGCGAGCTCGATTCCGGCTGATTTAACAGGCTGCTGAAATACCCTCCCGAAGAGCGACGCCGAAAGTCATCGACCGCATAGAACGAGCCACAAGCGATTGTTCCAATGAAGGGGTCAGGGACCCCCGAATCGTCAATTTTCTGACTCGGAACCAGTATTTCAGCAGCCTGTTAAGCGATGTTTTGGGTCAATTTTTGCCGCTCACGCCTGCTGCCGGCGGATTTGCTCCAAGGCGCGCATGCGCGTCAAGTTGACGGCTGCCATCGTCGGCACGAACAGGGGGTCCACGCGCTTGAAGCCGCGCAGCATCACCTGGCGCATGCGCCGGACCGTCGTGGCCCAGCCAGAGCCGCTGTTCGATGAGGCTTCCCCGTTGCCTGGAGAGCGCATGACCCACGCTTTGCGCAACCGTCCCGGGCACCGCCGAGAGTCTGCCCGGGTGTGATGCGCCACATGCGGGGTGACCCCCCGATCCAGGCAGGCGACGATGAATTCCCTGGCGTGATGGCCCTGCACCCACCGTGCTGTGGATCACATCTTCTCCTGCCGCTTCGCAGGCCGCATCGGGCATGACCTTGGAGGCTTCGCGCTCCGCGTGACCTTCGGCTATGGTGACCATGGCGCTGGCGATCAAACCGTGGCGGGGGTCCGCCGGCCCGGCCCATGAGGCGCATCTCGCCGGCCGTGCTGCCCTTGCGGTACAGGCGCACATCGCCATCGGTGCTTGAGGGGTGGGTGTCATTGCCGCGGGTCTGCCCTTTGAAGCTGGCCGTGTTATCACTATCGTCGTCACTGCGATCCTTGCGCGCGAAGCTCCTGTGATGCCGGCAGCTTGCGCGCGGGTCAACGCGCCGCGGCGAGCACGAGCCTGCTGCCTTCGGCAAGACTGACTGGGCACAAGCCGCAGGCCTACTTCAAGGACGTACTCGAGCGGTTGCCAACGCCGCTGGCCCGTACTGGGAAGTTGCGGCCGCTTCGCAGGCAGCCGCCCGAACTGCCCGATCAAAACGGCACGCCGGCGTCAAGACGGGAGTGCCGCGACCTTACACAGATCGTGCCATGGCCAGCGCTTTGCAAGGCAATGAGCCGCACTGAACTCCCCATCGGGACCGTGCCATTCGTAACAAGGAAGTCTGAAGCTGCCTTGATAAATTCCTTAAATTGCGCAATCACCCGCAGCGGCGACCCGTCCATGATGTCGCGCTCCAGCCTGATCGGGCGGTTCTCGCGGCGAAGACGAGTGAGGCTTCCCCGCTCGCGCCTTCGTTGCCAGGCACAGGCCGTCCAGCATCACGGGCCGTTGCGCCATGCAGTTGACGATTGGTGCGCTGGAGCCGTACTCAAGCGACCGCTTGGCCCGGCTCCCGTCAGCGCGCGCCAGTTCGACGATCTCTCGACATGCCGCCGGGTACGGTGGCTCGGTCCTGGGCATTGGGGACTCGTTTTTCGGTAACGGCAGGGCGTCCGTGAAATGGGGTCAACTTCACTCCACCCAGTCGCCAATCCGGACTGCACATGCAGCACAATCGAGACATCGAGAGATAAGGAAAGGCGGACTGAATGCGCGAACCGCAATGGCGTAACGAGGGTGTGGAGCCGGATTACCGGTTCTCACTGGCCAATGAACGTACGTTCCTCGCCTGGATTCGCACAGCCCTCGCGCTACTGGCTGGCGGCGTTTTGCTCGATCAGTTCTCCACCAAACTTGGTCCGCACATCGTGGTCGTGATCCTCGCGGTTATCCTTGGCGTGCTTGCAGCCGTGCTATGCGCTATCGCCTACGTGCGCTGGCGCGCCAACGAAATCGCGATGCGCCATGCGCGCAGGCTGCCGGGCACAATGGCCATTCCGCTGATTGCCGCGTCCACACTCGGCATCGCGGCGGTGATTGCAATGTTGCTGGCACTTCGAGCGTGACCCCGGTTGAAGCCGCAACGCCGCGGCCGCGCGACCCTGGACTGCAGGCCGAACGCACGGCGCTGTCATGGAACCGCACCGGACTGGCAATGCTGGCAAACGCGCTGTTAGCGCTGCGCGCGGGTTGGGTGAGCAGGGACACTCCAATCACCATTTTGGCCTTTGCACTGCTGATCGCAGCGGGCGCTGCCGTTCTCTACGGCGCGTGGCGCCGTCGGCATCTGTTGAACGGCCGCGGTGCGATCGCACCACCCGCGATCGCCATCGCGGCCGCAGCCTTCGTTACCTTAGTTGCCTGTGCCACCGGGATCGCATCCATGTTGGCACCCTGAGGACGAGACGAGGAGGAGCAGGCGAGGCGTCGGACGTTGCGGCAGTTCGACCGCTATCGCGAGAACTGACGCCAATCGATCGTTGACTCGCCAATTCGAACCCCCGCTGGTAAGGAGCCTAGACTTTCCCCCTCCACGGCACCAGCACGCGTTCCACGTAGCGCATCAGCAGGTCGAAGCCGAAGGCGAACAGACCGATGACGACGATGCCCATGATCACCGTGTCGCTCGCCAGAAACTCTGCTGCGTTGAGTACCATGAAACCGAGCCCTCGTGTTGCGGCGATCATTTCGGCCGCCACCAGCGTGGTCCAGCCGACACCGATACCGATGCGCATACCGGTGAATATTTCAGGCATCGCCGCCTTCAGGATCACATACCAGACAATTTGCAGCCGGCTCGCACCCATGGCATAGGCGGCGTGGATCTGCTCCATCGAAACCGAACGCACGCCAGCACGCGCTGAAATTGCCATTGGAGCAAAGATCGCCAGGAAAATCAGGAGGATCTTGGAAAACTCGCCAATGCCAAACCAGATGATGACCAACGGCAAGTAGGCGAGCGGCGGCAGCGGCCGGTAAAACTCGATTGGCGCATCGAAAATACCGCGCATCACCCGGTTGGTGCCCATTAGGATACCGATCGGGATTGCCGTCACACACGCCAACAGGAATGCGCCGAACACGCGTGACAAGCTGGCCAGCGTGTGCTGCCAAAGGGTCGAATTGGCCACCCCTTCAGTGGCGGCGAGCACAAATTTTCCCCAAACTGCTTGAGGAGTGGGGAGGAACAGCGGTTTGATCCACCCCATGTTGGTGATGACGAACCACATCACAATCAGCACAATTGCAGTGACCACGCTGATCGCTGTGCTGCTGCCCTGCCCCGGTGCGCCATAGACCTCACCAGGCGCTGCCGCCTTTCTTGCAAAAATGCGCATCAACCCGCCGGACCCTACCGCGACCCCGGAGTCCACTTGAACCACACCGGGCTGCATCCCCCAAAGCTTGAGCCTAAACATGAGCCACCTCCTGGCCGGTTTCTGCTGCCAGTTCGTCGCCATAGATGATGCCAAGCACCTTCTCGCGCATATGGATGAAATCGGGGCTCGACTTCACGGCTCTGGCATCGCGGCACTCTAGGTACCGGCGATTGAAGTCCAAGTCATAGCTATTGGTGATGCGCCCTGGTCGCGGCGACATGACGACGAGGCGGCTGCCGAGAAAGAGGGCTTCTTCGACGCTATGTGTGATGAAGAAGAACATCTTGCCGGTCTTCTGCCAGACATCGAGCAGCAGTTCTTGAATGGTCTCACGTGTCAATGCATCGAGCGCCGCCATCGGTTCATCCATCAGCAGAGTCGCCGGGTTGCAGGTCAGTGCGCGGGCGATCCCCACGCGCTGCTGCATGCCACCGGACAACTGATAAATCATGTGATTGTGAAAATCCTTGAGTCCGACGAGTGCCAGGTTGTGAGCGGCAATTTCTTGCCGTTTTTGCTTTGCAACGCCCTGCAACTTCAGTCCAAACTCGGTGTTCTCTATCACATTGAGCCACGGCAGCAGAGCGTGCTTTTGAAACACGACACCGCGATCTGATCCAGGGCCTGTGATTTCGCGGCCACCAAGCAGCAGCTTGCCACTGGTAGGCGAAAGAAATCCTGCCATCATGTTGAGCAGCGTGGTCTTGCCGCAACCCGACGCTCCCAGCGCGACAACAAAATCGCCGTCCTTGATTGTCAAGTCAATGTTGTCAAGGGCGGCTACACGTTCACCTGGGCGTTGCCCAGGGAAGATGACGCTGACGCCATTGACTTGTAAAGTTTGCGTTTTTTGTTCCATGAGCAAGTCCGTTCGTGACATGACAAAGAGTGCAGACGACGCGCTATTTCGCCGCTTGCTGCACGTATTGCACGGTGAGAGCGGTGCCGTAGTCCGGCAGCAAATGGTCGATCTGGCGCTGACTCTTCAGAAACTCCGCGCTCTTGGCCAGTGCACGCAGCGCACCACCGTTTTTGCCACCGCCCAGCCATTCGGGCGAAGCCTGTTCCTGAACGGTCGGATAGACCAGTAATTTGAGAGCGTCCGCGTCATCTTCCGCCTTGCCGCCGACCAGTTTGACCATGGCTTTAACCTCGGGCGAGTCGGCAGTCCACTTCGCACCGTTGGCCCGAAAGTCGGCGTAAGACTGCGCCAGCACTTGTGTGAACTTGGCCATAAAGTCCGGGTTTTTTTTCGCCCACTCCTTGCTGGCGACGATGCCATCGAAGGTGGGCACGCTTTTCTTGCCCACTTCCTCGGAAGTAATGATGGTTTTGCCGGTTTTTTCGATCTCGATCAGCGCTGGCGGCCAGACGTAGGCGGCATCGATATCGCCGCGCGCCCATGCGGCCACGATCTGCGGCGGCTTCATGTTGAGGATCTGCACATCGCTTGGCTTTATGTGAAAGATCTGTTCCAGCGCAACCAGCAGGTGGAAGTGTGACGTGGAGACAAAGGGCACCGCGACCTTCTTGCCCTTCAGGTCGGCGGCTGAGTTAATACCCGAGCCGTTGCGCGCGATCAGCGCTTCGGACTTGCCGATGTTGTCGAGGATCCAGAACAACTCCATGTCGACGCCGCGGGTCGCGGCGGCGGCAATCCCGGTCGATCCGAGAACCCCGATCGGCACATCGCCGGACGCAAACGCACTGGTGATATCCCCGGCCGACGAAAATTGGCGCCAATCGATCTTGTAGCCCGTAGCCTTCTCAAAGCTGCCATCGGCAATGGCGGTCAGGAATGGCCCGACAATCAATTGATATCCAATCGTGACCGTCTTTTTCTGGGCGAATGCACCGCTGGTCCCCAACATGGAGGCGCCCGCGATCGAGCCCAACAATACATTGGCAGTCGTCAGGTTGAAAGTGCGACGCGAGAGATTCTGTTTCATGGAGGCCTCCGGTTTGTAATGGTTCAGGATATTGAAAGTGGAATCAACGACATCCCAACTGTGCCCGAATGATCGTACGCCCGGAAGCGCCAACCCGCTGCGGCGCATAGAGCCACTGGCTCGGTATTTACCCTTGCCCTGAAGTCATTCAGCAATGCTCAGGCGCGACAACCATGACGAAGACTGCCATCCGGCTTCACGGTTTCGGAACGCGGTCCGAGCGTGGCTCGGCACTATTTAAATCGTCGGGCGTCGCGCGTTTGCGCCAACTCGTCGACTGCGAGGCCCAGGGCCCGAATGCCGGCAGGAATCTGCGCAGCGGCAATGGACGAAAGGCGCAGCCGGAAAAACCGACAGGGGTATGACGGTTTGGCGAAGAACACGTCGCCCGCCTCGATCAGCACGCCGTGACTACGCGCTGTCAACGAGAGTTCGGCGGCGTCGATCCATTCCGGACCCTGCACCCAGATCGAAGCCCCGCCCTGCGGCAGCACGAATTCAAAATCCGGTAGGTGCGCGCGCAGCGCCTGCGCCGCTAGCGCCAGGCGTTCCTGCATGGCTTGATTAACGCGCCGAGCATGCGACTCATGATGGCCCAGTGAGAGAAACAGCGCATAGGCGTGCTGCAAGAACGCACTCGGGTGACGCACCATCGCGTGCCGAAGTACCCGCAATTCGCGAATCAGCGCCCGAGGCGCTACGACATAGCCCAGCCTCAGCGCCGGCGACAGGCTCTTCGATATCGAGCCCACGTAGATCACACGACCGCTCCTGTCCATGCTCTTGAGCGCCGGCATCGGTGCGCCGGCGTAAAGATTCTCTGCTTCGTAGTCATCTTCAATGATGACGAAATCGTTCAACTCAGCCTGACGCAGCAGACTTTGGCGACGCTCCAAGCTGAGTGTGGCGGTGGTGGGGCTTTGGTGCGATGGTGTGACAAAAAGGTAGTCCAGCGCCGGCAGTCCGTCGACCACCACGCCTTTGTCGTCAACGGCTGCTTCGACCCACTGCGGCTTTCGCAGCGAAAAGCTGTTGCGTGCGTGCGGGTGACCAGGCTCCTCGAGGCCAACGCGCGTGGCAGTATTGAAGAGGGCTTCGGCCAGCAGGTAGTAGGCGTGCTGGGCGCCGACGGTGACGAGAATCTCTTCTTTGAGCGCGAACACACCTCTTCTGGGCAACAGCCGGGCGCGAATTTGCTCGATCAGATCGGGCACGTCGTCGGTCTCGAAATCTGGGGTCCATTGCGGCAGTTGCGAGCGCGCCAGACTATGCACGCAGCATTCTCGAAAGTCCTCCGTCGGGAACAGTTGCGGGTCATAGTTGCCGTAGATGAACGGATAAGGATAGGCGCGCCACTGGTCGGGCTTGGACAAGGTGGGCTGATCAGTCAGCGAGCGAAGGACGCGGGCGGACCATACGGGCGGGCGACCGACCGCGCCGCCTTGGCCGGCAAGAGGTTCCGCCAGCTCGGCCGACAGCGGCCGAGCATTCGGCGCCACGAACACGCCGCTGCGTGGACGGGCCTCGAGAAAACCTTCGTCCATCAATTGCAGATAGGCCGCGGTCACCGTATTGCGGCTCAGCCCGAGCAGGCCGGCCAGTTCGCGGGACGACGGCAGCAACACGCCATCGTCAAGTCGGCCCTCGAAAATGGCTCTCACAACTGCCAGGCGAAGCCGTCTCTGCAGCGACAACGCGGGCTGATCGGGCAGCTTGAAGAGCTGGCTCCATTGAGCCGACCGGGGATTGAACATAGGAATACGAGTCTACGCCGGACACACCGACGCTGGATCGGGCGAATCTGCGCATCTGGCCCTATCGCTGCGTTCAAAAACTCCCTACGCTAGACGGCATCGAACCCATGTCGCTGGTTCGCAGGAGTCTGAAGTGAACGCATACGTCGGCGCGTCATTGAAGCGGCGCTTGCCGCTTTCAACCGTTCCCGGGGCCGCCACGACATTGACCATCGACGCGCCGATAAACTCCACTCACACCGTCTGCGTGCTCCAGACAACTGCTGGCCTTGATGCCTGCTGCATGCGTCGAACCTCATTCGGAAGGCGTGATGCGTAAAATCTTTGCAAATGCTGGGGACAAAAT
>CAJDTV010000074.1_pt1 | contig 20098 bp, 19 predicted proteins | sample 7389921 | NCBI WGS metagenome assembly CAJDTV01 (sample SAMEA7055654, study PRJEB34461) | soil metagenome | biome: terrestrial ecosystem; feature: Peninsula; material: soil | place: Antarctica | collected 2016 | reverse complement strand
TACATCCAAAAAAATCCTCCACAGAGGAGGATTTATCAGCAGCGACAAGCACTTGCCGCTTTGAAGTGACTACAAAAAACGGAGAACTTCAGGCTAGCACGATGCGAGCGGCGATCCGGCGACGAACGCCGAGCTCGCCAACAAGCGCGCCATGGCGGTCAGCGATGCGCTCAAGGCCGCTGGCGCGCCCGAGGACAAGATCGAACTGGCGAAGCCCGAGCAGATGCAGGCGGACGGCCCCGCGATCGAGGCGCGACGCGTCGAGGTGACGGTCAAGCCCTGACTCACTGGCGATACGACGTGGGAGTCCCGCGGTCGAGAGCGTTTACTCCGCCGGTCCATCGCTACAAGAGCATCTCGGGCACGAGGGGCGCGATCAGTAAGTTGTAGAAGCGCTGGAAGAAGCTCGACTCCGGCTCGGAGGTGAGGATCACCTCTTTTTCGCCGTCGGTGGTCAGCCATTCCAGCGTGCCGGCGGGCTCAGCCAGGCGCAATCGGTACGAATTCTGGAGCTTGTTGATGTTGATGACTCGCAACATCTCGCGTGCCAGTTGTGGACTGTCGACCACCAGGCCCATTTCGGTGTTCTGGCTCGCAGAACGTGGGTCGAGATTCATCGAGCCGATGAATATTTTCTGCTTGTCGATGGCTGCCGTTTTGGAATGCAGGCGGCCGAGCGACTTGCCGAACATGCCGAAGCGCTTGCTGGCTGTCGTGCGTTCGGGGCTCAGTTCGTACACGTCGGCGCCACTCTCCAGCAGGCGTACGCGGTAGCGCGCGTAGCCCGCGTGCACCAGCGGCTCGTCGTTGGCCGCAAGCGAGTTGGTCAGCAGCGTGAGCTTCACCTTGCGTTTGGCCAGATCGTTGAATGCTGCCATACCCTTCTCGCCGGGCACGAGGTAGGGCGAGGTCAGGTCAACCTCGGTCTTGGCAGCGAGCAACAGGCCCCACACCTTCATCGTGACGCTGGTGGCGACGGCCTCGTCTTCGGTCATGTAAGTGGGCTTGCTCGGCGGATCGGCGATAGCGACCGCGTCGCCCCACAAGAGCCCGAGCTGGCCACCCTCGAGCTCCTCGCCGATGGGGCCGTAGCCCAGGATGTCGGTCGGTGGCAGCACGATCTTTGGCGGGGTCGCCGCCATGCCCGCCCGTTCGTCGAAGTCTGCGTGGGTGAGCCTGCGGCCCGCATCGGGCGTGACAACGTCTTCGATCGGCCGTACCTGCACGCTGTTCCAGAAGCTGTCGAAGAGGGTCTCGAGCGACGGGATGATCTGGCCGACCACCAGCGCGTCCATGTCGATGAAGTTCTGCGCCTCGCTCAACACGAAATACTCGTCGGCGATGTTGCGGCCGCCCACGACGGCCATCGCGCCATCGGCGATGAAGAGCTTGTTGTGCATGCGATGGTTGAGCCGGCCGATTTCGGTGGGCGACGCCGCAAAGCGCGTCACTAGGCCGTTGCGGGCGCAGCAGAACGGGTTGTAGAGCCGCACCTCGATGTTCTTTGCGTCCGACAGCGCGAGCAGCAGTTGCTGGCTGTTGACCGTGTAAAGGTCGTCGACCAGCACGCGCACCTTGACGCCGCGCTGTGCGGCCTCGCGCAGCGTGCGCAGCAGCAGGCGGCCGACCGCATCGTTTTCGAGCTGGTAGTACTGCACCACCAGCGAGCGCTGCGCACGTTGCGCAAGCTGGATGCGTGCATCGAGCGAATAAACGCCGAGCGGCATCAGGCGAAAACCTGAATGCTCGCCCGGCGGCGTCGAGGCAGCGGCGATCTTCGCGAGTGGGGTGGACGGGTCCATCGCCGTGGCGTTTTCTGTGGCGCGCTCGCGCGGTGGCCCCAGCGTGCCGCAGGCGGCGATCAGCGCCAGCGTGGTCGCCGCCAGCGCCGGGCGCAGGAATCGGATCAGGATGTTCATGTTTTCTTCTTTGCTTTTGTCCGTATCGGTTACGCAGCGATCCGCTCGCCGGTTTCAGCGCGTGTCGCTGCGGTGCCGCGTCCTAGAATCCGGACCCGCCCCGCCAGGAGTTACACCATGGTCCGCAGCATCCTCTCACGCATTGCCGTGCTGGCAGTCATTTCAGCGTTCGGCCACAAAGTGCAGGCAGCGCTGGACATCGGCGACGTCGCACCAAAATTCGTCGCCAATGCCGCGCTCGGCGGCACGACCTTTCGCTATTCGCTCGCCGACGCCTTGGCGAAGGGCCCAGTGGTCGTCTATTTCTTTCCGGCTGCGGATTCGAGCGACTGCTCGATCGAGGCGCACGCGTTCGCCGAGGCGATCGACCAGTTCGCTGCGCTCGGCGCAACGGTGATCGGCGTGTCGGCCGACGACATCGACACCCTGACCAAATTTTCAGTGAAGTCGTGTCAAAACCGATTCCCGGTCGCTTCCGACGAAGCGAAAACGGTGATCCAGGGATTCGACGCCCTCATGCAGACGCGCCCCGACTTCGCCAATCGCCTGTCGTATGTGATCGCGCCGAACGGCACCGTTGCGGCCTACTACCAGAATCTCAACCCCAACAAGCACGTCGAGCGGATGCTGAACGCCGTGAAAGCCCTGCCCGGACCCGCAGCGCGCTGAGGCAAACGCTCAGGTAGCACGGTCGATCGTGCACGGTGTCGCCCATGGCAACATGGCGCGGCGTGCGATTACGTTCATAGCTTCGGGCGCCCGATTCATGAGGGTTCGGAACTCTTTTGCCTTGATCCGGGAGCGATGTCCACGGCCTGTGCCGCAACCCACACGAGCGCAAGACCACCCGCCAGTGCTGTCGGGTAAGGTGCGCGCCTGCCACAACATACTGCCTTCGCGCGCGACACCCTGACGCTTTTCCCAACGCCATGAAACGAACGCGCATTCCCGCTGCTTCACGGCGTGGCCGATGGCCTTGGTGTCGGGATGTTTGTGACCGGCAGAGGCGCTGCCAGGCGCCGTGCAGGCCGTGCGCTGGCAGGTGCCCGGCACGGCCGACATTCAGGCTTCGCCGCGGCTGGACCAGGGGGGCGTCGTTGCTCGGCCTCCAGCCCGACCTCGCAACGTGGGTCGCGATTGGCCCGACTTGCTGCTGCGGTGCTGTTGCTGGCGCTGCAGCCAGGCCGCGCAGGCACGCCCCATAGCATTGGACTTGGGCTACCGCCAAAGGCCGCCGGGTGAAGCCCAGTTACTTTTTCTCCGGCATGGCGGACGAATGATGGCTAGTGATGAGCCATTGCGTGCCATCCCAACCATAGGTATAGCTGTAGCGACCACTGACCGTGGCCCCTGTTTTGGCAAAAGTGAACGTGTAGAGCCCCGCATCGACGGCCGAATTACACCCGAGCTCGATGTGACGCAGGTCAATCTTTCCCGAAGGACCGTTTTCCAAAAAGTGGCGGAAGTAATCCTCCTTCTGCGCAGCGGTGATGCGTGGTTGGTTGGATACGGTGGGCAGGAGTATTGATCGCACTGCGTAGTTGGCAACGACTTTATGCGGGTCGCCAGTTTGTAGCGACTGATTCCAACGATCAAACAACGCTGCAATCTCGGGCTCTGAGACAGCCTTGCAGCTCTGCGTGCGCGCGGCCTGCACATTGATTGGAGCCACCTGGTGGGTGGCACATCCGGCGAGGACAAACGCTGCGACTAGACCGAGCGTTCTGAATTTCTTCATTGGACAACTCCTGCGGGCGAGGTGGATGATAGGAAATGAGACATGACTATCATTTCGATAGCTATTTACGCCCGTCCTGCGGGCGATACAGGCACTTTTCGTCTGTAAAATTGGCGCAGACCGCGCCATCTGCTGTGGCGGCCATTCAGTTCGGGCGATGGTGGGATGTCATGCGCAGTCGGCGGTTTTCAGTGGCACGCCGGGCAGCGTGTCGAAGTCCGACGGGGGCAGCGGCAGTTGGGAGTGCTCGGCTTCCTGCAGCGCCGCAACCCAGCGCCCGGCCGAAGAATCCACCGATTCGTCATTGATGAAGGCGCCATTGCGAATAAACAACGTTTCACCACGCGGGCGCTCGGCGTGCAATTCGAGCAGTCGCATGATGGCAAACGAATGGGTCATCAGTTTTTCTTTGGTACGGCGCTCCTTGGCGCCGCAATTGAACAAGCCTTCGACGGCAATCACCATGCACGAGTCGTCGACCACGGTCTGATCTTCGCCGGCACCGGCGCCGTTGCGCCGCCAGATGGCGGTGGGCAGGCGCACGCGAACCTTGTCGATGACCAGATCGCGCTGCTTTGTGAGGGTCGTCACGGGCGGCACCAGGGAGCGCAATTGCCGCAGTCGTTCGGCGAAAGTGTCGTCAAGCACGAGCTGGACATAGTGTGTTGCCTCGCCCGAGCGTCTGACGGCCTGCATGACCACTTGGCGTGTGTTACTCACGGTGCCCTTTCTGGGAAATGTGAAATGGGGGTGCTTTTGGCACCAATTGTTTCCAACTGTATATCGGATGGCCCGTGCTTGCTAGATAAGCCTTTAGTTCGCACGCATAAGGACAGAACGAATAAATCGTTCGCTTATTTGTCCGCCTTTCTTAAAGTTCCCCCTTGCTCCAGCCGCAGTTTGATGCGTGGTCGGCGCCTTCCAGAGCGCCGGTCGCCAGGTCGCCTTTCGCGATGCCGCGCAGCGGGAGCCGAAGAAAGAATCCCACCATGGACATGAGGCCTCCCCCACTGCCCGGCGTTGGCGTTGCCGATCCTGATCGGGAGTTGCTGCGCACGCTGGCGCGCTCCCTGAGCCCCGAGCAGGCCTTCTGGGTCAGCGGCTACTTTGCTGGCGTCGCCGACATGCGCGGCGATTTTGCAACGCCCGGGTCGCCGGTCGCAGGCGTCGGCTCCGCCGCGCTGGCGTCCCCAGCGTCGGCGGCAGCTAACACGATCAAGATCCTGCACGCCGGCGAAACGGGCAATGCCGCAGCGCTTGCCAACGAAATCGCGCGGCGCGCCCGGCACATGGGGCTCGCCGCCACCGTCGAAGATCTGGCGCGCTACAAATCGCGCGAACTGAAGACAGAACGAACGCTGCTGTTCGTGTCCAGCACGCACGGCGAAGGCGAGCCGCCCGAGCCCGCGTTGGCGTTCTTCGAGTTTCTGGCCGGGCGCAAGGCGCCGCGTCTGGACCACGCGCAATTCGCGGTGCTGGCGTTGGGCGATTCGACCTATTCACTGTATTGCGAAGCCGGCAAGCGGCTCGACCAGCGGCTCGAAGAGCTTGGCGCGAAGCGCCTGCATGAGCGCGCCGATTGCGATGTCGACTACGACATCCCTGCCGGGCACTGGGCTGACGCGGTGCTGGCCAAGTTGCAATTCGCAGCCGGCGACAACGGGGCCGCCGATGGCGCGAACACAACAGTTGCTCTCGCCACGATGACGTCAGCGGAGCAACCCGTGGCGACGGGTTACAACAAGAGCAACCCGTTCACGGCACAGATTTTGGAGAGCATCTGCATCACGGGCCGCGGCTCGTCCAAGGACACCCGGCACGTCGAGCTGACGCTGGAAGGCTCGGGCCTCACCTACACGCCAGGCGACGCGCTGGGCGTGCTGCCGCAAAACGATCCGGCGCTGGTGGCGGAGTTGCTCCAGCTGGGCGGCTGGTCGGGCTCGGAGACGGTGGCCGGCCGCGGCGGCCCACTCGCGTTGCGCGACGCCTTGCAGTCGGAGTTCGAAATCACGGCCCTCACGCCGCGTTTCATCGATCAATGGGCCGCGCTGTCAGGCGACAAGGCGTTAGGCCAAAAAAGCCCCGCTGAGCGCGCTGCATTCATGACAAGCCACCAGGTCGTCGACGTCGTCAAGGCCCGCCCGGCGCCCGGCGTGGCAGCGCAACAGTTTGTGCAGGCGTTGCGTGGCCTGCAGCCCCGCCTGTACTCGATTGCGTCGAGCGCCGAACTGGCGCCCGATGAAGTGCACCTGTGCGTCGCGCCGGTGCGCTACCAGTTGCACGCGCGGCCGCGCCAAGGCGTCGCATCGGCGCACCTTGCCGACCGCCTGCAGGCGGGAGACACGATTCCGGTTTACGTGCAGCGCAACGACCATTTCCGCCTGCCGCACGACCCCGCGACACCGATCGTCATGATCGGCGCCGGTACTGGGGTGGCGCCGTATCGGGCCTTCATGCAGCACCGCGAGGCGCTGGGCATCGACGGCCAGAGCTGGCTCTTTTTCGGCGACCGAAACTTGCGCAGCGACTTTCTGTACCAGACCGAATGGCAGGAATGGTTGCGCGACGGACTGCTGAGTCGCGCCGACGTCGCGTTTTCGCGTGACCAGAGCCAGAAACTTTATGTGCAGCACCGGCTGCACGAGCAAGGCGCGGAGCTGTATCGCTGGATCAGCGAGGGCGCGCACGTCTATGTGTGCGGCGATGCGGGGCACATGGCACGCGACGTGCACCAGGCGCTGCTGTCGATCGTTGCGCAACACGGCAACCATGGCACCGAGCAGGCACACCAGATGTTGCTCGACTTGCAGGATACCGGCCGCTACCAAAAAGACGTTTACTGAGGCCCGTGTGAGCAAAGAATCTTCCCCTCTCGAAGTCGATCGCAGCGCTGATCTGTCGCAGCCCCTTGAAAAGCTCAGCGCCGACGAACGCCTGAAAGCCGGCAGCAATTACCTGCGCGGCAGCATCGGCGCCAGCCTGCAGGATAGCTTGACCGGCTCGGTGGTCTTCAGTGACACCAAGCTGATGAAGTTCCACGGCATCTACCAGCAGGACGACCGCGACTTGCGCGATGAACGCCGGCGCCAGAAGCTGGAGCCGGCCTACGCCTTCATGATTCGCGTGCGACTGGCCGGCGGCGTCTGCACCCCGCAGCAGTGGCTGAAGCTGGCCGAACTGGCGCTCGCCTACGGCACGCCCTCGCTGCGGCTGACGACGCGCCAGACCTTCCAGTTTCACGGCGTCCTCAAACGCAATGTCAAAAACACCCTCCAGGGTTTGCACAGCGTACTGCTCGACAGCATTGCCGCCTGCGGCGACGTCACGCGCGGCATCATGTCGTCGGTCAACCCGCACCTATCGGCGCTGCACCGCGAGGTGCTCGAGCTGGCGCGCGCCACCTCGAACCACGTCATTCCCAGGCATCGCGCTTATCACGAGATATGGCTCGATGGCGAGAAGCAGATTTCGTCGGAACCCGAAGAGCCGGCGTACGGCGCCACCTATCTGCCGCGCAAGTTCAAGTTCGGTTTTGCGATTCCGCCGCAAAACGACATCGACGTCTACAGCCAGGACGTCGGCCTGATCGCTATTGCCGGCGCGCAAGACAAGGAAACGCTGCGCGGCTTCAACATCACGCTGGGCGGCGGCATGGGGCGCACCGACCGTGCCGCCGAAACGTATCCGCGCCTTGGCGACGTGGTCGGCTATATCCCCAAGGAAGAGCTGCTCAATTTCGCAGGCAGCATCGTGTCCATCCAGCGCGACTACGGTAACCGCGCCGACCGCGCGCGCGCCCGCTTCAAGTACACGGTGGACGACAAGGGCCTGCCATGGCTGCTTAGCGAGCTCGAACGACGCATGGGCTTTGCGCTTGAAGCGGCACGCCCGATGGCCTTTACCACCAATGGCGACGCCCTCGACTGGCAACAAGGCTCGGACGGCCGCTGGCACTACACGCTTTTTATTGAAAACGGACGTGTCGCCGACCACGGCGCGCTGCGGCTGATGACCGGCCTGCAGGAAATCGCCCGCATCCACAGCGGCGAATTCCGCGTCACGCCCAACCAGAACCTGATCATTGCCAATGTGGCGGCACAGGACAAACAGCAGATCGAACTGCTGCTTGAAGCGCATGGCCTGGGCCAATCGAACCAAGCCAGCACGCTGAGGCACAACTCGATGTCGTGCGTGGGCTTGCCTACATGCGGGCTGGCGATGGCCGAGAGCGAACGCTACCTGCCCACGCTGATTGACAAGGTCGAGCCGATCCTGGCGAGCCACGGGCTGGCCGACGAAGCCATCACGCTACGGATGACGGGCTGCCCCAACGGCTGTGCACGGCCCTACATTGCCGAAATCGCCTTCACGGGCCGCGCGCCGGGCAAATACAACATGTACCTGGGCGGCGGCCATCACGGCCAGCGGCTCAATCGCCTGTACCTGGAAAACATCGACGAAGAACAGATCCTGCAGGAGCTTGACGCTCTCTTTGCGCGTTTCGCCGCGGAGCGACTGGAGTCCGAGCACTTCGGCGACTTCGTGATCCGCGCCGGCGTGGTGCGCGCCGTGTTGCACGGCAAGGACTCGAACGATTAGAGCGGAGCTCACCTCCAACTTCTTTTAAGCGTTTCAGTTGTCGCCGGATTCCGACGCCGGCCGGCGCATGGCGCGCGCGATGGCCTCTTTTGCGCGCTGCTCTCCGAGCGTGGACGCGTCGAGGCCGGAGCGACACAAGCCCGCGTGCTGGTAGTTGAGGTTTTCGTACAGCTCGGCCGCTGCCGGATAGGCGTCCAGCAGCGCGCCCAAAGCCGCGCCAGGCTGGACCTCGTCGAACTCGTTCACCAGGTGCATGACCACTGACCGGTATTGGTCGGGTGCCACCGGCACACGGCTATGTTCGAGGCGTTCGAGCAGTGCAGCCAGAGTTTCGGTCACGGCCAGATTGGGTTTCGAAGCAGGAGTGTGAGTGGCGTTCATAGGGCCAAGCTGGGGGGCTTTGGCCCCAATGCAAGGGCTGGAAGAATTGCCGTCACACCTCGCGCACAATATTGCAATGCAACTGAACTACATCGCCAATGCGGACGTTCCTTCCGCGTCCGGCCGGACGCTGCCGGTGATCGACCCGTCCGACGGCCAGCCATTCGACGAAATCCAGCGCGGTAACGCGGCCGACATAGACGCGGCCGTGCAGGCCGCGCGGCATTGCTTCGAACACGGCTGGCACAAGGTCAGCGCCGCCGAACGCGGGCGCCTGCTCTACAAGCTGTCGCAAGAAGTCGCCGAACACGTTGACGAGCTGGCCTTGCTGGAGCAGCGCGACTGTGGCAAACCCGTGAAGCAGGCGCGCGCCGATGCGCTGGCGCTAGTCCGCTATTTCGAGTTCTACGCCGGCGCCTGCGACAAGCTGCACGGCGAAACGATTCCCTACCAGGACGGCTACAGCGTCTTCACATGGCGCGAACCGCACGGCGTCACCGGCCACATCATCCCGTGGAACTATCCGATGCAGATTTTCGGGCGCAGCGTGGGCGGCGCGCTGGCGGCGGGCAACGTCTGCGTTGTCAAGCCAGCCGAAGATGCGTGCCTGTCGCTGATCCGTGTGGCGCAGCTGGCGGCCGAAGCGGGCTTTCCGCCCGGCGCGCTGAACATCGTCACCGGCTATGGCCACGAAGCGGGCGACGCGCTGGCACGGCACCCGGGCATCGATCACATCAGCTTCACCGGCAGCCCGACAATTGGCACCCTGATCCAACAGGTCGCCGCCGAGCGGCATTGCCCGGTGACGCTGGAGCTCGGCGGCAAGAGCCCGCAAATCGTTTTTGCCGACGCCGACCTGAACGCCGCGATTCCGGTGCTGATCAACGCCATCGTGCAAAACGCCGGCCAGACCTGCTCGGCCGGCTCGCGCGTGCTGATCGACCTGGCGATCTACGAGCCGTTGCTCGAGCGCCTCGGCCAGGCCTTCGAAGCCTTGCGGGTCGGGCCGGCCGCGATGGATTTGGACGTCGGCCCCTTGATCCGCCAAAGCCAGCAGCAGCGCGTGTGGGACTTCCTGTCCGACGCGCACGTGGCCGGCATCCCGATGGTGGCGCAGGGCGTAGTAGTCGACGAGGCGCCCGAAAGCGGCTTCTACCAGGCGCCCACCCTGCTGCGCGACGTGCCGGTGAAGCACCGGCTGGCGCAGGAAGAAGTGTTCGGTCCGGTGCTGGCCGCGATGTGGTTCCGCGACGAGGACGAAGCCGTTGCGCTCGCCAACGCGACGCAGTTCGGTCTGGTCGCGGGAATCTGGACCGAGAACGGCGCGCGCCAGTTCCGCATGGCCAGGCGCGTGCGCGCCGGCCAGGTGTTCATCAACAACTATGGCGCCGGCGGCGGCGTCGAGCTGCCCTTCGGCGGCGTGAAGTCGTCGGGCTACGGGCGGGAAAAAGGGTTCGAGGCGCTGTACGGGTTCACCACGCTCAAGACCGTGGCTGTTAAGCACGGCTGATTTTCAAGTCAAATCATGCTGTAACGAACGTCCAGCAGGCGTAAGCAGCCCTCAAATAAATAGCAACAAGAGATCGAATTCCATGCGCGTCAAAGACAAATCCATCATTGTGACTGGCGCCGGCGGCGGCATCGGCGAAGGCATCGCCAAGCGGCTGGCCGCCGAAGGCGCCCAGGTTGTTGTCAATGACATCAATCCGGCGGCCGGGCAAGGCGTGGTCGACGCCATCGTCCAGGCCGGCGGCCATGCCTCGTTCTTCGCCGCCGACGTCACGAAGTCGGCCCACATGAAGGCGCTGGTCACTGCGGCGGTCGAACGCCACGGCAAGCTCGACGTGATGGTCAACAACGCTGGCTGGACGCACCGCAACCGCCCGGCGCTCGAAGTGAGCGAAGAGGACTTCGAGCGCTGCTACGCGGTCAACGTGAAAAGCATTTACCTCGCCACGATTCACGCGGTGCCGGCGTTTCGCGCCAATAAGGGCGGCAGCTTCATCAACATTGCGTCCACCGCCGGTGTGCGCCCGCGCCCGGGGCTCACCTGGTACAACGGCTCAAAAGGCGCCGTCATCACGACTAGCAAGTCGCTGGCGGCCGAACTGGGGCCTGACAACATCCGCGTCAACTGCATCAACCCGGTGTTCAACCCCGACACTGGGCTGGCCGCCGAGTTCGCCGGCGGTCCGCTGACTGACGCTCGCATGGCGCAGTTTCGGGCCAGCATCCCGCTCGGGCGTTTTTCCACGGCGCTCGACGTGGCCAATGCGGCGCTCTATCTGGCGAGCGACGAGGCATCGTTTATCAGCGGCGTGTGCATCGAGGTCGACGGCGCGCGCTGCGTGTAAACACCTTGCCGGCCTCGTGCCTCTTTCGATAGACCAAAATATCCGCATGCCGTCCCCCGTCATTCCGCTCACCGATCACCGCGCCCTGGCGCCTACCGTGAACATCGAGGCGCCACTGATCGCGCCCACCGGGCTCCTGTCCGACCAGTTGGCGCGCCCGCTGACCGACCTGCGCATCAGCGTGACCGACCGCTGCAATTTTCGCTGCAGCTACTGCATGCCCAAGGAAGTGTTCGACAAGGACTACCAGTACCTGCCGCACAAGGCGTTGCTCAATTTTGAGGAAATCACGCGGCTGGCGCGCCAGTTTGCGCGGCACGGCGTACGCAAGATCCGCCTGACGGGCGGCGAACCGCTGCTGCGCAAGAACATTGAAGGACTGATCGAGCAACTCGCCGCACTTCGTACGCGCGACGGCTCACCGCTTGACATCACGCTCACCACCAACGGCTCGCTGCTGGCGCGCAAGGCCAAGGTTCTCAAGGCCGCCGGCCTGCAACGCGTGACCGTCAGTCTCGACGGACTCGACGACGCGGTGTTTCGGGGCATGAACAATGTCGATTTTCCGGTGGCCGATGTGCTGGCCGGCATCGAGGCGGCGAACGCGGTGGGCCTGGGTCAAGCGACCGGCAATGGCGGCGGCGGCCTGAAGGTCAACATGGTTGTCAAGCGTGGCACCAACGAGCAGGAAATCATGCCGATGGTGCGGCACTTTCGCCGCACCAACGTGGTACTGCGGTTCATCGAATACATGGACGTCGGTGCGACCAATGGCTGGCGCATGAACGAGGTGATGCCTTCTAGCGAGGTTATCGCCCTCATCGCGGCCGAGTTCCCGCTGGTGGCGCTGCAAGCCACGGTGCCGGGCGAGACGGCGCAACGCTGGGCCTATGCCGATGGCGGCGGCGAGATCGGCGTCATCAGCAGCGTCACGCAGGCCTTTTGCCGCGACTGCAGCCGGGCGCGCCTGTCGACCGAGGGCAAGCTGTATCTGTGCTTGTTCGCGACGGCCGGCTACGACCTGCGCCCGCTGCTGCGCGGCGACGGCACGCCGGGCGCCAGCATTGCGAGCGACGAGCAAATCGCTTCGGCCATCGGCCACATCTGGCAAGGCCGGACCGACCGTTACTCCGAACTGAGAGCCCTGCTCCGGCCCGACACCGCACACGAACAAGCGCCGCGCCGGGTCGAAATGAGCTACATCGGCGGATGAGCACGTTCTCTGTCATCGCCCAGGACGACATCACCGGACTGGTGCTGGCGGGCGGCCGGGCTTCGCGCATGGGCGGCCTCGACAAGGGGCTGCAGAACTTCAACGGCACGCCGCTCGCCATGCATGCGCTGATGCGTCTGGGCTCGCAGGTCGGCCAGGCAATGATCAACGCCAACCGCAACCTGTCGGCCTACGAGTCATTCGGCGTACCGGTCTGGCCCGACGGCCTGGCCGACTACGCCGGCCCGCTGGCGGGCTTCCTGGTCGGGCTAGAGCACTGCGAAACTCCCTGGCTGCTCTCCGTGCCGTGCGACACGCCGCTGTTCCCGCTCGACCTGGCGCGCCGGTTGGCGGAAGCGGCGGCCGCCGACGATGCCGAGATCGCCATGGTCAGCGCGCCCGACGCCATGCCCGAACCCGGCGCCGCCCCCCTGCTCCGCCCGCAACCCGTGTTCTGCCTGCTACGCTCCACGCTGCTTGAGAGCCTGGTGCGTTTCACGCAAGGCGGCGGCCGCAAAATCGACAAATGGACTGCCGAGCACCACACGGTGCTGGTGCCATTCGATCGGCCGGGCGATGCGCTCAATGCTTTTTTCAACGCAAATACGCTGACGGAGTTGCATGCGCTTGAGACGCAGCGAGGCTGAAGCCCGAAGCCCAAACCCCTGAAACCATGAGCCGCATTGCCGACATTGCAGCCGCGCTGGCCGGCTACGACCCCAAGGCGCTGCCGGTCGATGGCGTTCGCGCTTTCGTGGCACAACTGGTGGCGCCGGCCGTGGTGACCGAGCGCGATGACGTGCGGCTGTTCGAGGCGCTGGGCCGCGTGCTGGCCGAAGACGTGATCTCGCCCTTCAACGTGCCCCCGCACGACAACTCGGCGATGGACGGATTCGCCTTCGACGGCGCGCTGCTCGAATCTGCATCGACCGACACCACGCTCACCCTGCGCGTAGCCGGCACCACGCTGGCTGGCGCCGCCTGGCGCGGCACGTTGGCGACGGGTGAGGCCCTGCGCATCATGACGGGCGCCGTGATGCCGGCGGGTCTCGACACCGTGGTGCCGCAGGAATTTTGCGAAATCGACGGCGAGCAGGTGAATTTCCCCGCCCAGACGCTGCGGCGCGGCGACAACCGCCGCTTCGCCGGTGAAGACCTCAAGCAGGGCAAGCTGGCGCTGGCACGAGGCGAGCGCCTTTTGCCCGCTTCACTGGGCTTGGCGGCCAGCCTCGGCCTGACAACGCTGCCGGTGCTGCGACGCCTGCGCGTCGCCTACTTCTCGACCGGCGACGAAATTCTGAGCCTGGGCGAGGCACCGCGTGAAGGTGCGGTCTACGACAGCAACCGCTACACCGTGTTCGGCCTGCTCACGCGCCTGGGCTGCGAAGTGATCGATCTCGGCCTGGTGCGCGACGACCCGGCAGCACTCGAAACCACGCTGCGCCACGCTGCCAGCGTGGCTGATGCCATCATCACCAGCGGCGGCGTCAGTGTCGGCGCGGCTGATCACACGCGTGCTGTCATGCAACACGTGGGCGACATGGCGTTCTGGCGCATCGCGATGCGACCTGGCCGGCCGATGGCGGTCGGATTCATCCCCAAAGACTCACAAGCCAAATCAGCCTCTAACCCCCGTGGGTCGGGCGGGCAAAGCGATCAGATTGATAATACTTCTCATCACCGTGCAGCCAGCGGCGGCGCGGTTCTGTTCGGCCTGCCGGGCAACCCGGTCGCGGTGATGGTGACGTTTCTGGCCTTCATACGCCCCGCACTGCTGCAGATGATGGGCTGCCATGCCGCAGGCGCCGCGCCACCGCCGCTGCTGCGTGCCCGAAGCGTGGCCGCAATCAAGAAGAAGGCGGGCCGCACGGAATACCAGCGCGGTTTCGTGCGGGCGGTGCCCGGTGCGCTGCCCGAAGTGCGAATTGCCGGCAACCAAGGCTCAGGCGTGCTCAGTTCCATGGTCGAGGCCAACGGCCTGGTGGTGTTGCACCACGCCCAGGGCAACGTCGCAGCGGGTGATGAAGTCGATGTCATGATGTTCGCCGGGGTGGTTTAGGCTCACTCCGAGGCTTGCCCACTTCGTGTCGCTTCGCCAACCCCCATCGCCCCCGCCGTGTCTCAAGAACAAGCCAAAGCCCGATCGATCAGATACGCCCCAGGGCCTTGTCGACACCCTTGTTCGCAAGCGCATCGGCGCGCTCGTTGCCGAGGTCGCCCGAGTGTCCCTTGACCCAGCGCCAATCGATTTGGTGGCCGCCCTCTTGCACCAGTTTGTCGAGTTTCTGCCAGAGTTCGACGTTCTTCACCGGCTGCTTGGCCGCCGTGCGCCAGCCTTTGGCTTTCCAGCCGTGGATCCATTCGGTGATGCCCTGGCGCACGTACTGGCTGTCCAGGTAAAGCGTGACGTTGCAGGGGCGCGTGAGCGCGGCCAGCCCTTCGATCACGGCGGTGAGTTCCATCCGGTTATTGGTGGTGTTGATCTCGCCACCGAACAGTTCCCGTTCGGTGGAGCCCCACTTGAGCCATGTACCCCAGCCGCCCGGGCCGGGGTTGCCCTTGCACGCGCCATCGGTATAAATCTGTACGTCGTTCAACGCTTGTTTCCTTCGTGGAATGAAAAAAATGGGTCGCGATGGACCCGACCCGCAATCGGCATCGACGCACTGGGCAGCGGTGCGACGTGGCGCCAGTCGGCGGTCAGCAGCCGCATGCCATGCACACGCTTGACCGCCACCAGCATGTAAACCGCGCCAAAAATCGGCCACCACCGCTCGCCGGCCGCATCAAACCATCGGCAGCGCTCGAGCCATGCCTGACTGCGCACGGCCGGCCGGTAAACGCCGAAGCGCCCGGATTCGACTTCGAAGCTGAGCAACCGAAGCCAGTCGCGCAGTCGCCGATAGTGGATGAATTCGCCCGCCTCCGGCAGGAACAGCTCGCCCATCCCCAAGCCGCGCCACAACCAGCCACGACGCTGGCGCAAGCCCCACAGGCTGGCCGGATTGAAGCCGGACACCACCACGCGGCCTTCGGGCACCAGCACGCGCTCGACTTCACGCAGCGTGGCATGAGGATCGGGGCTCAGCTCCAGCGTGTGTGGCAGCACCACCAGGTCAAGACTGTTGGCCGGGAACGGCAGCGCCGAAAAGTCGGTAACCAGCGCCGCGCTGCGCGGGCCGCCGGGCTGCGGCAGCGCCAGCCAGCGGTGCGGCATGCGGTTGCTGCGCAGCGTATCGATGTCGCCCAGTCCGAGTTGCAGCGCGTGGTAACCAAAAAGATCGGCCACTGCCTGGTCGAACTGGGCCTGTTCCCAGTCTCGCAGGTAACGGCCGGGGGGGGTTTCCAACCACTGCTGCAAACTTATAATCTGGCCGGTCATGAATCTTGTTCCGCTGCCCGCCTTTGCCGACAACTACATCTGGATGTTGCAGGATGGGCCCCGCGTGATCGTGGTCGATCCGGGGGATGAAAAGCCGGTGTTCGATGCACTCGAACGCGATGGCTTGCAACTGGCAGCGATTCTAGTCACGCACCACCACGCCGACCACACCGGCGGCGTGGCGGCGTTGCACGCGGCCACTGCGGCGCCAGTATTCGGCCCGGCGCGCGAATCCGTCCCCGCGCCGTTCACGCCGCTCGTGCAAGGCGACCACGCGCAAGCACTCGGCTTGCATTTCGAGGTTATCGACATTCCCGGCCACACCGCAGGGCATATTGCCTATTTTTTACCGCGCAGCACTTGCAACGCGGCCGCCGGCGACCTCGCACCGTTGCTCTTTTGCGGCGACACCCTGTTTTCGGGCGGATGCGGGCGCATCTTTGAAGGCACGCCGGCCCAAATGCTGGCTTCACTCGATGCACTGGCCGCGTTGCCGGACGACACGCTGGTCGGCTGCGGCCACGAATACACGCTGGCGAACTTGAGGTTTGCGCAAGCCGTGGAGCCCGGCAACGCGGAGCTGATTTCCTACATTTCCCAGTGCCAGTCACTGCGCACGAGCGGCCAACCAACGCTGCCCTCCAGGCTGGGCATGGAACGCCGCATCAACCCTTTTCTTCGCAGCCGCGAAGCCTCCGTCCTTCGAGCCGTGCGCAACCATGCCGGTCTGGCCGCCGATGCGGCCGCGGCCGATGTTTTTGCGGCGCTGCGCCAATGGAAAAACGACTTCCGATGAAATTCCTGATTGCCGCCTGTCTGGCCGCTGGCTCCCTGCTGCTGGCGGGCTGCGCAACCTCCACCAATCCTTCCACTTCCGGCGCCCAAGGCAGCAACAGCGCCACGGCCGTCTATCCCAACGGGCCGCTTCAGCCCATCACGTCGGCGGGGCGCACCAGTTCCCAAAGCGTGATGCATCTCGCGCCCCCCGTTGATATGTGGGATCGCATTCGGCGCGGCTTCAAGATGCCCGACCTGGACAATGATCTGGTGCACGACCGCGAGCAGTGGTATGCCAGCCGGCCCGACTACATCCAGCGCATGACCGAACGCTCTAACAAGTACATCTTTCACATCGTCGAGGAACTGGAGCGGCGCAACATGCCGACCGAGCTCGCGCTGCTGCCCTACATCGAAAGCGCCTTCAACCCGCAGGCGGTTTCGAGCGTCCGTGCTGCCGGCATGTGGCAATTCATGCCCGCCACCGGTACCGATTTTTCGCTCAAGCAGAACATCTTCCGGGACGACCGGCGCGACGTTGTCGCCTCGACCCGTGCCGCGCTCGACTACCTTGAAATGCTGCACAAGATGTTCGGCGACTGGCAGCTCGCACTGGCCGCCTATAACTGGGGCCAGGGCAACGTGAGCCGGGCCATCGAGAAGAACCAGCGCGCCGGCCTGCCGGCCACCTACAGCGACATCAACATGCCGGCCGAGACTCGGCTTTATGTGCCCAAGCTGCAAGCAGTCAAGAACATCGTGGCCAACCCCCAAATGTTCAACACCGAGTTGCCTCTCATCCCGAACCACCCCTACTTCCAGACGGTGACGCTCACGCGCGACCTCGACGTGGCACTGGCGGCCAAACTGGCGGACGTGCGCGTCGAAGACTTCCGCGCGCTCAACCCGGCGGCCCACAAGCCGGTTCTGCTGGCGGCGGGAACACCCGAAATCCTGCTGCCGTGGGACAGCGCAGCCGTGTTCACGCGCAACTTCGAGGCTTATAGCCAGGGGCAGTTTGCCAGCTGGACGGCCTGGACGGTGTCCGACACCATGACGGCAGCCGATGCCGCGCAACGCGCCGGCATGAGCGAGGCCGACCTGCGCGCAATCAACAACGTGCCGCCGCGCATGCTCATCAAGACCGGCTCCACGCTGATCGTGCCGCGCTCGGCGCGGGTGCAGGAAGACGTCGCCGCCGTCGTGGCCGACACCGGCCACCTGAGCTTCGAACCCGAAATCGTGACGCGCCGCACCACCATCAAGGCCGGCCGCCACGAAAACGTGGCCACCGTTGCCCGACGCTATCGCGTGGCGCCGGCGAAGGTGGCTGAATGGAACGACGTCACGCCGGGCCACGCCTTCCCGCGCGGTTATCAAGTCGTGGTGTTCCTGCCGGTGCAGGCCGCGCGCAGCGCACGCGTCGGAACGGATGCCAAGGTTTCCGTCGTGGGGCGTGGCGTCGTGGTTCGGCACGCCCGCGGCTCCAGGGCAACCACCTCGGCGCGGGCAGGTTCGACCCGCGCGGTGCCGGCCCATGCCTCGAGCGCCAAGCGTGCGGTCCCGCAAAAACACAGTAGCAGCGTGCCGGCCCGCAAAAAACGCTAACGCACAGCTGCGGCGTCCGAAGGCATGCATGGGCGGCCGGCGACGCCCCCACACAAACTCACGTTCCCACGCGACCGATGCGGTCGATGCCTCAAAGTTTTTCCGTCTCGCCGCTGCGCGGCTGCCAGGTCATGAGGCGGCGCTCGACTAACCCGACGATGCCGTCGAGCACCAACGCAAAAATGGTCAGCACCACGATGCCGGCAAACACCGTGTTGACATCGAAGGTCCCTTCGGCCTGCAGGATGAGGTAGCCGACACCGCGCGCCGAACCGAGATATTCGCCCACCACGGCGCCGACGAACGCCAGGCCGACGGAGGTGTGCAAGCTTGAAAAAACCCAGCTGGTGGCGCTCGGCAGGTAGACCGTGCGCAGCAGTTGCCGCTGGTTGGCACCCAACATCCGAGCATTGGCCAGCACCACCGGGCTGACTTCGCGCACGCCCTGGTACACGTTGAAAAACACGATGAAAAAGACCAGCGTGATTGCCAACGCCACCTTGCTCCAGATGCCCAGGCCGAACCACAGGGCAAAGATCGGCGCCAGAATAACCCGCGGCATCGAGTTGGCGGCCTTGATGTAGGGGTCGAGGATCAGGCTCGCCGTGGGCGCCAACGCCAGCCAGAGCCCGCAGGCCAGCCCCATCGCGGTGCCAATGCCGAATGCCAGCAGCGTTTCAAGAAGGGTGGTACCCAGGTGCACGTAGATGTTGGCGTTGCCCGAAAGCCCATCGGGAAACAACACATTGGGCGCAACCGCAAACGGCAGGAACCAACTCCAAATTCGTCCCAATACCTGAATCGGCTCACCAATGAAGAACGCCGTCTGATCGTTGCGCGACACCAGATGCCAGAACGCCAGCATGACGACCAGCAGGCCGACTTGCCAGACGCGCGCATTGCGCTCGGAAGGCCACAGCATCTTGAGCATGCTAGGCCGTCTTTTTGAGTTGTTGCGCGTAGCCCTTGAGCACTTCGTCGCGCAGCACATTCCAGATCTGGGTGTGCAACTCGACAAAGCGCGGCTGCATGCGCACCTCGGCCACATCGCGTGGGCGCGACAAGTCGATGATGAATTCGCCAATCGGATGCGTCGCCGGCCCGGCCGACAGCACTACCACGCGATCGCTCATGGCGATGGCTTCATCAAGGTCATGGGTGATGAAAAGGACCGCCTTTTTTTTGCCGGCCCAGAGCTCGAGCACTTCGTTTTCCATTAACTGGCGGGTCTGGATATCGAGCGCGCTGAAGGGCTCGTCCATCAGGATGATGTCGGGGTCGAGCGCGAGCACCTGCGCCAGCGCGGTGCGCTTGCGCATGCCGCCGGACAACTGGTGCGGATAGCGATCGCCAAAGCCCGTGAGGCCCACGCGTGTGAGCCACGCCTCGGCCTGGGCATTAGCCTCTTGGTCGGGCACGCCGCGGTACTGCAGCCCCACCATGACGTTGGCGAGTGCGCTGCGCCAGGGCATCAGCGCCTCGGACTGGAACATGTAGCCCGCGCGCGAATTCACCCCCGCCAAGGGCTCGCCGAACACCTTCACGCTGCCTGAAGAAGGCTGCAACAGGCCAGCGCCGACGTTCAGCAAGGTCGACTTGCCGCAGCCAGTGGGCCCCACCACCGACACGAACTCGCCGGCGCGAATGCGCAGTGTGGTGTCGGCCACCGCGGTGTAGCGTTGGCTGCCATCGTCCTTTGAGCGGAATGTGCAGCTGATATCAAGCAATTCGAGTGCGTAGTCAGACATCAGGGAATCGTCATCGAGCAGGTTGAGGGGTTACCCCCTCAGCCCTGTCACACCACCGTACGTGCGGTTCCGCATACGGCGGTTCAACAGAACGCTGGAGATGCGGGTGGGTTGCCACCAGCCAGACCAGCCCAGGTTGCGTGAAGTATCTGGGCGGCAGCGCTGCGATCATGTGCTTGGCCCCGGCATTCCACCAGGGCCCCCACCCGTTGACGCTGGTCTTCCATGCGCGCTGGGCGTCAAGCCCATGGGCGCGCAATTTGGCTTCGCGCGTCTTCGGGCGCTTCCACTGGCGCCAGACGATGCGGCGCAGCCGCCGCCTCAGCCAGGTATCAAGCTCTTCAATGGGACGCCGGCTCGGGGTGAGGCTGAAGTAGTT